>Ga0172367_10006165_pt1 | contig 14203 bp, 19 predicted proteins | sample Lak10m_FD_114542 | JGI IMG/M metagenome (GOLD analysis project Ga0172367, IMG submission 114542) | Freshwater microbial communities from Kabuno Bay, South-Kivu, Congo - kab_022012_10m | ecosystem: Environmental > Aquatic > Freshwater > Lake | place: Democratic Republic of the Congo: South-Kivu... | reverse complement strand
TGGCCGGTAATGTGGTTGCCAACCTAAAATCACTTGGTGTTGGTAAAGTTGAGTTAATCACAAACAAAGAACAAATCACAAAAACTCGATATGTAGAAGAAAAATCGAATGCTCTTCTACTTCGTATTGATTCTAATGATAAAGTATCCAATACATTTGATGTCAAAAGAGTTCCTTTCTCAGATTATGATGCCGTAATTGTATCCGATTATGATAAGGGATTTTTGACATACAATGATGTAGAACTTATTTCCAAATCCCATCCACTAACTTTTATTGATACCAAAAAACCCATCACCAATCAAATGAAGGGTTATACTTTTATTAAAATAAACGAAGTAGAATGGGAAGAATGTAAGGATGCAGATTATGATGATTGGAAAGATAAACTAATTATCACCATGTCCGAGAGAGGTGCTATGTATGATGGTAAAACATACCCAGTCAGTAGAGATATTGAGGTAAGAGATTTGAGTGGAGCAGGTGATACTTTCATGGCATCATTAGTGGTAAAATATATTGAGACAAAAAACATAGAAGAATCAATTATATACGCAAACGAGAACGCAACAATAGTAGTTCAGAAAAAAGGAGTAGTTACGATTTAACATGGAACAAAGAAAGTATTTACCAACACTTGGAGAATTAATTGATAGGTTATCAATCATACAATTAAAAGAAGTTTTTATTACCGAACACAAATCCGAATATGGACAAGAAATCCAAGACATCGTTCATGATATTGATTTGATTTTAAAATCAGGTGATTATGAAATTGATGGTGAGTTTGTTAGAGCAATAGTAGTTCTTTCACAAATGAACTTACATATTTGGACGAATGAAGATAATGCAAGAAGTGGTGAAAATAAAGAAAACCAACTCCTTTTAACACATGGTCTGAATGGAATCCGAAATACTGCCAAGAATAAAATTCAAGAAAAAGTGGGTGGTAGAAAAGATTACAAAGTTGATTGTATTGCATCAGAATTCAAAGATTGGGAAATTAGTTGGTAGTATGAAACCATATAAGTATTTAGTGCTAAATGGGTGTTCCCAAACACTTGGTCAAAATTGTATTATAGAAGAAACCTGGCCAGTAAAACTTTCTAAAAAACTAGGATTAAAATTAATAAATTTAGCAACACCTAGTACTGGATGGTATCACATAGAAAATTCAACTACATCATTTATTCAAAATAATAAAGAAATTTTGGATGAATGTTTCTTTATTTTTCAAATTTCACAATTAGATAGAAGAAGCAATCATACAGAAATTCCTTTAGTAAGAAGTGATATTTGGGAAAAATGGAATATAAAATATCTATCACAATCATCCGTAAGTGTACTTGGATATTTAGATTGGCAAAAATATTCTCCAATGTTTCCAAAACCATTAAATTGGGATATTCTATACCCACAATTTTCAAATCCATACACAATTCCAAGCAATATAAATACTAATTTAATTTTTATACCAGAACATAGACATTATTCAAATAAAAACAATAAATGGAAAATTGGTAAAAATTTTGATATTTTTCCACCATATATTTACGAACAATTTGAAGAGTTAATGCTTCATTGGGCAAGAGAAATAAGTTCGTTTCACTTATTTATTAAAAATTTAGGATTAGATCATATAATTGTGGATGGCTATTCTCCATTTGTATCACATCAACTTAATTTTAAAAACTATTATGAAAATCAGCAAGAATTTGATTTCATAAAAAGATTTTGGGATAAAAATCCTATGGAAGAAGACCAGGATGAAATTATACTCTACGATTTTAAAAATATAAAAGCAAAATGGTTATTTGATTTAATTGATGATAGAAATAAAATAACAAATACTATTTTATGGAATTCGTTTCTCAATCAATATGGTGAAGAATGGTCTCCCGATGGGGGTCATGCAGGACCAAAAGGTATGGATAGAATTCTAATAATGATTTATGATAATCTTATCGAAAAGGATTGGTTCGATGAAAAATAAATTACACATATTTGGATGTTCTCATTCGGGTGATATTTGTGCGATTGAATCCTTAAATAGAATACCGTTTTGGGGTAACTACCTAGCAGATAAATTCAATTTAGAATTATTTCCAAGAACAGGTCATTCGGGTAAAAATTCTGAATATGTTTTACTTGATATATTTGATAGGATTTTAAATAATTATATCTCAAAAAATGATTATGTGATTCTTAATACATCATATCCATTACGATTTGGGACACCGAGATTACAAAAATATGTAAAACATCCGATGGATAATGATTTTGATATTCAACACATTTTAGGAATAAATCCTAGAGAAGCATTAAAATTTGATGAATTAAAACAAGATTTGACTTTTGATTTATGGTATAAACAAACTTTTGGTGCATGGAAATTATTAAATTCAGTATCCGATAATGTATATCAATGGTTATTGGAAGAAAAAAACGAAATAGATTTTACATATTCTGAAATACAAAAATCTTTTCAAAATAAACCTAATAATGCATTAGATTTTCAAATGAATAATTATCCAATAATAAACTCAAATTTTAGTTTAAATAATTGGAATAATATTATAAATCCACCGATAGGATATAAAACTTGGTGGGATTGGATAAAAGAACATAAGAGAGAAAAAAGTGATTGGCATTTACATCCTGATTGGCATCCTGATTTTGCAAACATTTTTTATAAACAAATAAAAGAATATGAAATACATAATTAACACCGGTTGTAGTTATGGAGTTATGTTCCTGTCCTTTAAAGAATTTACCAAAGGAAATAAAACTGATTTCAGAATAATTGATTTACATTGTGATTCAACTGGTGCAGATTATGCAAAACGAAGTATTATATATACAATTTCTAAACTTATAGGAAGTGGAATATCTCCAAAAGATATGTATGTGATTACCGAATGGTCACAACCTAATAGATTACATATTGAATTACCACAAGAGTTTTGTAATGAGATATTAAATGGTGAAGAATGGGCGTTGGAAAAAACTTTTGTTTTAGATAATACATTCAATAGAATTGAAAATGAATATCCTATTGAATTTATTGGTAAATATAAATCATTAACAACTGTTTTTGGGGATAGAGTATATGCGAATATAGAACATTCTGATTTAGAATCATTTGATGATAAAAATTTACATTTTTATATAAAAGAATTTATTAAAAATTCTCCAATAAATAACAAACCAATTGATAGATTAGAAAATTATCTTACAAATATATTAGACCTCCAATCATTTTTAAAATCAAATAACATTCAGTATTCATTCTTTTTAATGAATAATTCATTTGAAGGTTATTATGATAATTTTTCTAATTTTTCGTATACCGAAGATACACGAAATATAGTCCAACAAGATAAAATAATCTTACCAAATTTATCAGAATATAACCATATAAAAGCTTTTTCAGATTATTTAAACAAAATTTGGAATTTAATTGATTTATCGAATTTTCACTTTTATCAAACTGAAAATTTTAAATTTGGTGGTATTGATGAATATGCAATGGAAAAATTTGGTCACGAATCTTATTTTGCAGGTGCAAACCCTTGGGATATTCCTGAAGATGGTAGTTATGTAACATCATTCGGTGCTCATCCACATGAATCAGTTTATATAAATTTCTTTATTGATTATATGTATGATAAATTAAAACCTTTTATAGGTGAATTAGAATTTGATTTCACCGATAGATGGTCTCGAACTAAACATAACTCTATACGATTATGATAATCAAGAAAAACGAATGGGAATCCAATAGAAAAGAATGGGGATTTGGTAGAACCAAAATAGATAATTTTATTGATGAGAAAACCGTCTATGAATTATACGATGAATGTATGAATGCACCCAAAGGTGGGTGGACTGTATTTACTCGTGCTGGTTCAAGAATGGAAGAATTTAATGATTTGATTTCTTTACCAACTGCACATAGAGTTACATACGATATCATGCATTCAGGTGAGTTTTTATACGAATTGGAACAAATGACTGGAATAGTTGGATTACTACCTGACCCACATTTAGTGGGTGCTGGTTATTCTATTATCCGAAATGGTGAAACACTTGGTTGTCATTATGATTTTAATTGGAATGATAGAATTAGATTACATAGAAAATTAACATCTTTACTTTATATTACACCCGATTGGCAAGATGAGTGGGGTGGACATATCCAATACTACGATGATAATGTGGATATTAATCCAAATGCAAAGTTGATTGAATCAATTTCACCAAGGTTCAATAGATTCGTTATGAACGAAAATATCAAACATGGTCCATACCATAGAGTTAGTGGAGTAAATTCACCTGAAGATAGACCAAGATGTGCAATTAGATTTTTCTATTACATTTCTACTTCAGAACCTAATAAGGATAATCCACCACATAGAAGTACATACAAATCAAATGAGTATTCACATCATAAACTCCATGAAGAGGAATCTTGGGATGGACATTTTGTAGGTCAGGGTGGTGAGGATTATGGATACAACCCAAAATAATGAAACCGTACACAATATCTTTAATACAACCGAACTTCAAACAAGGACCGGGTGGGATTGCATCTTACCTACCTTATAGTGTTGGTATATTATGGTCTTATTGTCTAACAAACCAATTCATTAAAGATAATTTAGAGTTAGATAAATTGGTTTACAAAAGAGAACCAATTGATGAACTTGCCAAAGAATTATCTAAAAATGATATTATAGCATTTTCAACTTATGTATGGAATAGAAACTATAATTTCAAACTTGCCCAACAAATTAAAGAATTAAATCCAACTGTATTCATATTGTTTGGAGGACCAGAACCCCCAATTACAAATCCCAATATATTTTCAGAAGTGATGCCATTTTGTGATGTGGTGGTACGAGGTGAGGGTGAGTATATTTTTTCTAACCTAATCGAAAAATGGTTAAAGAATGAAGATTGGAGTAATGATAAAGGATTACTCATAAATCAAAATGGAGTTTGTAAAGATAATGGAGCAGGAGAACGAATAAATGATTTGGATTCAGTTCCATCTCCATACCTGTCAGGAGTTTTTGATTCTATTCTACCACTAGAAAAGGAATGGAATGCAGTAATAGAAACCAATAGAGGTTGTCCATACAAATGTACCTTTTGTGATTGGGGTTCCCTTACATATTCAAAGGTAAAGAAATTCAATCTTACACGAGTATTTCATGAGATAGAGTGGATGTCACAAAATAAGATTGGGTACATGGATGTTGCAGATGCAAACTTCGGTATATTCATTGAGAGAGATAATTTGATTGTGGATAAGTTGATTGAAGTACAAACCAATAATGGATACCCATACCGAACTGGTTGGAGTTGGGCAAAGAATCAACAATCCGAAGTTGTCCAAATTGCAAAGAAACTAATCAAAAGTGGTCATTTCAATAATGGATTAACCATATCATTGCAGAGTATGGATGAAAATACCCTAAATACAATCAAAAGAAGTAATATGGGTATCAACAAAATCAATGAGATATTTGCAGAATGTAGAAAAGATGGAGTACCACTTAATGTTGAGTTGATACTTGGATTACCAGGAGAAACCCTACAAACTTGGGAAAATACTATGTATGGAGTATTTGAAGTTGGTCAACATGATAGTGTGGAGGTATGGCAAGCACAAATCTTGGAAAATGCAGAGATGAATCTTTCCCAACGAAAATTATTCAATATTCGAGGTCAAATGGTTTTAGATTATTTTCCAAATGGATTAGATAATGAAGCACCTGAATTTAGTGAAATTGTGACTTCAACTTCTACGATGAGTTTGGAAGATATGATTGAAGGTTACAAACTTTCTTGGTTTTTAATTACTTGGCATACTGGTGGATTTTCTCAATATGCAGCAAGATTTATTACAAAATATCTTAATATATCTTATAAACAATTTTATTCCGAATTCAGAAACTTTTTAAACCACAATGAATTTTGGTTGAAAGAAGAAGAAAAGATGACTCAGACTATAAAAAATTGGTATTTAAATGGAGATGAGATTATTTTACAAACGGGACCTATTTCAGTTACAGCATCAACAAATCAATATAGAACTTTATTTAAAATACACTATAAAGAATTATACGAACAAATGTATAGTTTAATAGATGATTTTTTATGTAGATATAAAATAGATACTATTCTTTTGAGTGATATATTAAATCTAAATAAATGTGTAGTTGCAAAACAACGAGATTTAAAAGATTATAAAATTCAAACCAAATATAACATTTTAGAATATATATTAGATATGGATGTAGAGTTAAAAAAAGAAACTAAAACAATTCAAATTGCATATCCACATGACCCAATAAGAAGTAAAGATTTGGGTTGGTTTATGGAAAGTTTATTTTTTGCTAGAAGAAGAAGTTATGGTAAAAATTATTTAAAAGTTATATGAATAAAAAGTATTTAGTAGTTTGTGGAGATTCATTTACAAAAGGACACACTCTTGGTGAAAGCGGAAGTTGGGCGTATCATGTTGCACGAAAAATGAATTTACAACTAGTTAATTTATCTAACAATGGTATGGGTAATGAATGGATTTCATCAACATTACTTAGTTTTTTGTATAGACATGAAACAATTTTAAATGAATGTATTGTTATGGTAGGTTGGACAGATTTTGGTAGAGAGTTAAGTTTTTATCGAAAGGATATAAACGAATACAAAAGTTTTACTGATATTATAACTACCGTCCCACATGATATACATGATGATTCAAATGATGGTCATCAATCAAGACATTTTGATGAAATAATAATAGGTAACCGAAGCATACTTAAACATTTTATAGGAAATGAAATAGTGTGTCTATATAAAAGTTATTTTGCTATGTTACATACTAAAACTTTTTGTGAGAAATATAATATTCCATTTTTATTTTTTGATGCGGTAGCAAATAATAGATTATATTATAATGAAAAAAATCCCTATATACTTTCAACTAAAAAAGAAAAAATATATTTAGATTTTGAAAATAATGATGCATCATTTTTACAAGATTTCAGAGAGAGAACATTCTCAGATAAAATTTTTGATAAAAAATATATAAATTTTGATGGTAATAGTATTTTTGAGTGGATTTCAATATCAGGAAATCAAAAATACGAAGAGGGAAATCCGGGTCATACAAATGAATTGGGAGCAAACATAATTTCGGATATGATAATCGAGCAATATGACAAACTATATAATTAAAGATAGTTGGGATTGGGTGACTCATTTTGAAAATGAGATGGCAAAATATACTGGATATGATTTTGCAATTGCATGTGATTCAAACACTAATGCAATTCGATTAGTATTACATTACTTGAATATCCAAAACCAAGAAATTAGAATCCCAGCAAGAACTTATGTATCTGTTCCAAACCAAATCATTTTGAGTGGTAATACTCCTGTCTTTGATGATTTTGAATGGGATGGAATATATCCCTTGGTTGGTGCACCGATAGTAGATGCAGCAACTGGATTGTGGAGAGGAATGTCTGTGGGTTATGAGGATTATTTTATGATACTTTCATTCCACTTTAAAAAGATTCTTAATATCGGGACAGGTGGGATGATACTTACCAATGATTACAACTTTGCAAAATGGGCAAGACCAATGATTCATGATGGGAGACATAAATATACTCTATACGATGAGGACGAGTTTGAATGTATTGGTTGGCATATGTATATGACGCCCGAACAAGCACAAAGGGGATTGGAGATATTTAATTCAGATAGAATACAAGATTACAACAAATCGGTAGGTGGAAGTTGGAAATACAAAGATTTACGAGAACAAAAGATATATGAAAACTATAGATAGAATATTTTTATTTGGAGATTCTTGGATAGAAGGACAAGGAACTTATGCAACAATTGGTGAGAAAGGACATTTAATTGAACCCGATTATGATGATGATAAACTACAAAAATGGAGAAGAGAAACTTCTTGGAATAAACCTATTCGAGAAATTACTGGATGTCAAGTAATAAATTTTGGTAGACAAGGAAGTGATAACTATTCTCAATTCGGTGAGTTGAATCAAATTTCACATACACTAACACCAAATGATTTAGTTATTATTGGATTTACATCCAAACTGCGTGATACCTATTCATTAAATTATTGTTTTAGAAATGGAAATCCACATCAAACAATTTTTATTAGTAAAGATAATCCATTAAATGGTATGGTAGCATGGGAAAAACTTTCTTTAGAGTATTGTAATCATGGTCTACGAGAAGATAATCACGATCACTTTAGTTTTGCCCAAAAAAATGAAAAAGAATTCACCGAAAATTTTATTAAAGATTTTTATATTTCATTGTATGATGATGCTGTCTATGAACATATTGCTCAAGTAAATTATTATTTCTACCAACAAAGATTTAAATCTTTGGGTTTAAATTTAGTTTGTTTTGATTTATTTGAACCATATCTAAATAAAGATTATGTTAATCCATATCTAACTATTGATAAAAATGTTTATCTAAATTACGGTGAAAAAACAATGAATGATTTTCTGCAAGAGTATGAAATAGCTAACATGAAGGAAGATGATATTTCTTTATGGGAATGTGGTCACAAAAGACCAGATTTAGTACCTGCAATATATCACCCAAATCAACATGGATATAAATTGTATATAGATTATCTATTTAAACAAATTTTACCGAAACAATATAAGTTTGAACAAAGAACACTACAATGAAACCAATATTATATACACAAGGTAGTTCGGTTGAGTGGGGGTCTGAACTAGAAAATAAGGAAACTGAAAGATTTTCATATTTGATTTCAAATAATAGAAATTGGATAGATTGTAATAATGCATCATCGGGTGTATCAAATGATTATATGTATCGTCAAACAATACGAGATATTTCTCATTGGTTAGATACTAAAAAATGCTGGAGTGAAGAAAGTGGATGGGTAGAATCCGATGAATTATTTGTTATTATTGGATGGACTGCACCGACTCGATTTGAGTGGTGGGATGGAGAAAAATATCAGCAAGAAAGATTGTGGGTTGGCTATGACAAATGGGGTGAAAATGATAAAGATAAAACAACCGAAGATGAATTTGTCTTGAATCAAACCGAATTGATACCTTCGTATTTTCGAACCTTCAATCAAATTATTGGGTTGAGTTCATTTTTAGAAAAAAATAAGATTAAACATTATTTTTATAATGTATTTTATGATTACAATAATTTAAACATAGATTCTGACACAAAAATAGATAAATTTGGTAAAATTGAAAATCAATTGTGTTTTGAATCATTATGGAAACAATTACCAAGTGAATTTAAACAAGAAAGTATGTATAGTTATATTCAATCCAACGGTGGTGGGTTTTTAGACAGAAATCATCCAACAAAAGAATCTCACTTACTTTGGGCAAATTTTTTAAACAAAAAATTATAAATTATGGAAAATGAATTTTTGGAGTGTTTTTGTTATCAAACAAAACAATTTTATATAATAACCTTACCTAAAATTGCATCATCTTGGGTAAGTGACATCACCCGAACCTATCCTGAAATTTTAGATGTTGATTTAAAGGAAGAAATTTATGCTTCAGTATTAGGATTTAATCAAATTAATTTGCATATAACTCCATCCAATGAAGTATCAACATATAATTTTGATACTATCCATCAAGATTGGTATAAGTTAATAAATGGTAATAGTGAGACATCACGAAATTTTCTATTCTTATTAAGAAATCCAGTTAATAAGTTTATATCTGGTACAATGCAGGATGTATTATACGAAAATAAAGAAAATCCCGAAATAGATCCACTTAATATAAATTCTGATGAATTTTTAAAATATTTTGTTGATTATCCAAATAAAAATTATTTGGAAAAAGTTAAAGAATATGATAAAATATTTAGAACAAATTCTCCTCATTGGTGGACTATTGATGGTGATTATTGGAATTATCAACCTTTAATTGATGTTATTGATTATTGGATTAAACAAAAATTATCTAAATTTTTTAGTTTAGGATTTAATATTCGCGAATATAAATCAGATCACAAACTAAGTAATATATACTTGTATCATAAAATTCTATTTAATTCAAATATTGATAGAAATAAAATTAAAATATTTGACATTGAACAAGAAAATATTTACGATTATTTAATTAATCAATACAACTTATCAGAAGTAATACAAGATACATCTTATAGAGAACCACGAAATGAAACTGGAAAGGCATTTAAAAAATTAATAATTAAAAATATAAAAGATTATTCAAATACTATACAAATCGTACTTAAAGAAGATATATTTATGTATATTGATATATACAAAAAAATATATAATACTGATTTAACATACCAAGATGTTTTTAAACAATTAAAATAAATGAAAAATAAACTTTGGATTTACGGATGTTCCTACAGTAATGATGCTTATTTTCCAAGATATGATAAGGGTTGGTTTGATTATATAGCAGATGAGTTTGATTTAGAATATATGGATAGGACTCAACCTGGATATGGATGGTCTTATCATAGAGATATTTTGTATGGTGATATTCCACATTGGAACGATGATGATATTATAATCATTGAATCTTCACATTTAGTAAGAATGTATTCACCTTATTTGCAAACAAGATTTTGTCAGTTCAAATACTTTCCTGAATATCATTGTCCAGTTGAAGATAATGATGAAAAGTATTTAGAAAACTTACTTTATATATCAAAAGATATAGATGAGATACGAAAAGAAAATTGGTCACAATTTACTCAATCATTACAATTTCTAAAAAAATATGTAAAAAGATGGTATTGGTGGTCTTTCGAATTTTATCCGGATAGAGTTGAAATGCCAAAATTTATAGAACAAACTTTCGGTGATAGATTTTTAAAATTTGAAAATGAAATCAAAACATTTGATATTTGGATGAGAGAAAATCCAAGTTATTGTTTCGATGAAAGTGTTGGTGATTTACATCAAACATACGAATGCCATAAAAAACAAGGAGAACTATTTCTTAATCAAATCAAAGAATATGAAAGAAAATAAAAATCAACAAAGTACAACCTATAATATACGAGAGGAGCGATTAAAAGCATCACAAGAAAATAAAAAATCGGTAGATGAAGTAAAAGATAATGCCAAGAAACACTTTGAAGAAATCTTTAATAGAAGATAATCAAATATTTATAGGTATGACACCCGAGGAGTTTTTTCACTTTGACAAACTTAGTCAAAATACCATATATGAAATGAGAATTCTTTCATTAGGATGGGTATTGAAATCATATCGTGATGGTAGAATAAGAAAAAACACAATAATCAATTTAATCCACCAACCACAATTAGAAGACCTATTGGAATATCTTATAGACCAAGAGAGGTATGAAGAGTGTGCGGTTGTAAGAGATATTTTAAACGAGGTATATACACCACAATATGAAAGACAAGATTAAAGAATATATGGAATCCATCAAAACTTGGAGTTTGGTACAATGGATAATAAATTTTAGATTCGTTGGATATGGAATCATAACCACAAACTTGATAATGGTAGGAATCCAAGAATCAATACCAAACTTGATAATGTTTGGTGGTATAGTATTATTAATAGAAAAACAAGTGAGGAAAAAATGAGAACACAAAAATTGTATAGATTCCCCAAAAAAGGATACATCGGCGGTGTATGTCATGGGTTAGGAGAACATACTGGTATTGACCCAATCTTATGGAGAATTCTTACATTCTTTGGTGGATTTTGGGTAGTATATTTAATACTATGGGTATTAGTTAAAAAAGGAGATTAAGATGAAAGACGAACAAAACAAAAAACCAACTATTAATTTTCATTTAGAAGATTATAACCTTATAGGAGGATTGACCCAACCGAAATCAAATCAACATTGGAAAACCCTCCCATCAACTAAAATCAAAACGAATCCTAACTTACCAAAGAATAGTTCAGGAATCAAAAAGGCAGGTAGGGGTAAGTAAGGAATCCCCCACCCGAGGAACAAGGAGAACAATATGAAAAAATCCAAGAATTCAAAACTAAAATCCTTATTGACTATACTATGTTATTATTGGTATGGACTATAATCCCAACTAATCTCGATTCGTTCATTCGTTCGTGATGGTGGGGGGTTCCCGGTCGCAAAAATTTTTTGGAGAGGTTTTTTATTGATAGTAACTTAAACTAAACATTTATGGGAAAGATTAGAATACAAGACATTGAAATTTACAATGAAGAGAGACCAAGAAGAGTAGAAGAGAATCCAAAGAAAAGAGGAAGGATTCAACATGAAGAACAAGAATTCCCAATCAAGAAAAAGGATACTTGGATAGGAAGAAATAGGAAAGATAGAACACGCGAGTGATAAAAGTAGTAGTAGATAGAATGACTCCAATGCATTGATTTGTATTGGAGTTTTTTTATTCCCCTATTTGCAAAAGAAGTTCGGTACAACGAATACAAAAAGAAGTACCAACCCTTAACTCAGTATAGTCCATAGTATAACATAATGCCTCAGTACACATAGTAGAGTCAGTATACACTATACACTCATACTCTATCCCACTCAAAATGTGATAAACTCCCAAAAGGCTCAACACTCCCTTAACTTCCTCAAGTTCCCCTACTTAGCCCCATGAAAACCCCCATTCCCCAGCACTGCAATACAACCCTTTCTGTACCGCTGAGATTGTTCCCGTACCACATTATTATATATGGTGTAATTAACCCTCAAGCATCACGAAAATCCCTATACGAGAGAGTTATGGGTGGGTACTACTCATTTCATATTTTATTTATGGAGAGAGTATCAAATTGAGTTATGCCACTTTCTCCCACTATAAGACACAAGGAGACACTATAGCGTATTATATTAGAGCCATAAGTGAATATCCGTCTGCGGTTTGGTGTTTCGCTATGTGGAAAATGCTATACTTATCCACAAGTTATCCACAATTACGAGTATGACATACTGTCATGTGTACTAATGCGGTATAAATTGCACATTTCGCAAAGAAATCCCCGATAGTGTAGAGAAAATGCAAATCGTTCACATAGGACATATTGTCATGAAATAAATTTGGAAATGTAAAATATTTTTCGTAAATTAGTTGGGTGGGAGGGAGGAGTAATGTCTACTCAGCACTGAAAAATAAAATTGTATTTTTCCAAGAACCTGACACGATGTCATGAGAGTATATAGTATAGTATATAATATATGTATAGATGTAAACAATATATACTTTTTTAATGTTATATTACGCATTATATTCCCTAATGCGGTACAAATCAAGGAGTTATGAGTATACTGTGCGTACTTATTGTACTTTTCTAAGAAAACATGGTGTTTATTCTTGTTATATAAGCGGTATTATGTTAAATAGACACGCACTTGGGGATAGCTAAATCCTTGATACTCAAGGGTATCCCATTTTAGATTGTCCTAAATCTTTTAGATGAATCTAAACTTTTTAGGTTCGCACAATAATGCAGGTATGGATTCTGTCTAGTACAGAGAGGAGCTGAATTTATGACACATTGTCATGAAAAAAAGATGAAAAAAAGTGTGGTAGAATTTGGAATTCTCAGCATTTATTCGTATGTTTACTATGTAATAAAACGATAAGAGATATGAAATTAGGATTGGTAAGAATGAGTGGTGAGAAAGTGGTTGGGGTTCAGTACTTTGAATCAAAGTTCAATAGAGAACTGGGTGAAAAACTCCGAATAAATGGGGTTGAGTGGATAGTGGGTGTGATTGCTGAAGATAGAAATTCCATCATCAAGGTCCTTAACGAAATTGTTAGGGTACAAAACTCCATAGTGAGAAAGAAACAAAAAGAGTTGGATAGAGAAATCAATAATCAAATCAACAAAATGTTTCGTGATGCGTACCACTCAGTAATGAACTATTAAGAGAAATCAAATTTTAAAACTAACATATGGAACTATTAAAACAAGGAAAAGATTTTATCATAATTGAGGGTGATAAATACTATCACTACTCCTTTGGTGGAAAGTACATCGCAAAGGCCTTCATCAACATTGGGGGAATCCATTGGTACAAACATTAAAAAATAATTGACTAAGTATTTGGAATTCTGGGCTTTTCTTTGTATGTTTATAGTGTAATAAAACGATAAGAGATATGA
>Ga0172367_10006159_pt1 | contig 14216 bp, 12 predicted proteins | sample Lak10m_FD_114542 | JGI IMG/M metagenome (GOLD analysis project Ga0172367, IMG submission 114542) | Freshwater microbial communities from Kabuno Bay, South-Kivu, Congo - kab_022012_10m | ecosystem: Environmental > Aquatic > Freshwater > Lake | place: Democratic Republic of the Congo: South-Kivu... | reverse complement strand
CGTTTTTACCTTTCCCCGAGGATTGGCTTGCCGAGATCGGTCCGAGGGCGCTGTGGGTTGTGCAGGATATGGGCCCCAACTTGATGTACCTACTTGAAACGCTACGGCTGGATTTGGAATCTATCAACTGGGTGTCACTAAATGCAAAAAAGCGTATTTCGCAACTCATCCAATCGCATCTGGAGTGTAACCAATGGTTAGACCGCGCTGGCGCCCCCCTTTTGCCGCCATTCCCGCTGACAACCTCGTTAGGTAGTTTTAACACAGATAGCCACGAGTGGTCGCCAAGAACCTGGGAGCATATCGCCATCTTGAGCGCCACTCTGCAGGCGTCCCACCTCTTCATTGTCTTACTCGCCACTGCCGGGCGAATCGGGGAAATTGCCAATCTTGCGCGTGATTGTGTGGTGGTCGGTCGGAACGGCAAGGACTACATGAAGGGCTTTACCTATAAACTTTCCGGCAATCTCTTCGGCGATGTTCGACAGTGGCCTGCTCCGGAGATCCTTAGCCAATGTCTCGGTCAGCAGGCGCGGCTTGCTGCGGCGATGGGCTGGCTACCTAGGAAGCCGGGGGACGCACTGCCACTAACCTCACGATTTGGCAACGCCATGTGGGTTAGTATTGGTAGTGGAGGCCTTGTTGGCGAAGAGGCCCAGTTTGGTTTTAACGATGCACTCACCGCCTTAGCCAAACGCCTAAACGTAAATCCCAAGCCCAGCGGGAGCAACTTCCACGCGCACCGGTTTCGAAAGACGATTGGTCGACTGGCTGGCATCGCTCTCTTCAATTCGCCATTAGTGCTTAAGCGCCTGTTTGGTCACAAAAGCATCGAGATGACATTGCATTACATCCTCTGCGACCATAGTGTACGTGAGGAAGCGGAGAAGGTATTGCGCGAACTGCGCATCATGCACTGCGCAGAAGCGCTTGAAGAAATCCACCAGGCTCTGCGCGACGGCCTTCCGCTTCCGGGAAATGGTGGCCCCGGTGCTGCTCGCCTGGTGACAACCGTCCGCAACAAGGAAGACCAACTGAAGCAATCCGGGCGCGTTTGGGACGACGGTTCAGCTTATGACCTAGCGTATCTCCTCACCGCTCAGGGTCAAGGCTGGCGTCTAATCCAGGAAAACATCGTTTGCTCCAAGGCACCGGGCGAGGACGGTCTGTGCCAGAAGAAACGCTCCAAGGGGGAGCCAAACACAGCCAACTGCCAGCATGAGTGCGACAATCTCATCGTGCTCATGCGGCGGCGCCGAGACAGCGAACAGGTCATTGATCAGTACCTGGATATTGCCCGCCAAGCTCGGGACGACGGTCAATTGCTGGTGCTGGCCGGCGTAGTAGGCAACGTGAGGGAAGAACTGGAAAACTTTCCAGACCTGAAAGAGAGGTATCTGGCCGACCCCGATGTTCATTCCCTGTTCACGCTGTGCGAGGAGACCGAAGTGGAGGGGGCTGCATGAGCGAGCGCCACAAGGTTGCCGCCCTTAGGCGCGGCGCAGACAGGACCGCGAAGACCTTGCTGTGCGTGGAGGAGGCGATTCGTGCGATCTCAGATGAAATGCAGGTCAACGGCGGCATCTATCCCCGGAACGGGGGAGCTGTGTCGATGGCCGAGATCGCACGCCGTGCAGGGATCAACGAGGCGACCTTCTACAAAAAGGATAACATCGCGCTCAAGGAGCGCGCTTCACTTTGGCTGGAAACGCTCAAGAAGAAGGAGACGGTTGGGCGCATGCGTGTGCGCAAGACTCACCAGCAGCGCGCCGAGGGCTGGAAGGAAAAGCACGACGCTTTACAGAACCGGCACATTGTCACCGAACTTCAGTTGCAGCAACTCCAGGCCGAGTACGAGAAATTACGTCACGACTACGATGCCCTGCTGGAGCAGATGCGATGTGGTGCGCGAAGCAATGTTGCCCCCATCCCGAAAGGAAAGCTCTAATGCCGCGCCCCTCCGTTATCCCTGGCATCAAGGCACGGCTTGAGGAATGGCTAGACCTAACGGAGTCGCAGTACCTATCCCTATGCTCTACACTCCGATTGTCGACGAAGTTTTCGAACAATTTACGTCCAAACTTGGTGTCGATGTGAAGATTTCCAACGAGATTCAGGCAACATCTAATAAGGATGGGTTTGATGATACTATGCAGAGGGCAGTTAAAGAAAATTGCCGTGTTTTAAAGTTTGGGAATGCTGAGTTTGAAGGGGAGTAGCTAGGGTTTTGAAACTGGTGGATCGATTATATAGCAATCTTCGCATAAAAATTCTTCTCTAAATCTATAATCACCTACCATCAAAAACTAACAAGCAAAGGCTATCCAGTGCTATTACTTCATCTTTCTGATATCCACTTTCGGCGGGAGGATATTAAGACTCCAATGGACCCGAATATCCACTTGCGCAATGAACTCATCCTCGATGCAGAACAGATGTGCAAACGTTTGGGAAAAGTTCCCTCTGCAATACTAATTTCAGGGGATATTGCATTCGCGGCCCATTCTGATGAGTATACGTTTGCGCTTGAATGGCTTGAAAAACTTGCCACAGGTTGTAGTACAACAATCGAAAGCGTTTTTGTAGTTCCCGGAAATCACGACGTAGCTCGAAATGTGGCGTCGCGAGCGTCAGTTCAGGCATATCATCGAGATATAAAATCGGCAAATCCAATATCTCTCGATGGAATACTTAGAGGACTCCTTACAGACCCCGATGCCAGTCGAATACTTTATGCACCGCTAGATGAATTTAATCTATTTGCTGGTCAGTTCTTCTGTGACCTGAGTGCGCCGATGAGGACAATTGCCACAAGAGATTTGAAATTGAATGATGGGTCAGTGTTGAGGCTGACGGGACTGAATTCGGCATTTGTATCAAGTCAGGCCGATAAACCCGGTGATTTGTTTGTCGATTCAGCATGTTTCCAAGTATCACGAGAACGCGGCGTCGAGCACGTTGCCATTTGCCACCATCCGTTCACGTGGCTCAGAAACGGTGACGCTTTGAAGGATCATCTCAACGACGTTGCTCGAATTCAACTATTTGGCCATGATCATACAAGTCGAATTGAGTTGAATCGTGATTCTGTTCGAATATCTGCCAGTGCGGCTCACCCAGATCGGACCGAGCCTGGCTGGGAGCCAGGATATAACCTGATAGAATTAGAAGTTATCAATACTGGTCCAGAGCGCGAGCTCAAAATAGCAGCGCATGTCCGTATTTGGCAATCCAGGCCAGGACAGTTTCGCCCCAAGATGGATGGCAATAAAGATGCTTTTCATCACAAGATCAGTCTTGATGGTTGGGCAGCGTTACCAGGGGAAGAAGTAAGCCCCATAGATCCGTTCGTTTCCGAATCTGCTTACATATCGCCGGAACCACAAACACCAGGGAGCGACCCCATGGATACATTGCGGAATATCAGCGTACGGTTTTTCAAACTGACTCTTAGTCAAAAATCTGCAATTGCAGGAAAATTAGGATTGATTGAAGACGAAGACTTAAATCAACCTGATTTTGAGCGTTTCCGTAGGGTATTCTTACGTGCTCGAGATAGAGGATTAATTGAAGCTTTAGATAAAGAAATCAGTACTGCGACAGCGCTGGTCAATAAAACTAATTGAGGAAACGACAGGATGCCTAGTTTTAACTTCGCGGATCAATACAAAGCGGCTGGACTGAATCCGGGGCCAGAGATCATTAAACTGCGTCAAGAGCCTTTTGACAAGATACAGAAAGGGCTTAACACAACTATGATCTTGGATTTGACTAGGCTGTATTTCGGTTTTGCTGTACCTAATGGCACCGAATGGTTCAGTGAAGCGTTTAGAGAGACTGACGCCAGCTTTAGCATGATCGATAATGAGCGAGAGGCTTCGGTTCTTGCAGGATGTTTACTTGCCGCGGAATTAGATGCTGGTAATGTTTGTGCTGGTTTAGCACCAATTGTTGCCGCAGCAGCAGGGAGTCGTGTTCCTTTGGTTCGCCCTGAGTTTATCGAAGATGCTCGACAAGCGTTAGCTATCCATTCGATAAACTCTCGGCAGCAAACAGCAGCCGATTTAAGCAAAATTAAACAACCGGTAAAAAGCAAGGTAGCGGCAGCAGTAGACGCATATTTGCCAGCTGCTAACTGGAATAACTCTGGCGATGCTATTAAGTTGGCTGCAAACGAGTCGTTCGAAGCAACTAAGACACTAGCCAATCAGGTTTTTTCAGTAATCTCTCCACTGGCCAAACAGGTACAGGATTTAAGAGAAGAAGTCAGTATGCTTTGGTGGTATATCGGTGGTTGGAGCCGCGTACTTGAAAAGCCCTTTTCTGAATTGGATGTTGGCCTTGCCGCTTTAATGGCTGGACTAGATTTGGCGCATTTGACCTTAGGAGAAAGCGGTCCTGTGGCTGCGCAGGCTATCTTGCACCGTCTTTTGATCAGTTCATCTACTTCCAACGAAAATAAAAAAATAGCATTGAAATCTGCTGTTGATGCATTACCTTCAGATACCTTTCAACAATTGCAAATCCCCAAAACCATTAATAACGTAAGTGACCTTTGCCCTGTTTTAGCAGCGCTGGCTAAAGCCGACGAAATTGGTACTGGTGCGTGGTATATCGCATTCAAAAAGACTACTCACCTCGACGCCGGGACGAAATTTCCCCTTATAGAACTTGCCATGCAGATTTACCGAGAGTCGCTTTTACTGGCACAGATTGATTGAGGCAAAATATGGCCGAAACTGTCCAATCCCGTAATTGTGGTAACCCAGAATGCGATGTCTCGAATACAGGAGTTTGTGTCGAAGGAAATACGCCAGCTGAGTCCTGTCCGTTTTTTGGTCAAACAACTGACGATACTCTTCAAGAATTCGAAAATGATGAATTGACCGAGTCCAGCGTCGTTCAGCAATCCTTAGAGCCAATTCGCCACTCCTTGCCTTCAGGTGATGCGCTTACTCCGACAGAAGTCGATCAGTTTTTGCGTTGGAAGCCGGCCAGATTTGTCACAATTGTTGGTGACTTTAATAGTGGGAAAACAACCCTAATTTGTGCGCTATACGACAGGTTCTTACGAGGAAGCTTTGCTGGTCATTTGTTTGGCGGAAGTCGCACCTTGTTTGGCCTGGAAAAAAAATCACATCATTCTCGGATTGAATCGGGGCGAGCAGTCCCCGACACGCTACGAACATCGCTTTCTGATGGGCTGAAGTTCTTTCATTTTTCTCTTGCGCCTTGTGATGATTTACAGTCGCGAATTGAATTGATGCTCTCCGATAGAGCGGGTGAGCAATATCTGAAAGCTCGGAACAATTCGGATGTCGTGTCTGAGCTTATTGAACTAAAGAATGCCCAGTATGTTGTATTGTTGATGGACGGGGCGCGCATTACTGACCCTATTCAGCGCGCTGGTGCCATGCAATCAGTCAGGCAAACCCTTAGAGCATTTCTGGATGGTGGTGCACTCTCGGAAGCTTCGCGAGTTCAAGTGGTAATCACGAAAATCGATTTGATTGAAAATACCTCGGATAAACAAACTCTTGATGCTCAGTTGGATCAATTCCGTGCTAGGTTGGAAAAGGATTTCGCTGGGCGCCTAGGCGAACTTTCTTTTTGGGAAGTTGCTGCTCGTGACCCTGAAGGTAATTACTCTGCAGCCTATGGAGTAGAGCATTTATTGGCAAGCTGGTGTGCATTCACTGCGGTCGGTATGAAACGTTCCCCTCTTCAGATTGCGTTAAATACTGAATTTGATCGCTTACTGCTGCGCACTCCAATGGGAGATTTGCCATGACGTCACTTCAACATTCAATTATAGGGCTTCCCGGCTCAGGAAAGACAACTTTCTTGGCGGCGCTTTGGCACTTATTGGATGCCGGCGAAGTTTCAAGTAAGTTTGTACTAGATAAGTTGGTCGGTGATCACACTCATTTAAATATGATTGTCGATGCCTGGCGAAGGTGCGAAGAGGTTCCAAGGACTTCTATGGCGGCGGAGGCCAAGGTTTCAATTCATGTAAGAGAAGTTGCAACAGGGCGAACAGCTGTATTGCATTTTCCCGATCTGTCGGGCGAATCGTTCGAGCGTCAACTGTCAACCAGGTTATGTACAACTGAGTACGTTGAAGGATTTGAAGGCTCTGGTGGCATCTTGTTATTTGTCACAGCAGATCGATCGTCGGACGGAATGTCAATTCTCGATGTTTCCCCATTGGTATCTGGAGAAGTGGTTGTAGAGCAAGTTGAAGAACATCGAGAATGGACACCAGAAATGGTATCTACGCAGGTGAATCTTGTTGAACTCCTACAATTTCTACAGCACTTCCCATTTCGATGTGGAGTTCGTCGAGTTGCGGTCGTTATTTCTGCTTGGGATGTAGTCGAAACACCCAGTCTTGAGCCGACTCACTGGCTGGAGAGAGAGCTTCCACTACTGTACCAATTCTTGATCTCGAATCCCAGAAGTTTTGAGTTCCGGGTATATGGTGTGTCTGCTCAAGGCGGTGACGTGAAAAGTGATCGCAAAAGTGAACTGGTTGTGAAAACGCCAAGTACGCGAATCAGTTGCATTGGCCCTGAAACAGACCCGCACGATCTGACGAGCCCAATTGTTTGGTTAATGTCCAGTGATTGATAAAGTAAGCACAGCTCACTCTAAAATCAAAATTAATCAGTGCCTATTTGGATATCAAGATGGACACCGTTTGCTAGCGTCATCTTTGAAACTGACCGAAGAAGCATCCTCCATACTTTTGTTACTGAGTGATCTTGCTTCTGGCCTTAGCTTGACCGCTAATGGAAGTTACTGGACTGGAATTCCGCTCCCTAGCGAGAAATCTTATGCATTGATGCGAACTTGGTTAGCTCCAGAGATGCCTCGACCCGGATGCGTATGGACGCATGCATTGATCGTTGCTTTCTCCGACATAGCTAGGTTCCCCGACCTATCCGTTCTCGTTGAGCATTTGGCAAGACCAAACACAGAAAGTGGCTTCGAAATGTACTGTGAGCCGATATTGCTAGTCCTTCCGCCAGATGAGGCGTCGCTAAGGAAGGAAGCGGTCGGTTTTGATGTGGTAGATGCACATCGGGTGATTCAGGCAATTTATGCGGATAATGGAACAGGGACAGTTGTAGCTCCGTTGGGGGCGCTTGATGCCTTGATATTCTCTATATGGTCACAACAGTGGCCTAAATTGAGAAGGTCTTTCTCATTTCGGACAGCATCAGGTTCTAGCCATAGTCATTCCAATACAAGGAGGTTTGATTTAACCGTTTTGCTTCGACCTGAAGTGGATCAGATTAGCCTTTTTGATTGCGACACCAATGATATCGATGCTTGGGAAATGGCTTGCGTCGATGACCTTCTATTTCCTAAAAGTACGGACCTTCGACGATTTCTTTGGCGATATGGATCGGATGTACGTTTTGGCCGTAAGCGCTTCAAGTTCTTGGTCAACGTTTATCTGTGGACACGGTCGACTCGATTGGTAGGCAAGGATTTACACAAAATTCTGGCGAATGTCTCAAAGGTATTATCTTCACCGGAAGATGGGAAGGTGCTCAAAGAGGATCTGGTGGGTCGAAATCGGTATTCGTTACTGCCTTCTATCGATTCCATCGATATGCTAGCGTTCTATGTAAATGCGCCAATAGCCGAAAAGCTGCCAACTCCATCAGCTATAGGGCTTGAAGAAATTCTACGCTCCTGGCCGGAAAGGTCAGAGGAGATTCTATCAATCGCGGAGACAGCCGCAGAGGGCGTGACTGAATTGGGTACCCAATTATTAGAGAGATTGATGGATGTAATTGATGCATCAAGCTTTCTTTCCTCTACGGTGATCAGACCAAACCTTCGCAATAAAATGTTGCTGTCAAATCCTTCTCTACTGGACTGCGACGCCTTAGTTAATATGCCGAGTGAAGAGATAGTAAGGCTTATTAAGTATGTGCCTGATGACAACCACGCATTGATTGATCGTATTCTTTTACGTTTAATTGAAATCGATGACATTAATCTTGCCGAAAATATGGTTCAGCGTTTCCCATATTCAGCGGTTTCAATCGTCATTAGGGCAATCGAATCATTATTTGTTGGAGATGGGACATTAACAGTACATCTATCATGGGTAAAGGCCGTCAGCACACAATCCTCCATAATTCTACATGGCGGCTATATTGAACGCTCCAGGACGACTTCCGCTTTGGCTTTTTTTGCATCGATGCTTGGCTACGATCAGCCAGAAATATTAGAGGCCGGTTCAATGCCGTGGGTTACGGGACTTAAAAATGCAAAAGATGATATTGACGGAGCTGGCCGGCAAAAACTTCTCGTGTTTCTACTAAAACTTGCTTTACATAAACCAGTATCTGGATGCGAGCCGCTATTTGAGATCGCATTTGATGCAGTTCATAGCTATTTGAAATATTCTCAGCTCGATTGGGAGCAAACATCACAATTACAACAATATTTACCAAATTTGATTTGGTTTAAAAACTGGGATAACTGCCTAAGGCTCAAAACTGGAATCGTAGATGCCTATGCGAATTGCAATCTCAATCCAAAGAGCTTCAAAAGACTAACCACAAATGCCGATTTGTATGATGATCTTATTGAGTTGGCGGATGACTCAAAAGCTGGACGTAAGTTTTTAAAACAACTGATCTGATCATTATTTCCCAGTAGACGGTGAGCATAAAATTTTACATGGGCCAAGCTGAGATCTAACTCATTACATTCGATCACTTTCGAAAAGCCTAGATTGATTTAGGTTGTTGATTAATCGAAAATTTTACAAGCTAATTATTAAGTTATCGGCGATAAACCTCGCTATCACCGATAGTATAATTCCCTTGTGCTACTCGACCAGTTACAACTAAAGGTTTCGATATTGGGGTAAGCCAAAATAAAACCTTTAATGCCACGCCGAAACAGTGGCCATCGATTCCGGTATGATTTACATCAGTTTTGTATGACAGCTCCAAGAAGAAGTGAGTTAACGCATCGACCCGTTGTGGACTGTCGCTCTATTTGATTCAATGATAGCAATCAGATGGTCACCAGTCATTTTCTCATTATATACAGAAAGGATAATCACATGATGCTCAATAAATCATCGTTTAGAAGATCATTTTTTGGTGGATACACGGAAACTATCTAATTGCTTGTAATGTTCTATCACCCTCTTGAGCTCAAAATGCTGGGAATATAAATGAATCATATTTTTGAAGAATTATATCAAGAAGAAAGCGAATCTCTAGTTCGCGCTCTTCAAGGTTTCTTCGACATTGACGACATATTTGATTTCTTCAGCGGAAAATTCTTTAAGAAAGATCATAGACTTACAGATATTGTTCTTCCTGAGGTTTCCATGAAAATTGGAGATCAGGCATTCCAAAAACAAGTGATAGCTCTTACCAACGAACAATATAAAAGGGAAAGACTAATACTTGTAGAAAGAAAAAAATATCTGAAAGACCATGAAGTTCATGATCCAATAAATGATGCCAAGTTAGAGTTGATTGAACGAGAAATAGCCCAAATTTCATATCCAAGAATTATTGAAGGCTATCGCAATATATTTCAGAGTGTATGGAAGGATATCGTCCCCATACAAGTTGACATTGAATTTTTTGAGAATAACCACACTAGCTTTTGTATAGCAAAATTGCTTTATGAAGACTATAAAATAAGAAAAGACGTACGTTTTGAGGTGCCTGAAAATAACCGGCTGTTGAAGTTATATAAAGACTATGGTATTGATCTAGAAAAGTCTGACGAGCAATATAATAACTACAAACTTCTTACAATTGATGAAAACTTTGAAATTATAAGAGGCAACATACCAAAAGTATTCGATAAGAGGCTTTCAACACACTTAATTATCAATGAAATACCATCTGAAGTATTAGCCTTACTGGTCCAGCTTGTAGATGACAAATCTATCAAATCACTTGCGCTTCGTCCTGAGTACAACATCGTTGGTAAAGGAATTGAAAATAGATCTTACGCGATGGAAGAAGTGGAGCGTGGAAAAATATTTTCCTTTAAAGATCTTAAATCGCCAATTATTAATAAACTTTTTTCCACTGATGATTATAGTAATCTATGGATAAAGATAGATGGAAAAAATATTACATTTGAAGAATTAATTGATGATTTTCATGTTGAAGGAGAAAGCATAGTTACACAAGTTTTGCATCTAGAGTATTTTAATGAAGGTGATGTTAATTACATCAATCACATTGATCATGAGTACATATTTTACAGTGCTGATGAATATAGCAAAAGACTTACTGACCATAAAGTGAAAGGAACTAATCGTCCACGGTTTAAAACCTTTAAGGTTGACAAATCAAAAATTCCTTTTTATTTGGATGGCGGCAGCTTCTTTTTATATGTGGTACTTGAAAGTTATTTCAAAAAGAAAGAGTTACTAACTGAATACTTTGAGTGCGTAGTCAACGTAATATAACAAGTTTCTCGGCCCCGCTCACTACGCTCGGCGCAGTCGTTGAAGTTATCCGGACCAGGTTATACAAGTTATCCAGTTTAGAATTTCAGGGGGTAAGAAGGCAGTTGACGTAAAGAGTGTGTCTAGTGTATATGATATGCAAACCTAGCTAATAAATTAGCTTCCTATACCAAATGATCCATATAAGGTGAAATAGAGATGTTTGATGACAGCAAATACATTAAAACGTCGGGAAACTTACTGGACTACTTTATTTACAAAGATATGATTGATTTAGAGTTAGGTGATATTGACGAGAGATCAAAAAGAGATGTGATCATAGAATATCTGAATAGCATCAAATTTGGTGCGATTGACAATCTTTTAGTTCCCTACGGAAGCTACGCATATGGGGCTATATCGATTAACAGCGACTTGGACATTGTGTGTTTGTCTGACAAATTCGGAAAGCCCAGAAAAAAGTACTTCCGGTTCTGGGACGAAGATCAGAGAAAAATAATTCCCGCCGAAATTGTTTTTGTGCCCACTTCGGCTAAACCACAAGACCAGTGGTATGGACTTAGTGGAACCACGAGTGAAAAAAATGCAGTTTCATTACCTCTTATTGGAACAATGGCATTTAGTATTCCTGAAATTTGGGGAAAGTCTGATGCAGTTCGAATTTCTTCTAGATTTGATGCCGATAGACTTGTTAAGCAAATTGCCAGGATGAAGTTCAAAAAAATTGATGATCTTGGTAACGATGAAATAGTATTTGAATTGATTAGAATCATTTCAAGGATATTTAATCCGAATATACCATCTTTTAAGAATGCTGTTGGTGAACTGCACCGAAGATTGTCAGGTGGGTTATTAGAGGTCTGGGAAAAAAACATAGAGGATGTCAAAAAAAATTCTAATCAATTCTATGAAAATTACCAGGCAATTGATGATGAAATAATTATTAATGATTGGGTTAGAAATTTTACGATTGATAGATTGGTGGATATGGGAAACCTAGAGTTTGCTAGAAACTATAAATATGATCACACGTAACCAAATAAACATTTTTGTTTTCTTAACAGTAGTTATTTGGTTCATGATTAACTACATGTCTGGAAATAATTTAACTTTTGAGGTATTGAAGCCTTTTGGAACTACGGCAGGTATACTTATTTTTTTATATAATTTATTTGATTTGTATATTTGGAAGTTTCCGATCGTAAATCCACACCTCATTAAGAAGCCAGACATCTCTGGAACATGGAAGATAAAACTCGTATCCAATTGGATCAATCCTGAAATTAACAAAAGAAATGAGCCTTCGACAATCTATTTAGCAGTCAAGCAGACATTTTCTACGGTACATGTTAGGGTTTACACTAAAAACTCAGAATCTGAAGAGTTTTTCTCACAAATAGTACGGACAAATGATGACCGTTATAAGTTAATTAGTGTATATCAAAATATACCGCAACGAATTTTTAGAGAAAAAAGCCCAATTCATATGGCCTCATTTATAAAGTATGTAAATGGTGATAGGGTCAAAAGTTTAAAAGGCAGCTACTGGACCGATAGAGGAACAGCAGGTGAGTCGTATTCTATTGCCAGGTCAAAACAATATTTTTTTAGCTTTAAAGAGGCAAGTGAAAGTGATGATAAGTTTATCGTATTTGACACATTCGACTCTGTATCTGAGTAAATTAACTAAGCCCTATTTAGTTAATGCTAGAGGCTTCCTAGCATGCGTGTCAAAAAGCTAACAATCGGCTGCTGTCGGACGAGCGAAAGCTTTTACTGGCTGCAGAGCCGAGCGTTAAACGAGCAATTACAGTTACAAACTAGCTATTCGAAAATGAATTTCGACGGTCTGCGATTGGCCGATCCAAGTAGTTCAAAATCTGGCATGGTATGTATCGGAATGCCTGCTGGGTTTGAGGTTGGAATTGGTGGTCGATAACGCATCGGAATAGGTGGCGGTTTTCATTGGAATACACACACAAATTCACACACGCGGGGATTGGTAAAGATGATAGCTACTCCACTGTGGACTTGAGAAGATATCAGCGCTGAAACAGTCTTGCTTTTGCGCTGAATTTGTCTTGCGAATTCATCAATGAATGTCTTCTAGGCCGCGTAGCGACATGGTTATCGTCTAGTTTAGGCAAGTACCTGCCGGAAAATGCTACAATAAATTTAAGGCAAGTGTTTTGAGCACTTGTTGGATGCTAACCCCTTGGCCTATGCTGTTTTGGGATACTTGGCAAGTGTTGCGCTTCGTATAAATTGCGAACACCTTGTCGAAGTCGGCTAGCAGTCGTTCCGACTCCCAGTTCAGGCTATTTTGATAAGACTCCACTTTGTGCCCTGGTAGAACGAACCGCGTGGTTTTGATCCGCATGCCCAAGGTGCGATGTTTGTCATTGCTTTTCCAGCCCATGTAAAACACCGCATTGTCACTGTAATAGCGGGTGATCAGATCGAACACATCACACACCATGCTCAGTTGAATTTCACCTTGCTGATCGATGATGCCTTGCAAAAAGCCATAGATATTCGGCACGGTAAATTCCAAGGACTTCACCGTTTCGAAATCCGATTCCAAGCGTTTCTGTGCCGCCGATGACAAGCGCGAAGTGACCTGCGTAGAGCGTAAAATGCTGGCCCAGGCCCGATTCTTCAGATCGTGATAGCGTTTAAACAGCGTTCGCTTCACCGCATCCGATGACGAGTCGTCTTCACTGCTGATACCGCCACCGCTCAGTTCGCCAAGGGTTTTGCCCAGCATGGTCCGATAACGGCTGGCACGGGCTTCACTGACCACGGCCTGTCGCGCGGCTTCGACTGCGGCATTGAACATCAACACCGCGTTATCGATGAAGGCATTCGGCAAGGCCAACTCATGAGGCAGTTGAAACTCGCCCGCCACATCGTCGGCCTCCCGGCGATCCTGGCGCAAATCGTCCAGAATGCTACCGAGGATGTCCTGTTCGAAGGTCGAAGTTTTTTTCAACCAGACTAGGGCCACGTCGACCGGCGTTTTGCGTTCGGCATCCTCGCCGGCGAACATTTCCGATAAAAACTCGACCTCGCCATGCTGCTCGATCAACCGCAATAACAGCTGGCGTTCTTTCGAAAACGGATTGCGCACGGTTTCGGCATTGAGAATGGCGACGATTTCACCGTCGAATAAAATCTCCCAAGCCTTCAACACATGTTTGGCGCCTTCGGCAAACGGCGGATTCATGATGATGTGAGAATAGATACTGCCGCTTTGAAACTGCAGAAAATCCATCCCCACCACCGCATAACCTTCATCGCGCAGAACCGCGTGTTTGCGGATATCGATTTCAATGCAATCGATCGGCAAACGTTTACCGTACTGGTAGGGTCTTGGTCGTAGCAAATGTCCTTCGCCTGCTGAAGGCTCCAATACCCGCGCGAATTGCTGGTTCTTGAACATCGCCCAAGCTTTACGGCTCAATGCTTCTGGCGTGGGGTAATATTGATAAGGGTCTGTCATGGTATTCTCCAAAAAAGCCCCTGACGACCGATTTATCCCTGGCGGGATAGAATCATCCCGCAGGGGTAGTGTGAAAAAACTCGGCTTAACCGAGTGTCAACAATGAAAACGACGCGTCAGATCAACGCGAACCTCTGGCCTTGAATGAAGTCCTGGTAGTGCCGGGCTTCGGTTTTTGCTTTGAATCGGGCATGCACGCTGCCGTCGATCCAGATTGCCCAGGGCAAGCGGTTAAGCTCACCT
>Ga0172367_10006154_pt1 | contig 14226 bp, 10 predicted proteins | sample Lak10m_FD_114542 | JGI IMG/M metagenome (GOLD analysis project Ga0172367, IMG submission 114542) | Freshwater microbial communities from Kabuno Bay, South-Kivu, Congo - kab_022012_10m | ecosystem: Environmental > Aquatic > Freshwater > Lake | place: Democratic Republic of the Congo: South-Kivu... | reverse complement strand
TGTTGTGATTTTGTGTGCAAAACAAATCTACAACATGGGGCCAATCCTTCGGGGAGTAACCCCTATCTTATTTTTATTCCTCGTTCACTAGTGATTTTTTTTTACTTTCCAATTACCAATTTTGCCGAAAACAAAAAGCTATTACAGATGTTAATTTTTCAATCTCTGTAATGGGTTCCCCTTCCATTTCCGGAGATTGTGAAAGAATAGTTTTCTGACTTTTTCTGAGCCTTGTGTCGGATCAAGGAACTTGATTTTTTCGGTTTGGCCACAGAAATTTGAAAGAAAGAATTAAATCCATCAAGAATTTTCTTTATGACTAGTCAACTTTCGAAATTGAGGAAAAAAGCTGAAAAGATACTTAGTGAAAGTACACAACATTCAACTGCTATTTCATCCGAAGATTTTGCATTGATAGTTCAAGGGTTTAATGATTGTTATTCTGAACTTCAGTCAAATCAACTTCAACTTCAGGAGGCTCGTGAAAGTTTATCCAGATGGGACGAGTTGGTTCCTTCAGGATTTGTAAAACTTGATAAGACGGGAAAGGTGATTCAGGCCAACGATTTTTTTGCTGGAATGATTAATAGGGATAGTCATCGCATTATAAACCTGTATTTCACTGAACTTATCAGGGAGGAAGATCATGCAGCATTTAATAATTTTTTGGAACATCCGAATGAAAAGAGCCTGGAATTCAAGATGGACAGGAACGGCAATGAAACTTTTTGTGCCCGTATGGTTGGTGTCAGGCCTCCTGATTTTTGCGAGAAAAATGACGGGCAATTTATAGTTTTATCTATTTGTGATATTTCCAAACAAAAACAGGCCGAGGCTCTGCTTATCGAAAATGAATTTAAATACAGAACTTTGGTCAATTCAGGCAAAGCATTGATCTGGACTTCAGGAACCGATAAACTTTGCAATTATTTTAATGATGTTTGGCTAAACTTCACCGGGCGAACTCTGGAAATGGAATTGGGCAATGGCTGGACTGAAAACGTTCATCCGGATGATTTGCAGCAGTGTCTTCAGGTTTATTGGACAGCCTTTGACAAACAGGAGCCATTCAGTTTGGAGTATCGGCTAAAAAATTTTCAGGGAAGGTATAAATGGATTTTGGACAAAGGGGTGCCGCATTTTAATCCACAAGGAGATTTTATTGGTTACATCGGCCATTGTTTCGATATTTCTGAAATCAAATATGCTGAGGCGAAGATTAATACCAAAAATGAAAAACTCAGAAAATTGAATGCTGAAAAAGATAAATTTTTCTCGATTATTGCGCACGATCTCCGCAGCCCGTTTAACTCTTTTTTAGGGTTGACTCAATTAATGGCCGAAGAACTTCCTCGTTTAAAAATTTCTGAAATACAGTATTTTGCAAGTAGCTTGAGCAGGTCGGCCACTAACTTGTACGGATTACTTGAAAACCTGCTGGAATGGTCGAGTTTGCAGCGAGGTATTGTTGGATATGATCCTTTATGGTTTGATGTAAAACCAAAAATTCAAGAGATATTTCAGTTTATCATTGAAACAGCTCAAAGTAAAGGAGTTGATGTTGAGCTTATGATTGCAGACGAAACGAAGGTTTTTGCTGATGTCAAGATGTTTGAGTCGGTTATCCGGAATTTGGTTTCGAACGCTATAAAGTTTTCGTTGAAAGGAGGGAAAGTAGTTATCAATGCGCAATCGAATGGCGACAAATCAGTTCTATTTTCTATTAAAGATTCGGGAATTGGAATGAGTAACGATGTTCTTGACAAATTATTTGGGCTGCATCAGCAACCCAGCCGGACAGGAACTGATGGTGAACCAAGTTCGGGGTTGGGACTGATTTTGTGCAAAGACTTTGTTGAAAAGCATGGTGGACGAATATGGGCCGAGAGTGTTGAGGGAAGTGGAAGTGAGTTCTTTTTTACAATTCCGTGCAAGGATAAATGCAGGTAGTATTTTTATAATTGGGTTTATCTGCAGAACAATTAAATACGCAGTATATTTTAGAAAATATAAAGTGAAATAGTTCAATTCGTTGAATACATAATTGAAAACCATCTTGATGCGAAAATTATACGATCAACTTTGAAAAAGGAAACACATGAAAACCAGCGATTCATATAGTTTTAAATGGAGCGACATTGGCGACATTTCTTTAGGAAGACCGAATATGGGGAACACAACCAGCGTCGCAGCATACCGTTTAATGCAATATACAATGCGAAGTGCATTAAATAAGCGGTTTGGAAGTGTCGTTGCCAACGAGTTGTTTTACGAAAGCGGAAGACTTGCCGGAGAACAGTTTTGTCATAATTTACTCAATTGCGATCAGCCTTTTAATTTGTTTGTGGCACAGTTTCAGGAGCGATTATTTGAAATGAATATTGGTTCACTGAGGGTTGAAAAAACAGACCTCGATAAAATGAGTTTTGTTTTTGTGATGACAGAAGACCTTGATTGTTCAGGCCTCCCAATTACAGATGAAACTGTTTGTAATTACGATGAGGGTTTTTTATCTGGCGTCTTAAGTGTATACATGCAAAAGGAATTTGATGTCAAGGAAATTGATTGTTGGTCGAAAGGCGACCGTGTTTGCAGATTTACAGCAAATCTAAAAAAATGAACGAAAATAATTTTACCAATAAGATTGTTCAGATAATTGAAGGAATTACCGAAGGTAACATCTCTCTTGTGGAGAAATTATTTTCAGAGATTTCTCTGGACGAAGCTGTGTTTGAAGATCATAAAATGCTTCTGGAATCAGTAAAAGCATTGGGCAAAAAGCAACAGGAATCAGCTGATTTTATTTTGAGTCTTGCCCGTGGAGAACTGGAAATAGACCCACCCCGCCATAATCAGTTTATTTCTCCTTTTAAAGAACTGCACTCCAATCTTCGGCATTTGGTTTGGCAGGTTGGCCAGTTTGCATCCGGCGATTATAATCAGAAGATCGAATTCTCAGGTGATTTTACCGAGTCATTTCGCCGATTATCACAATCATTAAAGGATAAAGAGTTTATTCAGAACGCATTGCGTGAGAGTGAGGCGCTGTATCGTGTCACCCTCAAAGCATCGCCTGATGGGATCGTATTAACTGATTCCAAAGGAAATATTACAATGGTTTCTCCGTCGGCTCTGCAAATGTTGGGATACGAAAGTGAAGAAAGTCTTTTTGGTTTTTCTATTGATCATGTGATAAAATCTGATTATCGGAATGCATTTCTTTCTGATATGTCGGAATTACTGAAAGGAGAAAAGCCACAAATTCGGGAATATGCTCTATTGCGCAGCGATGGATCATTCTTTGATGTTGAAATGACCGGTGCTTTAATCAGAAGCCAAAATGAAGAACTTAGCGGTTTTGTTTTTGATTTCCGTGATATTTCTGAACGAAATATTACTGAATTAAAGCTGAGGGAAAGCGAAAATCGCTACCGCTTGCTGGTTGAAACAGCCAACGAAGGAATTATAGTTGCACAAGATGGTCATTTGAAATTTGTCAATCCTAAAATGCTTGAAATATCAGGTTATAGTAAAGACGAATTGTTGTCAGCTCCTTTTATCAGTTTTGTTTATCCTGAAGACAGAATCATTGTAATGAAAAATTATGTGAAACGTTTAAATTCAGGATATGCCGATCCTCGCTATCAATTCAGAATTTTAACCAAAGATTCACGAATTAAATGGGCAGAGGTTAGCGGTGCGACAATAGAGTGGGAGGGGAAGCCAGCCACGTTTAATTTCTTGATTGATATTACCGAACGTAAAATTACGGAGCAGGAAATCAATTTGAAGAATGAGCAGTTAATCAGGCTAAATGCAGAAAAAGATAAGTTATTTTCTATCATTGCACACGATTTGCGTGGCCCTTTTAGCTCATTCATGGATTATACTGAGATTATGGTTGAAGATTTGTATGACATGAGTATTCAGGAGATTCAGGAAATGGCCGGAGAAATGAAAAAATCGTCGTATAATTTATACAATCTGCTTGAAAACCTGTTAGAGTGGTCACGGGTGCAGAGTGGAATTGTTTCTTTTGCACATTCAGTTTTTGAGCTTAAGCCAATGATTATTAGTAGTATGGAACTTATAGTACAGGCGGCTTCTAAAAAGGAAATTCACATCACTTTTGCGATACCTGATAACCTAAAGGTTGATGCCGATGAAAATATGCTCAAATCAATCATACGAAATCTGGCGTCGAATGCCGTGAAATTTACCCGCAGGGGAGGAAATATAATTCTGAATGCAACCCTGCTCAAAGAAGGATGGGTTGAAATCTGTGTGAAGGATTCAGGAATTGGAATGAATCCTTCTATTATAGAAAAGCTGTTTACGCTGAATAAAAAAATCAGCAGGAATGGGACAGAAGGAGAACTTAGTACTGGACTTGGACTTCTGTTGTGTAAAGATTTTGTTGAAAAACACGGAGGCCGGATTTGGGCCGAAAGTGAAGAAGGAAAAGGAAGTGTATTTCATTTTACAATTTTATCGGCATAAACATTCCCTGAGTAAGAATTTTTTTAACTGACAAATCTTAGGGTTATTTTGTTTTTATACATAATATTAAATGTTGTTTTTCGATCAATTTTCTCTTTAATTAAATTGGAAAATAATTGGAAAATATGGCGTAGGTGGAGGATCTCGCCCCATCTTTATACCCTAAAACCATAGTAAGAGAACAAATATTTTCTAATTTGAGGTGATTTAATTTTAGAAAATTTTTCTGAAATGCTTATCTGACGCAGTTTAGAGAGAGGTCATTTTTTTTTGATTAAGCATAACAGATTTGTTTGGATTAAATAAAAGAAAATCATTATCTTGTATGTGTTTATTTGTAAAGACATTTGATCTTTACTTGCTTTATCACCAAGGGGATGTTTTATTGCGATTTAATGATTCAAAATTGGTTTTTATAAGATAAACGGCATTGTGAAATGTCGGATATTCTTAATGACAAATGATTGATATGGAAAAGGGAAGCCCAACTTATCAGGAATTGGGGAAGAAGGTTTTGGCCTTTGAGGATATAATTGGAGAGCATAAGGGGACTGCTTCTGAAAATAATTCAATCCTAAATACTGAGGAGTATAAAAGCATTATCGAACTTTCAGTAACAGGGATTCTGATCAGTGATTGTCATGGTAAAATAATCAGTTGGAATAATGCGCTGGAAGATCTGACAGGAATAAAGCAAACAGAAGCTATCGGACGCTATGTTTGGGAAGTTCAGTATCAGCTTTCGCCCGAAGAATTTAGAACTCCCGAATTCACAAATAATCTCAAGAAAAGTTTAGTTGGTATCCTTAACGAATCAGCATACTGGCAAAGGCAGGTGTTTGAGCAAAAGATCAGAACTAAAGCCGGGAATGAAATTTCAGTAGAAGTTTCAGCATTTGTAACAGCATCGCACGATGGTAATTTATTGGTAGCTTCATTGCGCGATATCAGTACTCAAAAATCGGCAGAGCGTACTCTCGCCCTCCAAAATGAAGCCTTATCCAAATTGAATCAGTTTTCGATTGAGCTGTCGAAAATGACACTTGAAGACAGCATGGAAACAATAATTACCAGAAGGCTAAAAGAATTTACCGGAGCCATCGGCGTAATTTTTTCAGAATATAATCCGGAAACCCGGGCTATGACTCCAAAGCATATCGAACTTGATTCGGCTCTTCTCGAGAAAATTGTAAACCTACTTGATAGTCATGTTCACAAAATACATGCAGTAGTCAGCGACTACATGTATCACGAGTTAACCAATTACACGGTTCGCGTTTGTAACTCACTTTCCGAATTATCATTCTGGCCTGTTCCCCCTGCGATAGGAATGACCATTCAGGCTTTGCTCAGTGCCGAGAAGTTTATTGAAGTGTCGTATATGACAGATGGTAAACTTTACGGAACCTCGCTGCTCGCATTGGGGCAGCAGAAAATTGACATTCCGATGGAGGTACTCGAAAACTTCGTTTCTCTTTCTGCTGCATCACTGCGGAGGAAAAGGGCAGAAGAAGCTTTAGGTAAAAGTGAAGAGAAATTGCGCACTATTACCGAGAATGCCGCTGACATTATCATGGAACTCGATAAAAATGGAACTATAATTTATACCAGCCGGGTTCTGCCAGGATACAGAAGGGAAGATGTAATCGGAAAAAATTTCTGCGACTGGACTGCAACAGAATATCATTCCAATATGCTCGAGGCGCTTGAACTGGTCTTTAAAAAGGCGCAACCTCAAACTTATGAGTCAAAAGCATTGGGAATCAACCGCGAGATCCGTTGGTTTCAGTCTCATATATCTCCGGTTTTAATTGGTGGCGAAGTTACAAATGCTGTTCTCATACTCAGTGATATAACCGAACGAAAACTGGCAGAGGAAGCTTTGCGAGAAAGTGAGGAAAACTATCGGGTAATTGCCCAATCGTCGATCGACGTAATTTTTGTTATCGACCGTTATGGAAAGCAACTTTTCCTGAACAACAGCATTGAACGCATTCTTGGCTACAAAGTAGAAGAGTCAGTCGGTCGTTCAATTTTGGAATTTCTTCCAAAAGAATTTATTTCCGCTTTTCAGAGTCAGTTAGATAATATTTTTCTGCTGAAACAAATCGGAAATTTTGTTACTCAGATGTACCACAAAGATGGGTATCTGATTGACGTTGAAATGAACCTGAAATTAGTTAAGCTAAAAGGGGAGTTTGTCGGTCAGGGTACCATTCGGGATATTAGCGCCAAGAAACGGGCAGAAGAGGAGTTGAGAAATAGCTTGGAACGCAACAGAGCGCTGTTGGGAGCCAATCCTGATTTGATGTTTGTTTTTGATTCGAATTGTAAAATTGTTGATTTCCATTCCGAGTCGCATGATCAATTGGTCGTAAAACCTGAAGAGTTTCTGGGCAAGCTGGTCGAGGAAATTTTACCTCACGAAGTGGTGGTCATTACCCGCGAAAAAGTGGGGGCTGTGCTGGCTACCGGAAATTCAGACTACGCCACTTATGAGCTGAAAATTGGAGACGACCTTAAGTTTTTTGAGTCCAGATATGTGCCATGCGGCCCGCGTGAAGTCCTTTCCATAGTTCGTGACATTACCGAGCGCCGAAATTCAGAAGAATCGCTGAATGTAGCTGTTGAAAGTTACATGGATATTTTCAACTCCGTTTCTGAAGCTATTTATTTGATGGATAAATCGGGTACTTTCCTGGATGTAAATAAAGGCGCCGAAACAATGTATGGTTATACCAAACAGGAATTTATCGGACAGTCGCCTTTCACCATAGCTGCCCCTGACAGGAATAACCTCGATGAAATCAGAAACATTTTATTAAAGGTTTTCGAGACAGGACAATCTTCATATTTTGTTTTCTGGGGAGAGCGTAAAAACGGTGAAGTTTTCCCTAAAGAGGTTTTCGTCAATAAAGGAAAATACTTTGGTCAGGAAGTTTTAATTGCAACCGCCCGCGATATAACTGAAAAGAATCAGGTGGAAGAGCGATTCCGGAAAAAGAATGAAGAACTGCAGAAAATTAATGCTGAGAAAGACAAGTTCTTCTCCATCATTGCCCATGATCTTCGTAGTCCATTTACTGCTTTCCTAGGATTTACTCAGTTAATGGTTCAGGATTTACCTTCTCTGAGGCTGGATAATATTCAGGAAATAGCATTATTGATGCGCGATTCGGCCACTAATCTTCACCGGTTACTCGAAAACCTTTTGCAGTGGTCGCGTTTGCAAAGGGGAATGATTGCCTTTAATCCGAAGAAATTCCAGTTGCAGCCTAAAGTAAAGAGTTGCCTGCAATCGGTGATGGAAATAGCGAATAAAAAGGGTGTCGAAATAAACTTCAGTATTTCTGATGATGTGACGGTTTTTGCCGATTACAACATGTTCGAATCAGTCATTAGTAACCTGACATCAAATGCTGTAAAGTTCACGAATAAGGGTGGTAAGGTGCTGATTTCTGCCCGAAATACAGCAGAGAGGAATGTGGAAATTTCAATTAAAGATACCGGTATCGGACTAAGTCAGGAAATTCTCGGAAAACTTTTCCATCTGGATGAGTATGTAAGCCGTCCTGGAACTGAAGGTGAGCCCAGCACTGGATTGGGACTGATCTTATGCAAAGATTTTATCGATCGGCATAACGGAAAAATTTGGGCAGAAAGCCTCGAAGGAATGGGCAGTACGTTCTACTTTACGCTTCCTCAGGAATAAAAAAGGCCGGTTTCCCGGCCTTCGTTGTGCTGCACCTCTGCTATGAAAGGTCACCGAATGACAATTTCAGGTACAGTTTGTTTCTCTCCTATTCGGTTTTAATTTTCTTCAGAAATCCTTTTAAATCCTTTAGGCTTTTAATAGGCGCTTCTTCTGATTTTTGTGTATCGCCCGATTGCTTTCCTTCCTCTTCTTCGGCTTGCTTCATTCCTTTGTTCATCATTTCAATGGGGTCAGTTGTTCCGCCATCGGCGAATTTAATGTCACCCGGAATTACAAATTTTCCTGCCGGAATACCTTCGTTTATTTTAATGGTGGTGGCAGTCCAGATGGTTTTAGTCCCGAGCATTTTTACTTCCGATTTCATGGCCAGACTATTCCACATCCAGATAGTCGATGATCCGCCCAGACCTTTCCAAACCTCGCATACTTTGCCGTTAATTGTTTCGGTACCTGTTTTTTTGAATCCAAGCATGTCCATCGTCTTTTTTCCGAACTCTTCAGGATCAAAATCGGGGTCGTTCATCAAGTCTTCGGCAAGCGTATTGCGCAATTTAACGCCTTCTTTGGTTTTCAGGTCCCAACTGTAAATATCAAAATTTTTGGTAATTTCGGCTTTGTTGGTCTCCGATTTCTGACCAAAGGCTTTCGAGCTTGTCTGCTCTATTTTGCATTGCGACCAACCGTAATTGTCGATGTAAAGTGTTTGTGTTCCGGTTGAATTTCCCTCGTAAGTGTATTCAATTACTGCCGTTTTAAACGGATAAAGCTTCTCTTTTTTTGTTTGTGCCGAAAGGCTGATTGTAGCCATTAAAGCAATTGCAAGAACTAATGTTTTCATAATGTATTGTTGTTTTATTCTTTTGATTGATTTTTTGCCCAGCCTTGCCGGAGTTTTTCATCGGTAACTTTAGGGTTCAGTATTTTTGCTGCTTTGGCAAATTCCTCGTAGTTCTTCGGATTTTCGATGGTTTTAACGGCCCACAGCATTTGCTGTTGAGGAGTCAATTCATCGTCAGCCGAAGTAATGGCAACCTGCTTCCCGTCTTTGGCGTGCATTTTATTGTAGGTTTCCTTTATTTCGCGACGCCCCGAGGCAGGTTTCAGTTGCATCATTGTCTTTTCGAAATCAGGATACGACATCGTCGTCAAACGGTTAAAGCCTTCGTTAATAGCTTTTTCAGCCTGCTTGTATTCATCGGTCTTTTTAATAAAATCGTTTGAAGTACCGTTTGCCTCATTCCCACCCGATGGATTTTGATCGGCTTCGATGTAAGCATTCACGATTTTAAACGCGTCGTTTTTGTCTTTCGAGTTTAATCCTCCTCCCGACAGAGCATCCAGAGCATTATCGAATTTGGCGTTTCGTTGGGCTGGCGTACTTCCGTCTTCGTACGATTCGTAGTACTCAAACAGCTTCAACATGGCTTTATTTACCTCGGCGGGCGTAACATTTGAGGTCGTTTTCTCCTGTGCTTTAACTGCGCAGGTGATTGTCAGGAATACTAAAATTACTGAAATCAGATTTTTACTGTACATGCTGCTGAATTTTAAAATTTCACGAATTCAACCCGGCGATTTTGTGCTTTTCCTTCCGGAGTATCGTTGCCGGTCATAGGTTTGCTTTCGCCGTAGCCTTTACTGGTTAATCGCTCAGCTGCGATTCCCAACTCAATCATTTTTGCCATCACAGCTTTTGCGCGGGCTTCCGATAGTTTTTGGTTGGCAGCATCTTCGCCATCGCTGTCGGTATGGCCTTCCACTGAAAACTTCAGTTCGGGGTGGTCACTCATCATTTTCACCACGTAGTTAATGGTTCCCATCGATTCGGGTTTGATGGTGGCTTTGTTGACATCGAACTTGATGCCGGTGGTAACAAACTTGCCATCGGTCAGGAATTTATCGTACAAAGGAACGGCGCCTTTGGCAATGCGGAAGTTTTTGGTATATCCGGGGTCTTTCCCTTCAACAGATTGTTTGCCAATTGAAAATCCGGTTGGATTGTATCCCAGGTTCGGAATGTTTAAAACCCGGGCATCGTCCAAATAAACTTTTAATGCCCTTTTGTTGAACGAAATAGCAACATGTCTCCATTTAGGTGTTTTATCGTATAGGCCACTTTTATAGCCCGGATAAAAATTGGTTTCGAAGTTTTCGCCCTCAACGCTGTTTTTTGCAATGCGTATCCATTTTTTTCCTATCAGGTATTCTTTGTCGAGTTTAGCCTGATTTTTATAATCACCAAAATAGATAACGTAATTACCGCCGTGGTTTTCTGTAAAATATGCATCAAACTCAATGGTAAATTCTTCGGGCAGGTAGTCTTCCTTTGCGTTTTTCAACATGGGTACTATGCCTCCACCACCGTTCATATTGCATTTCATGTGGTAAATAACATTGCTGCCGTCAAAGCTCGCATTCTCAAAATTTCCCTGAACCAAATCCCATTTACTCGGAAATTCGCCATTTTGTTCGCCTTCCAGGTTGTCTTCAAAAATGATTTCGGTGCCGGGTACAAAATCGTACTTAGCCCATGTTAGCTGAGGGTTGGGTTGTTCTGCAGGAGTTGGTTCTTCCTGAGGTGTGGTTTTTTCGGCTTTTGCACTAACCTGTTTCCTTTCCTCAGGCTGTTCTTCGTCGGTTTTCGGTTTGTCTTTTTTCTTGAAAACGTTGCCGATGCCTTCTTCAATTTTGTCGAAGCCTTTGTCGATGGCGTCGTTGGTGCGCTGATTGGCGCGTTGGTTAGCTTGCTGGTTGACTTTTTTCTTGACATCAACCTTGATTTGTGCAAACGAGTTTACCGACAACAATACCAGCAAACCCGCAATTAAAATAACGGGAAATCCTTTCATAGCAGTTGAATTTTTGATTTTCAACAACTAAGTTAAGGCAAGGCAATGACTTGGGTTTTGGCAGATTTGAATCCGTTGGAAAAGAATTTGAATCCGCTAAAGGTTGGTAAGGATATCCCTAAAATTTTTTTTGTGAATTAACTGTACGTCCGAATGATACGTTTCCGTGAACGTGGTAAACTTTTTTATTTTCGCGTTTTCGTTCCATTTTATTTCATAAGCGGTCAGCTTTCCGTCGGTTTCTTCGATGTAATCGATTTCCTGCTGCGAAGTAGTGCGCCAGAAATAGCTTTTGATAAAAGGATTAAAATAGTTGTTTCGCTTCAGTCGTTCGGAAATGACGAAGTTTTCCCACAATGCGCCTTTGTCGTCGCGCAAGCCTATTGGGTTAAAGTTATTAATCAATGAGTTGCGCACACCATTGTCCCAGAAATATACTTTTTTGGCAAACTTCAATTCGTTGCGTAAATTCCTGTTAAACCCATTGATTGTAAAGATGATAAACCCTTTTTCAAGCAATTCGATGTACCCTTTTATAGTATTTTTATCAACCTTGCAAATTTGGGCCAACTCGTTGTACGAGACTTCTGTACCAATTTGAAAAGCCAGGGCCTGCAAAAGTTTTTCAAGTACTTCGGGTTTCTTTATAGCCGAATAAGTCAAAATATCTTTATATAAATAACTATCGATCAGTTGCTTTAGTCGCTCTTTTTCTTCTGATGGGTGAGTAATAATCTCAGGGTACATGCCGTAAATCAAACGCAGATCCAGTTGTTGAAGCGCTTTGACATAGCCATCGGTTTGTTCAAGTTCGCCCCAGGAAACAGGTGTCATCAGGTGTTCCCATTTTCGTCCGGTAAGCGATTCCGACAAATTGTTCCTGACCTCAATCGCTGACGAGCCGCTCATCAACAGTTGTACTTCAGGAAATTTGTCCACTATTATCTTGGCGGTCAGGCCAATCGTACTAATGCGTTGTACTTCGTCAATAAAAACAATTTTATGATTGCCAATGATATTGCGAATCTGCTCGGTACTTGGTTCATTCAATAACTCGCGTACGATCTTGTCGTCGCAATCCAATAACAGCGGATTTTCATACCCTTTCATCAAATTAAGCAACGACGAAGTTTTTCCCACCTGACGTGCGCCAATGACGATGATTGCTTTGCCCGAAAACATTCGCGCGGAGACCATGTTTTCTATTTCACGTTTTATCATGTTAGTCCTATTTTGCCGACAAAAATAGTAAGATTTTAATTCAGTTCACTAAAATTGACCTAATTTGGTGAATATATTCACCAAAATTGACCTAATTTAGTGAATACATTCACCGAAATGGCATAATTGATAAATTGAGTTGGGTTTAGTAACGAGGGAAGGGCAATTTCAAGTAAGGTTTGAATTTGCTAAAGTTTGTTCAGTGCCTCGATTAATTGTTGCTTCTGCCGGGTCGAAATAGGAATTGTTGACTTATCTTTCAGCACAAGCAAACCTCCATTGGCTTTATCAATTTTTCTAACGAAATTAATATTGACGAGGTGAGATTGGTGTGGCCGGATAAACCCGAACCGCCCCAGCAATTCCGCGTATTCACTCAGCCCTTTCGAAACAACGATTTTCTCGCCCGATTCGAGGTAAAACGTGGTGTAGGCATTGTCGGCTTCGCATCGCACCACATCGGTTACGTTCACCACATGCAACTCCTGCGAAGTGCGTAAAACCAGCTTTTTGTCCGTTTTATCCTGATAATTGCTGACCAGGTATTCGATGGGGGCAATTACTTGCTGTTTTTGAATTTCCTGAATAGCCCGTTCAACACCAGCTTTAAATTCGAACTCGTTGATGGGTTTCAGGATGTAGTCGATGGCGCTGAACTTAATGGCCTGAATGGCAAATTCGTTGAACGCGGTGATAAAAATGAGCTTGAAATCGCGCTTTTTCAATTTTTGAAGCACATGGAAACCGGTTCCGCCTTTTATTTCGATGTCGAGAAAAACAAGTTCGGGTTGATGCAATTCAAGGATAGCAACGGCATCGTCAACCCCTTCGGCTTGTGCAACGGTACACACATCCGGGAAATAGTCTTCGAGAAGCATTTGAATGATTTCCCGGTGAAAGGGTTCGTCGTCAACGATTACAGCTTTGATCATTTTTTTAATGTTCGGTGCCCCGAATTTAATATTATTATGTGAATTTCAAAGGCAGTTTAACGGTAACTCTCGTGCCTAGGTTTTCCCCCTCAACAAGCGCTCTTTGGCCTATGTAGTAATCAACTTCGCCGCCCGTAGTCCGCTTCAGGTTGGCAACCCGTTCTTCAAAAATCCGGAGTGCATACGAAGTGTGGTTTTCTTTCTTTTCGCCGGGTTCAATGCCTTTCCCGTTATCTTCCACCGTAATTTTCAGTCGGTCGTCTGCCTGTTCAAAGGTTATCGAAATATGGCCGTTTCCTTCCAGGGGCTCAATGCCGTGCAAAATGGCATTCTCAACAAACGGTTGAACCAGCATGGGCGGTAAAACCAGCGATTCCGCTTCAAGATCGCCGACTACGGAAACCTCAAACGACAGTTTCTCGCCTAGCCGCAACTGGTGCAGGTTCAGGTAATTTTCCAACGTTTGTTTTTCTTCCTGAAGGGTAATCCATTCTTCGCGCGAGTTTTTCAGAATTGAGCGCATGAGCGACGAAAAACTGCTGAGGTAGAATGCCGCTTTTCGCCCCTCGTTTTTCATCATGAAATTTTGAATGGCACCCAGCGAATTGAAAATAAAATGCGGGTTCATTTGCGAGCGCAGCAGTTTTTGCTCCAGTTCGTTTTGTTTCGCCTGAAGTTGGCGTCGCCGCTGTCTGACGATCAGGAAAACCAAAACACCGGCAAATGCAACCAACAAAATTCCGCCCCAAAGAACCATTTTCTGTGTTTTTAACCGGGCGTTTTTCAGTTCGTTATCGCGGTTGAGCAACTCAATTTGCTGCTCCTTTTTCTCGGTTTGGTAGCGGGTTTCAATGTTGGTTAATTTCTCCTGAAGCTCGATGTTTTGCAGCGAATCCTTCAACTGAACCATGTTTTCGTGGTAAACGAGCGCTTCTTTCCAATTCCGCTGTTTTCGCGCAACCCGGTAAAGCCCGTCTACTGATGTTTTCCGTTCGTGCACATAGTCCTT
>Ga0172367_10006153_pt1 | contig 14226 bp, 13 predicted proteins | sample Lak10m_FD_114542 | JGI IMG/M metagenome (GOLD analysis project Ga0172367, IMG submission 114542) | Freshwater microbial communities from Kabuno Bay, South-Kivu, Congo - kab_022012_10m | ecosystem: Environmental > Aquatic > Freshwater > Lake | place: Democratic Republic of the Congo: South-Kivu... | reverse complement strand
GATAAAGTTCTTCCGCGAGGAAAGGCATGGCGGGGGCAATCAACTTGGCAACCGTTACCAGCGCGGTGTAAAGAGTCGAGTACGCGGCTTGCTTGTCGGCGCTGGAGTCATTCTTCCAGAAGCGGCGGCGCGAGCGGCGGACGTACCAGGTCGAGAGCGTCTCGACAAATTTTTCGACGGGGCGGGTGGCGTTGGTCGCGTCGTATTCTTCGTAGGCTTTGGTCACGTCGCGGACGAGGACGTTCAACTCCGAGAGCAACCAGCGGTCGAGGTCGTTGGTCGTCGCGGTGACGGTCAGACCCTGCGGCTTGTCGAGGTTGGCGTAGGTGATGAAGAACGAGTACACGTTCCACAAGGTCAGCGTGAAACTGCGGATCACGTCGCCAACCAAATCGGCGGAGAAGCGGCGCTCCTGCCCAGGCGGCGTGGCAGTGAAAAGATACCAGCGCAGCGCATCCGCACCATGCAGGTTGATCACATCCCACGGCTGGACGATGTTGCCCAGCGACTTGGACATCTTGCGTCCCTGCGCATCCTGAATATGACCGAGGCAGATGACGTTCTTGAACGAAACCTGATCGTTGAGCAAGGTTGAGATGGCGTGCAGAGAATAGAACCAGCCGCGAGTTTGGTCAACGGCTTCGCAGATGTAATCGGCTGGATACTGCTCCTTGAACTTGTCCTCATTCTCGAACGGATAATGCCACTGGGCATACGGCATCGAGCCAGAGTCAAACCACACGTCGATCAAATCCTTGACGCGGGTCATCCGTCCGCCACAGCCGCACTTCCAGTGGACGTTATCCACATGCGGACGGTGCAGGTCGAGGTCGGTCAAATCGCGCCCAACCTTCTCCGAGAGTTCCTTCACCGAGCCAACGCACTCGCGCTGGTGGCAGTCGTCGCATTCCCAAACGGGGAGCGGCGTGCCCCAATATCGTTCGCGGCTCAACGACCAGTCAATGTTATTTTCGAGCCAGTTGCCGAAGCGCCCGTTCTTGATGTGGTCGGGAACCCAGTTGATGGTCTTGTTCAACTCCACCAGTCGGTCGCGCTTGGAACTGGTGCGGATGTACCACGACTCGCGCGCGTAATAAAGAAGCGGCGTGTTGCAGCGCCAGCAGAACGGATAGGTGTGGGTATATTTTTCGGAGCGGTACATCAACCCGCGCGCTTCCAAATCTTTGATGATTTGCGGGTCGGCGTCCTTGACGAAGGTTCCGCGCCAGGGGGTGATTTCTGGGATGAATGCGCCGTCGGGCTGAACCGTGAGCAGAATCGGCAAATCGTGAAGTTTGCCCGACTCCATATCTTCCGCGCCGAAAGCGGGTGCGGTGTGAACCAAGCCTGTTCCATCCTCGATGGTGACGTAATCGGCGAGGATGACGTAATACGCGGGCTTGTCCACGGGCATGAAGGTGTAAAGCGGCTGGTACTTCATCCCCTTCAACTTCCTACCCTTGAACGTGTCCACGATTTTGACTTCTTCGCCCCTGAAAACTTTTTCCACCAAATTTTTGGCGAGGATGAGTTTTTCGGTTGTGCCTTCGTTGTCGCGCTCGACGGTTACATAATCCACATCGGCGTGGGCGGCAACCGCCACATTGGACGGCAGAGTCCAGGGCGTGGTCGTCCACACGAGGAGCGAGGTGTCGGGCTTATCCACCAGCGGGAAGCGGACAAAGACCGACGGGTCAACGGCTTCATCGTAGCCCAAAGCAACTTCATGGTCGGAGAGCGGCGTGCCGCAGCGCGGGCAATACGGGACGATCTTGTAGCCCTTGAAGAGCAAATCCTTCTCCCAGAAACTCTTGAGAATCCACCAAACCGATTCGATGTATTCGTTCTCGTAGGTCACATACGCAGTTTCGAGGTCAACCCAAAAGGCGATGCGGTCGGTGAGTTTTTCCCATTCCTGGATGTAGGTAAAAACAGAATTTCGGCAAAGTTCGTTGAACTTGTCCACGCCGTATTCTTCGATCTGCTGTTTGTTGGTGAATCCCAACTGCTTCTCGACTTCGATCTCGACGGGCAGACCATGCGTGTCCCATCCGCCGCGGCGCGAGACATGGTATCCGCGCATGATTTTGTAACGCGGGAACATATCCTTGAACGCGCGCGCCAGCACATGATGAACGCCAGGGCGTCCGTTGGCTGTGGGCGGTCCCTCGTAAAAAACATACTCAGGCTGACCCTCCCGCTGCTCGATGGTCTTTTTGAAAACCTCGCGCTTCGTCCAGAATTTGAGGACTTTCTCTTCCATCGAAACAACATCGAGTTTTGGATTGACTGCTTTGAACATTCATACTCCTTGTTATGTCATTGCGAGCGCGGAGCGCGAAGCAATCTCCCACTCAGTTGAGGATTGCTTCGTCGCCCTGCGGGCTCCTCGCAATGACATTTGAAAATTAAAATAAAAACTCTCATCTCACACAGAGACGAGAGCCATTACTCACGCGGTACCACTCTGATTCCCATCACAAGGACAGGCGCTTATTGGATGACAACCATCATCCCATCCCGATAACGAGGGACAACTTCGGCTTGCTTACTTTCACTGGTCACTGATTACTGATTACTGATTACTGATTTTGACCACTGATTTCCGCTCGCAGCTCCGGGAGGATTTTCCGCTTGCTTCGTTGACCTGCTTCGCACCAAACCGCAGGCTCTCTGACAACTCACCAAACATACTCGTTCCCATCATTGCTTTTGACTGCCAGATTATACACAGGAGAAAGATAAACGACAAGACCCTGGTTCCATGTGAAAACTCTCATCAAATTACTTATTGACGGTTTATTATCCGACAGGTATAATCTTTCTTCGGCATTATTTCAAACAGCAGGAGCATAAGCATGACAACACCCGACAGCGCGCCCGCCGTAGCGCTTGAACCAAAAACGAAACTCAGCGGCAAAATTTTGAAGACAACTCTCGCGGGGGCGCTCGTGGACATCGGTCAAGGTCTTCCCGGTGTAATTCACATCTCACAACTCCAACAGGAAGCAGTTAATAAAGTGGAAGATGTTGTGAAGGAGGGACAGGTCGTTGACGTTTGGGTACGCCGCGTCAAGAAAGACCGCATCGAATTGACCATGATCGAACCGCTCGGTTTTGAATGGAAGGAAATTGTCCCCGACCTCGTCGTCAAGGGCAAGGTGGTTCGTCTCGAATCCTACGGCGCGTTCGTGGATTTCGGCGCGGAACGCCCCGGCTTGATTCACGTCAGCGAACTCACCCGCGGCTATGTCAAGACCGCCAGCGAGGTGGTCAAGGAAGGCGACGAGATCGAAGCCAAAGTTTTGGATGTGGACCGCCGTAAGCGCCAGATCCGCCTGAGCATGAAAGCCCTCCAACCCGAACCCGAGGTTACAGAAGAAACCAAACTCGAGCGCGAGGATCGCAAGAAAGGCGACGGCAAACGTAAAGGCAAGGGCAAGAAACAGGAAGAGACCTACGAGATGGAAGTCGAAGTCTCCAACGAGCCGCAGTTCACTGCCATGCAGATTGCCTGGCAACAGGCGCTCGAACGCTCGAAGGGACGCGGCAAGGTTCGCGCCAAGTCCTATAAGTCTGCGGACGAAGAAAAGGAAGACATCTTCAGCCGCACGCTCGAAAAGCGCGTTCCTACGAACTAAACTAAAGTTTGCAAAGCCCCTCAAGATTTTCAAAATCTTGAGGGGCTTTTTTTTGTTAGCCCGCGCTCTTCAAATACGCTTCCATGAAGCCGTTCAGGTCGCCGTCCAAGACCCCTTGCGCGTTGCCGACTTCGTGTTCGGTGCGGTGATCTTTGACCATCTGGTACGGATGCAACACATACGAGCGAATTTGACTCCCCCACTCGGCTTTGGTGTACTCGCCGCGCAAAATGGCGCGTTCTTCATCTTTCTCGGCGTTCTTCAATTCGAGCAGGCGCGCGCGGAGAATGTTCATTGCAAACTCGCGGTTTTGACCCTGCGAGCGTTCGTTCTGGCAGGTGACCACAATCCCCGTCGGCAGGTGAGTCAGGCGAACCGCCGTCGCGTTCTTTTGCACGTTTTGACCGCCCGCGCCCGAAGAGCGAAAGACATCCAACTTGATGTCGCCGGGGTTGATTTCAACCTCCGCCTCATCCATCGAAACCTGCGGCAGGACTTCGATGAGCGCGAAGGATGTGTGCCGCCGATGCGCCGCGTCAAACGGGGAAAGCCGCACCAGCCGATGCACGCCCTTTTCAGAGCGCAAATAGCCAAAGGCAAACTCACCGCTGACGGCAATCGTCACGCTTTTGATGCCCGCTTCTTCGCCGAGGGTCACATCCAAAATTTCGGTTTGAAAACCCTGGTCTTCCGCCCAGCGCAAATACATGCGTTCCAGCATCCCTGCCCAGTCTTGCGAGTCGGTTCCGCCCGCGCCCGCGTGAATGGCAAGGATGGCTTCGTCGCGGTCGTACCTGCCTGAAAACATCATGTTGAAGGCGCGTTTGTCCAGTTCCGCTTCGAGGGCGGAGATTTCAGACTCCAACTCGCCGCGCAGTGATTCGTCGTCCATCTGCGCCAGTTCGGTCAGGTCGTGTAAACGCCGGCTGACGGAGTTCCAGCCTTCCACTTCATCGCGCAGCGCCGAGACGACTTTCATCGTCCGCTGGGCGCTGGTCGAGTCGTTCCAAAATTCAGGTTCGCCTATTTCTTTTTCGAGAGACGCAAGTTGACCTTCTTTGCCCACCAAGTCAAAGACGCACCAGTAATTGCTGAGTCAGGGCATTCGCTGCCTGCAAGCGGTTTAGTAAATCCTGCATGGTTACTCCTGGTTCGATAAAATCCCGTCCACAAAAGCGTCGGGGTCGAAGGGTTGCAAATCTTCGGGCTTTTCGCCCAAACCCGCGAACAAAATCGGCAAGCCGAGTTCGCGTTGAATGGCAAACGCCATGCCGCCCCGCGCCGACGAATCGAGTTTCGATAAAATCACGCCTGTCACATTGACCGCTTCTTTAAAGGAACGCGCCTGTTGCAAGGCGTTCTGTCCAATGGTCGCATCCAGCACCAGCCACGCCTCGTGCGGAGCGCCCGGCAGCGCCTTACCCGTCACGCGGTTGACCTTCTTCAATTCTTCCATCAGGTTGAAACGGGTATGCAAACGACCTGCGGTGTCGATCATGATGATGTCCACGCCGCGGGCGATTCCTGCCTGGACGGAGTTGAAAGCGACCGCCCCCGGGTCTGATTCAAACGCCCCAGCCACCACCTCCACCTTGAGCCTGTCGCCCCAAACCTGAAGTTGATCCACCGCCGCAGCGCGGAAGGTGTCGGCGGCGCCGAGCAGAATCTTCCTGCCTTCGCCCGTGAAACGCGCGGCGAGTTTGGCGATGGTGGTCGTCTTGCCCGACCCGTTGACTCCGACCACCAGAATCACAGTCGGCTTGGCGGGGAACGAAAGTTTGGGTGGGGCAACCAGCCTGGAGCGGAGTTCCCGCCGCAGGGCGGAGGAAAGTTCGTTGGCGCGGGTCAAGCCTTCGGCGCGAGCCGTCGCTTTGAGCGAATCCAAAATTGAGGTTGTCGTCTCCAGCCCCAAATCGGCTTGAAGCAGCAGGGCTTCGAGGTCGTCCCAGGTTTCGGCGGTGATTTCCGACGTTCCCAGAACGGAAGCGATTTGCCCGAAGGCGGCTTTGCTGGTGCGCGCGAGTCCGTCGCGCCAGCGTGAAAAGAGTTTATTCATGAAGGGCGATTATACCAATATATGTTATACTTTTTTGGCTCTAATGAGGAGAGGGCGTTTTCTCCTCATTCAAAATATCGCCCCGAATCAGCAGTTCGGGAAGTTTTATAAAAAAGGAAGAAAATAAAAGATGACAGCAGAACCCATTCATATTACAGATGAATCCTTCGAGAAGGATGTCCTACAATCCACCTTGCCGGTCATTGTGGATTTTTGGGCGCCCTGGTGTGGACCGTGCAAAATGGTCGCGCCCATCCTCGACAAGATTGCCGCAGAAATGGACGGCAAACTGGTGGTGGCAAAAATCAACACCGACGAACACGCCGAATGGATGCAAAAGTTCGGCATCCAGGGTATCCCCACCATGCTCTTTGTCGCGGGCGGCAAGGTCGTACACCGTCAGGTTGGGGCGCTTCCTGAACGAATGCTGCGCGATGTGGTAACGCAGTTCATGGACGTGGTCAAACAGAATTAAATACCTTCGAAAGCAAGGAGTTGGGCTATGAAAAAGATGCTCATTTTGTTCACGGCGCTTGGTTTGATCTTGAGCGCATGTGTCCCCGCCATGTTCCAATCCCAGGCGACCAGCCCCGCTCCGGTACTTCCTGATATTCAGGCGACTGTGGCTGTGCAGGTGGAGCAAACTGTTCAATCCCTGCCAACTCCCACGCTTGCCCCAAGCAATACGCCAGTGGTCATCACTGCCACCAGCGCCCCCACCCAAACCCAGCCGCCGGCAACATCGACGGCAACAGAAAGCCCCAGCCTCCTGACATTGACCGCCACGCTGGGCGCGGGCACGGTAACGTTTCCTACAGGAACCGTTGAAACCCTGCCAGCCAGCGCCTCGCCAAACCCCGCATTTAGTGAGACGCCTACCGGAACGTCACATTATCAGTACTATGGTACAATGCCGCCCAATCTGCCCTCTGGATATATTTCGCTATTTAATATGTCAAAAGTAGATGCGTATATTTCCCTGCAATGCACGACTTCTGAAGGGTACACGACGGTCATCGAATATCCGGTGGGCGGCAGCACCATCAGCACCAGCGCCCCAGCCGGTCGATACGTGTATGTGGCGTGGGTTGGCGGCAAAAAATTCAGCGGCAACTTCAAACTGGGCAAACTCCAGGACATGAAAATTCTCATGTACAAGGATCGAGTTGAAGTAAAATAACCCGCCGGACGCTTTGCAAGTTCGCATCGAAAGCGAACCTGAGTTATGCGGCATTTTCTGGAACCTTACCCGATGTCGCAGCGTCAGTGGTAGAAATAAAGTATATAAATAAATGGAGAAAAAATGTTGAAAAAAGTATTACCCATCCTGCTTGCGCTCAGTTTTCTTCTGTCGGCATGTGGCGCGGAACCCGCCGCCCCGACCATGTCACCGGCAGATGTTGAAGGCACGGCAGTATCTGCCGCGCTGACCATGGTTGGGTTGACCCAGGCGGCAATTCCGACAGCCACGCCGCTCCCTCCCACAGAGACTCCCAGCCCCACCCCGCTGCCCACTTTTACACAGCAACCGCTTTCCATCCCCACCCTGGAGCAGTTGATTCTGCCGACGGCGACCACATCTTCAGCGGGCGCGGATGAATGCAACAAACCCTTGAATGTCGGCGAAGCGGGTCCCACCAACCCCATGCGTATCGAGAACGCCACCACAGGCACAATTCAATACATGTCGGCGTATTTGAACAAGAACCCCTTCGGTCAGTGCGGTTATCTGTCGTACAACAACATCAAACCCGGCGGCAAGAAAATTCTCCAATTGCCGAAGGGCGATTGGTGGTTTTGGGCGGGAATTGTGTACAAAGACCGCGAAGGTAATTCTTCCGGCGCTTGCACCATCCGCCTCGGCGATGAAGACATGCTGAGAATTTTGGTTAGGGATGAAACCATCCGCTGCCTGCCGTAATCCAGCCTGAATCGAATATAAAAAAGCGGAAGCCGTACTCGACGGCTTCCGCTTTTTTATCCTGCTTCGCGACGAATGTTCGCGCCGAGGCTGCGTAATTTTTCATCCACCCGCTCATACCCCCGTTCGATTTGGCGAATATTATGGATCGTGGAGGTTCCTTCTGCGGCAAGGGCAGCCAAAAGCAACGCCATGCCGGCGCGGATATCGGGGCTTTCCAATTTTTCGCCGTACAACTGTGTGGGACCTTGAATCAGGACGCGGTACGGATCGCATAAAATAATGCGCGCGCCCATGCCGACGAGTTTATCTGTAAAATACATGCGCCCGGAAAACATCCAATCGTGAAACAAGACCGAGCCCTTCGCCTGGGTTGCCATGGTGATGGCAATGCTCATCAGGTCAGTGGGAAAAGCGGGCCAGACATTCGTTTTGATTTCGGGCACGGCGCCATCCAGGTCCGACGCAATTTCCAGCGATTGAGTGGCAGGCACAAGCAGGTCGCTCCCCTCCACTTCCCACTGAACGCCGAGGCGGCGGAAAATCAAGCCGATCATTTCAAGGTGTTCGACGCCCGCATTGCGGATGCGAATCTCGCCGCGCGTGACCACCGCCGCGCCGATGTAACTCACCACTTCCAACAGGTCGGGACCGATGGTAAATTCGCCGCCCTTCAATCTGGGCACGCCCGTGATATGCAGGGTATTCGAGCCGACGCCTTCGATCTTTGCGCCAAGCGTATTCAAAAACTGGCAGACTTCCTGCACGTGCGGCTCCGAGGCGGCATTGCGGATTTTCGTCTCGCCTTTGACAAGGACTGCCGCCATGACCGCATTCTCGGTGGCGGTGACGCTGGCTTCGTCCAAAAGAATATCCGCGCCATGCAAACCGTCTGCCTCGATTTGGAACACGCGGTCATAGGTGATTTTGGCGCCCAGCGCGCGCAGCGCCAAAATATGGGTATCCAGGCGGCGGCGACCAATCACATCTCCGCCGGGGGGCGGCAGAAGCAGGCTGCCGGCGCGCGCCACGACAGGTCCGGCAATGAGGATGGAAGCGCGGATACGACGGCATAGGTCAGGATCAAGTTGAGAAGAGACCAACTCGCGGGTGGTAATCCGCCAGGTGGTTGCATCCAATTCCTCCACAACGGCGCCAAGGCTTTCGATCAGTTTTCGCATGGCTTGCACATCTCGAATCTGCGGCACGTTTCGCAGCGTCACAGGTTCTTCGGTCAGCAGGCAAGCCGCAAGCAGGGGCAGCGCCGCATTTTTGTTCCCGGAAGGGGTTACTTCGCCGCGAAGCGGATGCCCGCCTTCAATGATAAATTCTTCCATTCGAATCTCCTTTGTAAATCTTCAAAATTGTACACCAGACTTTTGAAATCCTTTCAGCCCTGCAAAGGGAATTTTTCAAAGACCTGTAAACATTACAATTCGCTTACGCCGAGATCGGTTTTGTCTCGCGAACATAATTCGAATTATAATGAATCCAATGTCCATATTTTTGATAATCCCCTCGATCCTTGGATGGTTGGCAGGCTGGCTTGTGAATTACCTGGCAGATGTATTGCCCGTCACGCGGCGATTCAGCCAACCCGCCTGCCCGCAATGCGGCGCGATTTTCACCTGGCAGGATTATCTATTTTTCCGCGCCTGCCCAAATGGACACGCGCGCCGGGCGCGGTTGTGGATTGTTCAAGCCGTTCTCGTGGCGATGAGCATTTCCGCCTGGATCAATCCGCCGTCCAAATTGGGATATTTCTTCGGGCTGGTTCTGCTCGGCTATTTCGGCGTCGTTTTCATCATCGACCTGGAACACCGCCTGATCCTGCACCCCACCAGCGTTTTCGGCGCAGTCCTGGGCTTGATCGTCGGGATCATGGCGCACGGAATTGTCCCCACCCTGCTGGGCGGGCTGGGCGGCTTTCTGATCATGCTGGCATTTTATTACCTCGGCGTGCTTTTTACACATTTCCGCGCCAGGCGTCTGCGCGCGCAAGGACTGGAGCCAGACGATGAGGAAGCGCTCGGTTCGGGAGATGTCATCCTAGCCGCCATCCTCGGTTTGATCGTTGGCTGGCCCCTGCTCTGGCTATGCCTTTTGTATGGGATTTTGCTGGGCGGTCTGGTCAGTTTCTTCCTTGTCGTCTGGATGCTCATCAGCGGAAAATACAAGACCAACGCATTGATGACCTTCATTCCCTACGGACCCTACTTTGTCATTACCGCCGGGTTGATTGTCTACTTCCCGAAATTCCTTGCAATTATCGTGCCAGGTTAACAAACTGTATTCGACACGGAATGAAACGACTTTTCCCACGACAGGCTAAAAATCACGGCGCAAGACGCGCGCAGGCAATGGTCGAGTTCATGCTCGTATTGCCTGTTTTGCTCATGCTGTTATACGGCATCATCGAAGTGGGACGCCTGATCTTCATCTTTGCCTCGGTGGCAAACGCATCGCGCCAGGCGGCGCGCTACGGCTCGGCGTCCGGCGAAATCAACGACACCGCCTTCTACCAGGACTGTGACGGAATTCGCGCCGTCGCCGACCAGTCTGCATTCATCATCACCTTCGAAGAAATCAATATCACCTATGATCGCGGAATCAACCCGGATGGGACTTCGATTCCCATCGAGGGCGTGGACCCAAACCCGGCAGAAGATTCATGCCCGATTGAAGTTCCCGTCCGCAACGGCGACCGCATCATCGTGCAAGTTTCGACCACGTATGAACCCATCCTCACCCTGCTGCCGGTGGACCCGATGGAAGTGGTCTCTGCCAGCGCGCGCTCCTTCCTGATTTCCATCCCCATCGTTGGGAATGCCCTGCCTACCGGCTTTGCCCCCGAAAGCCCCACCCCCTCCCCAGTTCCGACAGTCATCACCCCCACCCGCACGCCGACCATCGCTCCGCCCGCCACCGCCACCTACCTGCCCACTTCAGAGTTTCTGGCACAGTTTACGCCCCCCGCCACCCTGCCGCCTGAGGCAACGCTCACCGCAACCCTCTCGCTGCCGACCTACACGCCAAGCATCACCGCCACCCCCATTAGTTGTTCGGGATTAACCGGCATCGCGCACGGACCGCTCGTCTTCCGCGATAACCTGATGGAAATGAGTCTCAACAACCAGACCGGGCACACGCTCGCGACCGCCCGCCTGTACGTCGAGTGGAATCATGACACGGGTCACTTTGGCTCAGACCGCAGCCTGCGCCTCAGGCAAATCACCCTTGAATCAGATGTCTGGAACGGAGACCTGCAAGCACCATCCGCTTACGTCCCGGCGTATTACCCAAACATCCCGCAAGGCGAATCGATCATCCGCTTCATTTTTCACCAGCGCTACGACAGGGCTGACGGTACAGAGCGCATCATCATCAACATATCCAACCCTGGCTGTATTAATTACCCCGTGGATTCGAGCCATTGAGTCCGGCGTCTCAAAGGATGGATCACATGCCCGCAATGGAAACAAAAGCGCCCAAAGAACGTGGACAAAGTTTGGTCGAGTTCGCGATCACACTGCCGATTCTCGTCCTGTTACTGCTGGGCACGCTCGATTTTGGCATGGCAATCTTTTCCTATTCCATGCTCAGGGATGCGGCGCAGGAAGGCGCTTTTTATGGCTCCTTCAATCCGGGCAATGAGGCAGAAATAGAGAACCGCGCCCGCAATATTTCACCCCGCGCAGACGGCGAGATATTCTCCTCCCCGGTCAGGCTGCGGGATGACGAGAAAGTCAAGGTCAATGTCGAGACCCTGGGGAACGCCTGTCAGGGAGCCACCAACGGAAAAGCCAACAGCATCCGCGTGGATGTATCCTACCGTTACCCGATCATGATGCCCTTGATCGGTCAGTTGATTGCTTCCGGGAGCATCCCATTAAAGGGAACCGCCACCAATATTATCCTCCAACCCCCATGCCAGCCATGAAAACTTTATTTACCACCCCCAAAAGTTATAAAAAAGGCGAACGCGGACAGGCGATTATCCTGGTCGTGTTTTCGATCATCGGCTTGATCGGCATGACTGCGCTGGCAATCGACGGCGGAAACGCGCTGGTGGATCGGCGCAGGACAGAAACCGCCGCCACCTCTGCCGCGCTGACCGCCGCCCTGACCCGCATCAACGGCGGAGACTGGCGCAGCGCCGCGCTTGCCACCGCCAACTCAAACGGGTACAGCAACGACGGCATCTCCAGCATTGTGGAGCTAAACACGCCGCCGCTCAGCGGTCCCTACGAAGGAAATTCCGAATACATCGAGGTCATCATCACCTCGCACCTGAGCACCTACTTCGGACCCGTAATCGGCGTCCCGCGCGTGACCAACGTTGCCCGCGCCGTTTCGCGGACAAAACCATCGGAATTCGGAGCCATGTTCGATGGCTACGCGATTGTGAGCCTGGCTCCGCACAGCGAATGCGACGATGAAAAGAAAAAATCGTTCTGGATTCACAACGAAGCCACCATCAGCCTGACGGGCGGCGGAATTTTCGTCAACTCTGACAACACCGAATGCGCCCTCAAACAAATGGGCAGCGGCAGTATCCGCATCCAGGACACCAGCCCCATTGTCGTGGTCGGCGGCGCAGACATCCAAAAACCGAAGTTACTGACCCCCTACCCCATCCAGACGGGAGCGGTTCCCATTCCGTACCCGCCAGCCTTCAAAATGCCCGAAGTGGGCTGCGGATCCAAAGTCGCCAAGGTGGATGAATTCACCGGCACGACCATGTCCCCCGGACACTGGGATGGCGGCGACGAAGACTTCCCACCCGACGGCGTCACCTCCCTGCAACCCGGAACCTACTGCATCAGCGGAGATGTGGTCTTCGACGGGGGCAGCAAGCTGGAAGGTAAAAACGTCCTGCTAATTATCGAAGACGGCGAACTGTTGATCAGCGGGCAGGCGGAAGTTTCGTTGACCGCGCCGCAAAATGGCAAGGCGAAGGGTCTGCTGATTTACATGCCCATCACCAATCGCGGGCGCATCGCCCTGAACGGCAACCCCGAATCCCGCATTCGCGGAACCATCTTTGCGCCGTCCGGGGATGTCCGCATCAACGGCATGGATTCCAAATACGGTTTCCATAGCCAGATCATCGGATACTATATCGAAGTCGACGGACAGGACGACATCCCGATCTTTTACAACGACGAAGACAACTACGACACATACAACATGCCGGAAGTGCTGCTTAGCGAGTAAATATCCCAAACGCAAAAGGCGGAGGAGTGTCTAATTCTGTGGGCTAACCACCAAGGCGCAAAGGCACACACCTGCCCTGGCGGGCGGTGCCAGGGAAGCCACCAAGAATCCTTTGAGTCTTCGTGTCTTGGTGACTTTGTGGTCGATCAAAGCCCATGCTTTTAGACACTCCCAAAGGCGGACGGCGGGCGCTTTTTCTTACAAATCTGTTAGTGTTGCAACTCTCTTGCGCCGTACAAATTGCCTTTGCAATGGTATATAATTATTCATATCATAAAAACTGGCGGACTTCCCCCGCATCCCCCGCATTTTCACTACAGCCCAACAACCATCCCTCTGCCGGTACTTATGTCTGGTTTATATTTTGGCTTGCAAGGCGTAGAATGACTTATTCATTTTGAGGACTTAAGCGATGTCGAGCCTATTGAAAAGGATTTTTTCGATATTTATAAAAGAGAACCCGACTCAGCAAGGCAAACGGCGAAAATCGCGCGGACAAAGCCTGGTGGAAATCGCAATTGCCTTCCCGGTCTTGATCATGCTTTTCACCGGGGTTGTCGAGTTTGGCTTTATATTGAATTACTACCTCTCCCTGCTGGATGCCACCCGTGAATCTGCCCGCTTCTGGAGCGGCGCCGACCCATTCCTGGCGGATGGAGTCACAGCCAACGACTTACTCTACAAAGAAACCGCAAAACTGGTTCGAACCGCCCTCGACCCCAGTTACAACCCAACCACCGAAACCTTCAACCCTGCCTATCGCGGACGCAGAATTGCGCTCGACCCTGCCGTGGACGATATAATTGTTTCGATCTACGGAGGGGACGAAAGCGGCGTCATCGAATGGCGTACCGCGGGTCCTTATCATTTATTCCCAACCCCTGGCGCTGTCGGCGGAAACTATGCCTCGCTCTTTTCCGCAGACAGCGTCGAAGACCTGCGCGTGACCGATGCGCCCAACGCGGGCATCCTGATCGTCGAAGTGCATTACAACTATCACCACGTGCTAAACCTGCCCTGGTTCACCGCCGTCCTGCCCAACCCGCTGCACTTACAGGCTTACACCATCATGCCCATGCGCGCGGCGGAACCTGACGAATAAAAAATGAAAACCATGTCGAAAAAAACTCGCAAACCCTCTGAACGTGGACAAGCCATCATCCTGATTGCCGCTGCAATCGTCGGGTTGGTGGCAATTGTCGGTTTAATGGTGGATGGCGGCATCCTGCTGATCGAGTACGCGCGCCTGAAACGCGGCATCGACTCGGCTTCGATTGCCGCCGCCTCGCAATTCCGCAAACCGCTCTCCGGCACGGCAGGCGAAGATATGGGGGCAGCCATGGAAAACGCCGGGCGGGAATTTCTCCGCTTCAACCAATCGGACGCGGAGG
>Ga0172367_10006152_pt1 | contig 14229 bp, 6 predicted proteins | sample Lak10m_FD_114542 | JGI IMG/M metagenome (GOLD analysis project Ga0172367, IMG submission 114542) | Freshwater microbial communities from Kabuno Bay, South-Kivu, Congo - kab_022012_10m | ecosystem: Environmental > Aquatic > Freshwater > Lake | place: Democratic Republic of the Congo: South-Kivu... | reverse complement strand
TCTGGAGCAGCCGGTCATCTTTTTTGAACGGGGTGGCGCGATCGGCCTGATGAACCGCGCCGCGGCCCAAGCCTTCGCCGGGCGGGAGAGCTTGGGGACCGGCGGGGAGGGCGGAGTGGCGTTCGCTCCCCTTTCCCTCATCACAAATCCGTTCGACGACGCCTTCCACCAACGCCATACCACAGGCGCTGCGGAAACCCATGCCGAGGAAGTCCTGCAAACGGTGTGGGGGGCACGCTGGTTCGATATACGCTCCCGGCCGATGCTCGACATCAGCGAGAAGGTTGCCGGTCATGTGGTAATACTGACAGATATCACCCGGCGCAGGGAGTCCGAGGCGGCCTTGCGGACCCTCAAACGGGCGATCGAGGCCACCCACCATGGCGTCGTCATCACCGAGACAAACAGCAGCGGCCATCAGATTGTCTACGCCAACGGCGGGTTTGAGACAATTACCGGGTACTCCGTCGCCGAGACACTTGGCCACTTGGGCGCCTTTCTCTACCGGAACGACTGTGATCAGCCCGGCTACCGGGAGTTGCTGGCGGCGTTCGAGGCCTGCCGGCCGACGAGCGTGATTGCCCGCAACTACAAGAAGAATGGCGAGATGTTCTGGAATCATATCCAGATCGCTCCGGTGGCGGACGAGAGCGGCAGCGTCAGCCACATGGTCGGGATCATGAGCGACATCAGTGACCGGTTGCGCGTCGATCGCCTGCGTACGCTCGGCACCATTGCGGCCGGGGTCGCGCACGAGCTTAACAACCCGTTAATGGGAATCGGCGCCTACGTTCGCTACTCGCTCGACCGCAGCGCCCCGGGCAAGGTTCACGATTGTCTGGAGAAAGCCAACCGTCAGCTTGAACGGATGGGGGCGATGCTCAAGAGCATGACCTCGTTCGTGCGGCCGCTGCACAACGGCGCCGGGCCGGTCGAGCTGGCGGCCCTGATTGAACGCGTGTGCGATCTGTTGCGCAGCGACTTCATGGTGGCACGGATCAAGGTGAAGGTCGAGCTGGCCAACACGCTGCCGCCGGTCACCGCAGACGAGGATGGCCTTCAGCAAGTTCTTATAAACATACTGATTAACGCCTGTGCCGCCATCTCCGAGCGCGGTGAGGACGATAAGTTGATACGAATTACCGCCGCACCAAGTTGTCGCGGCGTGAGCGTGGCAGTAAGCGATAGCGGCGCCGGGGTTCCACCCGAATTGGTCAAGCGAATCTTCGAGCCGTTCTTTACCACAAAGGGTGGCGCCGGCGGCACCGGGATCGGCCTTGCGATCTGCCAACAGATCGTCGGCGCGGTCGGCGGCACCCTCTCCTACCAGCGCGCGCCCGAGGGCGGGGCATGCTTCGTCATCGATTTGTGTGCCTGGGAGTCCCCGGTGGCAACCGACGTGAATGGGGGCCGCCAGGGCGACGGGCGCAGCACCCGCGGCGGATGCGATTTCGGTGACATACACCACTAATGGTCTGCGTCACGATATTTGATACCGGCGAGCGTAATGGTTGATTCATTGCCTCCGGCGATGCCGGCTTGCGCCGGCCGTCGGGGGGCGCTGTCCCCCAACACCCCCAGCCAAAGGCCGAAAGGCCTTTGGGAACCGGTTATAAGGGCAACGGGTCAAACACTAAGCTCATTGGTATGACATGGTCAGGAAGCGCTGCTCAGGTATCCCCGAGGAAGCGCTGCGGGAGAGGCAGGGGACCGCCGCCCTCCTCCGGCTCGACCGCTCTCCCGAACAAACCCCGAATGCTTGCACTTCCCGCCAACTTCTGGAACTCTGCGGTCCGACGCAAGGCTGGGAGAACGGAAGGAGGGCCGCGCATGAACGACGTGATCAGCATCCGCGGGGCGCGCGAGCACAATCTTAAGAATGTGGATCTCGATCTGCCGCGCAACCGGCTTGTTGTGATTACCGGCCTAAGCGGCTCGGGCAAGTCGTCGCTGGCCTTTGACACGGTGTATGCCGAGGGGCAGCGGCGGTATGTCGAGAGTCTCTCCGCGTATGCGCGCCAATTTCTCGAGCTGATGCAAAAGCCGGACGTCGACAGCATCGAAGGGCTGTCGCCGGCGATCTCGATTGAGCAGAAGACCACCTCGCGCAACCCGCGTTCGACCGTGGCCACGGTCACCGAGATTTATGACTACCTGCGCCTGCTGTTCGCCCGTATCGGCGTCCCGCACTCCCCGGCGACCGGGCTGCCGATCGAGAGCCAGACGGTGAGCCAGATGGTCGACCGCATCGTCGCCATGCCCGAGGGCGCCAGGCTCCTGCTGCTGGCGCCGGTGGTGCGGGGGCGAAAGGGCGAGTACCGCAAGGAGTTGGAGGAGTACCGCAAGCGCGGCTTCCAGCGGGTACGGGTCGATGGTACGCTTTACGACATCGAGGAGGTGCCGGCGCTGGACAAGAAGCGCAAGCACGATATCGAGGTGGTGGTTGACCGCCTGGTGGTGCGGCCCGAGCTTGGCAACCGGCTTGCCGATTCGCTGGAGACGGCACTCGGCCTCTCCGACGGACTGGTGTACACCGACGATGCCGACAGCGGCGCGCGGACGGTATTCTCCTCCCGCTTCGCCTGCCCGGTCAGCGGTTTTACCATTCCCGAGATCGAGCCGCGGCTCTTTTCCTTCAACAACCCATACGGTGCCTGTCCGGGCTGCGACGGGCTGGGGGCCCGCCATTATTTCGATCCGGCGCTGGTGGTGCCGGATCATGCGCTGTCCCTGCGCAAGGGGGCTGTGGCGCCCTGGGCGGGATCATCATCGCCCTATTACCAGCAGACTTTGGTCAGTCTCGCCGACCACTTCGGCTTTTCGATGGACACCCCGTGGCAGCTCCTGCCCGAGGCCGGCAGGCAGGCGATTCTCTATGGCTCCGGCACGGTGCCGATCACGCTGCGCTTTGAGGACGACGTACGCAGCTATGAAACCCGCAAGCCGTTTGAGGGCATCGTCAACAACCTGGAGCGGCGCTGGCGCGAGACGGACAGCGCGATGATCCGCGAAGAGCTTGAGAAGTACCAGTCCAGCCAGCCGTGCGAGGCCTGCGGCGGCAAGCGGCTGAAGCCGGAGGCGCTGGCGGTCAAGCTGCTGGGACGCGACATCTCGCAGGTGACCGCGCTGTCGATCGCCGAAGCCGGGCGCTGGTTCGCGGCGCTCGAGCCCCAGCTCAGCGACAAGCAGCGCGACATCGCCCAGCGGATATTAAAGGAGATCCGCGAACGGCTCGGGTTTCTCAACAATGTCGGGTTGCAATACCTGGCGCTAGATCGCGCCTCAGGTACGCTCTCGGGCGGCGAAAGCCAGCGTATCCGGCTGGCCTCGCAGATCGGCTCCGGCCTGACCGGGGTTCTGTATGTGCTGGACGAGCCCTCGATCGGCCTGCACCAGCGCGACAACGATCGCCTGCTGACCACACTGCGCCGCCTGCGCGATCTCGGCAACACCGTGATCGTGGTCGAGCATGACGAGGACGCCATCCGCGCCGCCGACTGGCTGGTCGACATGGGGCCGGGGGCGGGCGTCCACGGCGGCCGGGTGGTGGCGGCGGGAACCCCGGCGGAGGTCCAGGCCTGCCCGGAGAGTGTCACCGGCCGCTACCTGAACGGGGCCGAGCGCATCCCGATCCCCAGCCAGCGGCGGCCCGGCCGGCCGGGACAGGCGCTGGAGATCGTCGGCGCCCGGGCCAACAACCTCAGGGGGCTGAATGTCCGCATTCCGCTCGGCACCTTTACCTGCGTCACGGGAGTCTCGGGCGGCGGCAAGTCGACGCTGGTGGTGGAGACGCTCTACAAGGCGCTCGCCCGCAAACTGATGGGCGCGCGGGTGACCCCGGGCGAGCACGACACCATCACCGGCACCGGGCTGATCGACAAGGTGATCGACATCGACCAGTCGCCGATCGGCCGCACCCCGCGCAGCAACCCGGCCACCTATACCGGTGCCTTCACCCCGATCCGCGACTGGTTCGCCGGCCTGCCCGAGGCCAAGGCCCGCGGCTACGGCCCCGGGCGCTTTTCGTTCAACGTCAAGGGCGGGCGCTGCGAGGCCTGCCAGGGCGACGGGGTGATCAAGATCGAGATGCACTTCCTGCCCGATGTGTACGTCACCTGCGATGTATGCAAGGGCAAGCGGTACAACCGGGAAACACTGGAGGTCCTCTACCGCGGCAAGTCGATCGCCGATGTGCTCGACATGACGGTTGAGGAGGGGGCCGAGTTCTTCCGCCCCGTCACCGCGATCCGCGGCAAGCTGGAAACGCTGGACCGGGTCGGGCTCGGATACATCCACATCGGCCAGCAGGCCACCACGCTCAGCGGCGGCGAGGCGCAGCGGGTCAAGCTGGCCAAGGAACTGGCCAAGCGGGCGACCGGGCGTACGCTCTATATCCTCGACGAGCCGACCACCGGTTTGCACTTCGCCGATGTCCACAAGCTGCTCGAGGTGCTGCACGCGCTGGTCGATCAGGGCAACACGATCGTAGTGATCGAGCACAATTTGGAAGTGATCAAGACCGCCGACTGGGTGATTGACCTTGGTCCCGAAGGCGGCGACGGCGGCGGCCAAGTGGTGGTGGCGGGAACGCCGGAGGAGGTGGCCGACTCGGGGGCCGGGTTTACCAGCGGGTACCTGGCGCCCTATTTGCGACGCGATGGCGGCAGGGCGGCAGGGTGACCGGGTGACAGGACACCGCGGCGACGTCCCCGCCCGATTGAGCGCAATGTCTGATCCCTTAGAGCCTGTCCCGAAAGTCTATCCATGATTCCAACCGGCTTCGCCTTGGCCCCGGCGGCCATTGGAGTCATGAATAGACTTTCGGGACAGGCTCTTACCCCTATAACCGGTTTCCAAAGGCCCTTAGGCCTTTGGCTGGGGGGTGTCGGGGGACAGCGTCCCCCGACGGCCGGCGAGAAGCCGGCAAAGCCGTAGCCACCGAGTCAAATATTGCGCTCACTGTCGCTAATGCACCGCTCGGTCTGCAAAAATTATCTCCACGCTCGACGCGTCCATCACCCGGTCCAGCCACGCCTCAACCGCTTCGGCCTCGGCAGCCAGGATCACCTCGCACCGATCCGCGGAAAGCGGACCGAATCGCCGCTCCAGCAGCCGAATCAGCGCCTTGGCCTCCCCCTCCTTCAGGCCTTCGTCCCAGCCCTGGTCATACCCACGGCGATACCCAATTCTCTCCACACTGGTCACGTAGCGCATCTTGCCGTGCTCCTCCAGCTCTTGAACATTGGCGTACAGTTTATCCGACAACTCTTTGGGCAAACGCATCATCCAGTCCAGGATGGCAAACAGATCGATGATCCGCTGGCGGTCCCAGCCGCGTTGATAGAGGCTGCGGACCAGCGCCCATTTGGCGTCGAAGCGGGCGGTCATGTCCTTGCGTGTCGCCCGGGCCATCAGGGACGCGGCGGTGACCACGGCAAACGGATTCGCATCTGCCATCAGTTCCGCCTCACGTCCGGCGTAGTCGAGCAGCTTGACCACCGGGAACGCAAAGCTCATCCGGCAGCCGAACGCCGCGTAGCCGAATCCATCCGGCCGCCAGTGGGGCGAGTCGTCGGCGAGCACCACCAAGCTGGCGACCGGCTGCCGATAGCGATCATAGAGCCGATAGTTGTAGACGAACACCCGCTCGCTGAAGGCGTCTTCGGGCCGGCCCTGGACTTCGACATGAACATAGATGCGCTTCTGCTCACCCGAGTGCAGGGTGACCAGCGCCAGTTTGTCGACATACCGGCGGCCCAACTCGGCATCCCGCACGACCGCCTGCAACTCCTGGTCAAGAAACTGGTACCCCTTTGACCAGTCGATCTCCCGATGGGCCTGCGGAAAGTAAAACGCCACGAATTCGGGAAAATGCTGCTCGACCGCGTCCTTCCAGGGGCTGTCGTAGTCCTCACGCTTCGGTGCCATCCTCCGGATCCCGTGCTCGCTCATCCTGATCCCCCGTCGCGCGGCAGCTCGCTATCCCGCATTCCGTCACCCGCCCCCCGCCCCTATGGCCCCGTCCATCGCAAGCTGGTGTAATTCTCCGACCCGCCGATGACGGTAGCGGGACGATCGTGGCGGCCCTCGTCGAAGGAAATTGTGGCTGCGGTTCCGGCCGGCAGGAGCTGGGCCAGGTCGACCTGCAGGGTGTGATCGCCGTCGACTGCGACCACCCGGCAGGTCTCGCGCTTGCTGCCGATGGTGACCAGCACGGCCTGGCCACGGATGACCGTGTTCCCCTCGCCGCTGCCGGCTTGCGTGCGGGCTGCCAGTTCGGCGGCCAGTTCCTTGACCCCTTTGAGCGAGCCGTTCATCGCGCGGTTGAACTTCAGCATCGCCCGCGCGGAGAGTTGGGCGGTGGCCAGCGCCTCGTCCGACAGGCCGGCGGTAGCCCGGGTGCCTGCGGCGACGCGTTCTACGCCATTCAGCACATTGTCGGTCTCGGTCACGGCCTGGTGCATATGGTGGGTGATGGTCTCGGCGACCTCGGTCTGGCGGCCGATGGCCACCGTGATGGCGCCGGCGACCTCGTTGATTTCGCCGATGGTGGTGGTGATGCCGCGAACGGCGGTTTCCGCCTCGCGTCCGGCCCCCAACAGGGAGGTGACCTCGTGGTCGATCTGGCCGGCCGCGATCGCGGTCTGGTTGGCGAGTGCCTTGACTTCGGACGCCACCACGGCAAAACCTTTGCCGGCCTCACCGGCCCGCGCCGCCTCGATGGTGGCATTGAGGGCCAAAATATTGGTCTGGTTGGCAAGCCCGCGTATAAGGGCAACCACCTTGCCGATTCGTGCCGCCGCTTCGTTGAGCCCGCTCATGCGCCGGTCGGCATCGCCCGCAAGCGCGACCGCTTTGGTCGCGACATTGCCCGACCGCCGGACCTGGACACCGATCTCCTCGATTGACTGCGACAGAATATCGGTATGGTTCATCAAGGTCCGGACGTGGCCGTCGGTCGCGGTAGCGGCGCCGGCGAGCGCGGTGCTCATCTCGCTCACCTCCTCGGCCTGCGATTTCATGCCGCTGGTGGTGGCGTTGATGCGGTCGGCGTGCCGGGCGAGTTCGGTGACCGTCAGCGACAACTCCCCTTCCAGCGTCCGCGTAACCTCGCCCAGCGCCTGGCGCATGGCGGCGAGATCGCCGTCTTTGGTGGCCGCGTCCGCGGCTGCCCGGTCCTGCATCTGCGCCGCGCGGGCGGTCTCGGCAGCCGCCTCGGCGGTCGCTGCCGTGCGAACGTGCCACGCGCGAATCACCAGCCCGACCGCGGCCACCGGCAGTGTGGCGATCAGGCTGCCGATTGCCATGTCAGCGCCGCCGGCCGCGAACGCGACCGCTGCCGCCACGACGCCGGTCAGGGCCGGGGCGGCAGCATCCAGTCCGTTCCGGCTTCCGGGCGCCGCGCCCACGGTGTTCGTGGCGTTCATACCGTCTCCTCTTCTCCCGCCGGGGCGCCCCTCGCCAAAGGTTACTCCCAGTACAAATGACTGGTTTCCAAAGGCCCGCCGGCCTTTGGTAGGGGGGTGTCGGGGGGACAACGTCCCCCTGACGAGTACACATCGTCAGGGGACTTTGTCCCCCGACACCCCCTACCAAAGGCCGGCGGGCCTTTGGAAACCAATTACTTCGCCGCGTCAGCCTCCCCCGCAAACACATCGACGGTCGCGCGGGTGCCAAGGCGTTCAGCCAACCGGAACAGGTCCTCGCCGTCCAGAATCAACACCACCCGGCCGTCCCCCAGCACCGCCGCACCGCCCACACCGGGCAGCGCCGCGAGCTGCGGGTGGATGTCCTTAACATACAGCTCCTGGCGCCGGTACATACGGTCCACCGCCACCCCAATCCGGCTGCGCCCATTGCTCAAAACCAGCAGCGGCAGCACCTGGCGCCCCTTGGCCGCGGACTGGTGGCGGCCCAGCAGATCGGAAAGGTCGTAGATCGGCAGGAACGCATCGCGCAGCAGCATCGCCGCCTGACCGCGCACCGACTGGATCGCCTCCACCGGCGCCTGACAAACCTCGGCCAGAAAACGATCGGGAATACCGACCATCTGTCCGCCGACATCGACCAGCAGCGTGTTCTGGATCGCCGCCGACAGCGGCAGATGCAGGCTGATGGTGGTGCCGACCCCTTGCGTCGAGCGTACGTTGATCCGCCCGCCCAGACGGCTGACATTGATGTTGACCACATCCATGCCGACGCCGCGGCCCGAGGTCTCCGAGATGGTATCGGCGGTCGAGAAGCCGGCCACAAAAATGAAACGGAAGACCTCCTCCTCGGTGAGGTGCAGGCTCTCCTCGGCGCTGATCAGGCCGCGCTCCACCGCACGCTCGCGAATCTTGTCGCGGTCAAGGCCGCGGCCGTCATCGGATATCTCGATCACCACCTGGTTGTGCTGCTGGGTGGCATGCAGGTGGATCAGCCCCTCGGCCGGCTTGCCGGCCTCCGTACGCTGATCGGCCGCCTCTATGCCGTGGTCCACCGCGTTGCGGATCATATGCACCAAGGGGTCGACCAGCGTCTCCACCATCCCCTTGTCGATCCGGACATCCCGACCGGTCAGCTCCAGCCGGATGCTCTTTTCGCAGGCCTGGGCGAGATCGCGCACCATGCGCGGGAACCGGTTGAATACGGTGTCGATCGGCACCACCCGCAGTTCCAGCGCGCCTTCCTGTAGCCGGGCGAGGACGCTCTGCAACCGCTGGTCAATGCCGCCCACCCGCCGGCGCAAGGTCTCGAACGTCCCGAAAAGGCGGGTGACCTCGACCAGTTCCTCGTTCGGCAACAAATGCGCAAGCCGCCAACGCTCGAGCAGGCCGCGGACGCCGACCAGCGCCGCGTTTACGTCCGGATCGGTCACCGCAAGGTTGAGCGAGCTGCGGACCAGCACCATCTCGCCGATCTGGCTCATGAACTTGTCGATCGTCTCGCCCTGAACACGGATGACGTTGGAGGCAGCGGTGGCAGTCTCGGTGTCGCGCACCCGGAACAGGCGGGCAGGGCGCTCGGGTCCCGCGCCGCCCACCACCTTCAAAAGCTCCAGCCCTTGATCGACCGTCTCGATCTCCTTGGCGAAGTCGCGCGGGTTGGCCGGCGAGGCGATCAGAAACTCGAACCAGCTCTTGCCATCCACCAGCACCGTGCGGTTGGTAACGGCACGGTGGTCGCTCTCCGCTAACCAGGCACGGAAGCGCGCTGCGATCTCCCGCCGGGTCTCGAAATGCGCGAGCACCTCGTAAAGCCAGGTCCGCCCGGTCTCCAGGCTGTCGACCAGCGTCGCCCAGCCATCGCGGGTCAAGGTGGACACCAGCGCCGGCTTGATCCGGGCGGTCGCGAGCGCGTGCTGGATGCGCTCCACCCGCGCGCGGTCGAACACTTTGTCGGGCGCGTTCTCGAACAGCGCAATAAGCTGGGAGGCGCTGCGTTTGGCGTTCGTCTCCTCGATATCCCGGGTATCCAGAGCACCGGTCGCTCCGACCAAGCCGGTCAGGCCAACCGCCGTCTCAGGCGCGCCCAGGGTGTCAACCACTGGCTCCAACGTCTCGAGCACAACCCCGGCCATTTCGAGCGCCGAGGGCGTCAGGCTCAACTCGCCGTGGGTCACGCGCTCCATCAGGTCCTGGACCGTGTCGGTCAGCGACACCGCGTGCCGGCTGCCGATCAGGCGCAGCACGGCCCCCAGGCGACTGACCTGCCGGGCGCAGTGCTCGGCCATCTCGCGGGCCTCGACCGCGCGGACTTGACGCATGTCGTAGATGCGGGCGCGCGCCAGCTCCCAGTGTCGGCGGCCGTCGACGCCAAGGTGCGGGCGGGCGGCGGCGGCCAGCGTGGGCAGGCCGAGGTCGAGACCGGTTTCCTCGCCGAACGACTGGGCAACCTGGCAAATCGCGCCGAGCTCCTCGATCAGCCGGCAGCGCTCCTCGTCGCTCAGCTTGCGCTCGACCTCCACGAGATCGCACAAAGTCCGGGTCAATACCGCCAAGTTATTGAAATTCATCACCGTAGCGGCGTGGGTCAACTGACGCAACCCCCCTGCACACTCCCGCCGCTGCTCTGATGTGTCCAACTCCGGCCCCAGCGTCGCCGCCAGAACCGGAAGCGTAGACTGAAACAATTCGCCAAAATAAATCAGCATGTCGGGGTCATCGCCGAGGCCGCTGGCGTCCAGCCGGGCCCGCCGTGTGGCGGCCTGCGCCTTTGCCGCCTCTGGACTGCCCGGTGCACCGCCGCCGGCGTCATTTCCGGTGATCCCGGTGCCGTTTGTCCCGGCCCCGCTCGCGGCCTCGCCGCTGGTCTGGGGCCCGGCAGCCTCGGTGAGCCGCGCGATCAGGACGGGGTTGGGGGGACTGTCGTTGCGCCGGGCCACCGCTTCGGCGCGCAAGGCCTTGAGAGCATCGACCGTTTCAAGCAGCAGGCCAATCATAGGACGATCCAGCGGCCGGTCGCCAAAACGGACCGGTTGCAGCAGGCTCTCCGCCAAGTGGGCAAGAGTCTCCATTCCCTTAAGGCCGATCGCGCGGGCCAGACCCTTCACCGAATGAAAGGAACGGAAAAGCTGGGCGACGTCTTCGCTGGTCGCCGACTCGCGCTCAAGCCCGACCAGCAGCGGCTCGATCAGCTCGAAGTGCTCCTCGGTCTCGATCGCCAGTTCACCCCAAAGGCGTTCCGCCAGATCCGTCATTGCCCCCTCCCGATTTTCACCGAGCCTAACGCAAAAGGCGCCGCCGGGGAACAAGCCTCTCGCGTCCTCCGGCCGGCGGCTGACCGCCGATCACCCGAACCGCGACGCGCTGAAGTCATGGTTTCCAAAGGCAAGGCCGGCCTTTGGCAGGGGGTGTCGGGGGACAAAGTCCCCTGACGGTGGCGCCCCGAGAAACCGGGCACACGATCAAGCGGGGGGCTTTCGCCCCCCGACCCCCAACTGGGGGGCCTGGCCGGCCCCCCAGGCCCCCCCTTTTTTTCGAATAGTCTCAAGACTGGGGCACGCAGGTGGCGAGCAGGGTCATCCACTCAGTCTCGTCGATGGTTCTGACGCCCAGACCGGCCGCCTTGGCCGCCTTGCTGCCGGCGTCGGCACCGGCCACGACCAGATCGGTGCGGGCCGAAACCGAGCCGGCCACCTTGGCGCCCAATGCCTCCGCCCGCGCCTTGGCCTCGCTCCGGCTCATGGCGGCAAGAGTGCCGGTGAAGACGACGGTCCTGCCGGCGATCGGCGATGCGGCCGGCTCTACCGTAAGCTCCGGCTCGGCGTCCAGCACCGTCACCAGCGCGGCCAAGCGGCTGAGCTCCGCGACGTTGTGGGGCTCCGCAAAAAAATCGACGACAGCGCCAGCGACCAGCGGGCCGACATCGGGAACCGTAATCAGTTCCTGCCAGTGCGGCCCGGGACACCCGGCAGCCGCACCGGCAAGTCCTTCCGCCAACTCGGCCGCGGTCCGATAGTGGCGTGCCAGTGCCTCCACCGCCGGCCCCTTCTTCAGCCCCGGGATGCGCGCCTCGGTGATCCGGGCCTCCAAATCTTCGAACAAGTCACGACCGGGCCCGCGAAGCACCGCCAGCCGCTCGGGGTCTTGCGCCCAGTCGGCAAGCGCCGCCGCGGTCTTGTCGCCGACCCGGTCAATGCCGAGCAGCGTAAGCCACGCCGGCTTGGGCCGATCGGCGAGAGCCCGCGCCATCGCCGCCTGCCATCCGGCCAGCGTCCGGAAGCGGCGGGCCAGCGTGCGGGCAGTTGCCACCCCGACCTGGGGAATGCCGAGCGCAAAGATGAAACGGTGGAGGGCGATGCCGGCCTGCCGAAGCCGGATCGCCTGAAACAGGTTCTCGGCCGACTTCGGCCCCCAGCCAAAACGCGCCCGCAGCGGGGTCAGGCTATCGCGATCGCGGTCCTCCAGCGTGAACAGGTCGGCCGGGGTGCGGACCAGCCCGTCGGCCCAGAATTCCTCAATTGTTTTTTCGCTCAACCCCTCAATGTCGAACGCGTCGCGGGCAACGAAGTGGCAGAGCCGCTCCCTTGCCTGGGCCGGACAGACCAAGCCGCCGGTACAGCGCAGCACCGCCGCCCCGGCCTCGCGTACGGTCAGACTATCGCAATCCGGACAGCGCGGAAAGCGGTCCGACAGAACGAAGGGAGGCGGGGCAGGGTCCGGACGCTCTTGAGTGATCACACGGACAAGCTGGGGGATCACATCCCCCGCCCGCTGCACCACCACGATGTCCCCTTCGCGGATGTCCTTGCGGGCGATCTCGTCTTCGTTATGCAGCGTGGCCCGCTGCACCACCACCCCGCCGACCGTCACCGGAGCCAACTCCGCCACCGGCGTAAGGGCGCCGGTGCGGCCGACCTGAACCGAGATGCGGAGCAGGCGGGTGCGCGCCTGCTCGGCCGAAAACTTGTGGGCGATGGCCCAACGCGGCGAGCGGCTGACGAATCCGAGCCGCTCGCGCAGGTCGAGCCGATCGACCTTGTAGACGACGCCGTCAATGTCGAACGGCAGGCTGGCCCGCTGCCGCTCAACCGAGTCGTAGTAGGCCAGCAGCGACTCGAGATCGGAACAGAGCGCGGCCGGCTCGCCGAGTTGAAACCCCCAGGCGGCCAAGCGCTCGCGAGTCGCCCAATGCGTGTCGGCGATCGGTTCGCTGCACGCCCCCCAACCATAGGCGAAGAAGCGTAAAGGGCGCTCCGCAGTGATTCGCGGGTCAAGCTGCCGCAAGCTGCCGGCGGCTGCATTGCGCGGATTGGCGAACAGTGACTTCTTTTCCGCCTCCCGGCGCTGGTTAAGCGCCAGAAAGTCCCCCCGACTCATATAAGCCTCCCCCCGAATTTCCAAAAAAGCCGGGGGTTCGGGGGGGGGCACCCCCCCCGATCGGGCCTGGGCGGCAGCCCAGCCTTGCTGCGCATCCGCGTCCTCCCTCGGGGGGGACGCTGGCCCTAATGTCTTCGGAACCTCCCCCATGGTCATGACATTGCGGGTGACATCCTCCCCCACCTCGCCATCGCCGCGAGTCGCCGCCCCGACCAACCGGCCGTGCTCGTAGCGGAGCGACAAGGACAGCCCGTCGATCTTCGGCTCGCCGACCAGCACCGGCGGCGACTCGTCCGCCTGCCCCAGCAGGCGCGCAAGCCGGGCCAGGAACTCCGCCACGTCGGCGCGGGTGAAGGCGTTGGCGAGCGACAGCATCGGCACCGCGTGCCGATGCTGGCTGAAGCCGGCCGCCAGCGGCGCACCGACCCGCAGCGACGGACTGTCTTGCCGGCGCAATTCGGGAAACCGGGCCTCGATCGCCAGGGTGCGCTGAACCAGCGCATCGTAGGCAGCGTCGGACACCTCCGGCTGGTCGCGCTGATGGTAGGCGGCATCATGGCCGGCGATCTCTCGCGCCAGCGCCTCCAGCGCCACCGATGCCTCCAATTCGGTCAGGTCTTCGACCGGCAAATCGTCCAACGTCCCGCGGGATCGCAACGTCATCGGAAAATCGCTCCCTCGCTCGCAATGCAGGCTTGCTTGTGATACGGTGCGCACGCACGTCGGGCTGGGGCTGGACGTGAGATTAATTGGCAGGAGCCTGTTCGCATGGGTGTTCGTTCGGCCGTGGTTGCACTGATGATCCTGTGGTTTGGTCTCTCGCCGGCGCTGGCTGCGCCGCCGCCTGCGGCCGCGGAGCCGGTCCAGATGGCGGCGTTCGACAAGCTGCTGGAAGACTACCAGGCGGTCGGCTGCCTGACCGGAGCCGCGATCGGTGGCGCCATCAATTATACGATGACTTTCGCGCTTTCCTACTGGCTTGCGATCTTCGCCATCCAGGGCTGCCAGCTCGGTCAGTTGGTCGGCATGGGCGGGCTGCTGGTTCACGATTCGCTGACCGGCGATGATACTTTCGGCCGCTGGTGGGACAGTGTCCAGAAGCAGGCCCAGAAGAGCTACGGCGGGGCTTATGCCACGGCCGGGCGGCTTGAGTAAGGAGCCGGGGATACGGCAGTTAAGGACAGGCGCAGGAGCAGGCGCAGGCGCTTCGGGGGCCGCGATACGTCAGGGGACTTTGTCCCCCGACACCCCCTACCAAAGGCCGGCGGGCCTTTGGAAACCAGATAATTTAAGCCCGCTGGGTTAAGAGCCTGTCCCGAAAGTCTATTCATGATTCCAATGGCATCCGGCGAGCCAGTCCATCGAGATCAAGTCCCTTGCCCGTAGCAGCGCTACGGGCAAGGGACTTGGTCCGATGGATGGCCGC
>Ga0172367_10006149_pt1 | contig 14230 bp, 11 predicted proteins | sample Lak10m_FD_114542 | JGI IMG/M metagenome (GOLD analysis project Ga0172367, IMG submission 114542) | Freshwater microbial communities from Kabuno Bay, South-Kivu, Congo - kab_022012_10m | ecosystem: Environmental > Aquatic > Freshwater > Lake | place: Democratic Republic of the Congo: South-Kivu... | reverse complement strand
GGCAGCCATTACAACAACCCCAGTTTTGGCTATGGTGGTTATTGTCTGCCTAAAGACACCAAGCAGCTTTTAGCTAATTACAGCGATGTGCCGCAAACGCTTATCAGCGCCATTGTCAGCGCGAACAGCACGCGCAAAGATTTTATTGCCGACCATATCCTGCGTCGTCAGCCAAAAACGGTGGGAATTTACCGTCTGGTTATGAAGGCTGGCAGCGACAACTTTAGGGCTAGCAGCGTGCAAGGTGTGATGAAGCGTCTTAAGGCCAAAGGTGTGAAAGTGGTGGTGTACGAACCCATGCTCCTAGAATCAGAGTTTTTTGGTTCAGAGGTTGTGCGTGATTTGTCGCTTTTCAAGGCTAAGTCAGAAGTGATTGTGGCCAACCGCCAAACATCCGACTTAGCTGACGTGCTCCACAAGGTGTACACCCGTGACTTGTTTGGAGTTGATGATTAATCATGCTTTTCATACGTAAATTTTTGAGTTTATTGGACCCAAACGAAAAAAAACATGCAGCTTTTTTACTTTGCATAATCCTTCTATCAGCTATTTTTGATGTAATTGGAGTTGCATCGATTATGCCATTTATCGCAGTATTGGCGAATCAGCAATTAATTGAAAATAATTCAATATTAAATAGCGCATATGCATTTTTTAATTTTAAAAGTAAAAAAGACTTTTTATTTGTGCTTGGTATTTTGGTGTTTTTTGTTCTGATATTCTCTTTGTCAATCAAAGCTCTCTCAAATTATTTGCAGACTAGGTTTGCATTGATGAGGGAATATAGTATTGGGAAAAAATTAGTTCAAGGTTATTTGAATCAACCTTACGAGTGGTTTCTTAATCGACATAGTGCCGACTTGAGTAAGACGGTCTTATCAGAAGTTGCAAGCGTTGTACACGGAGGGATGTTGCCAATATTGACACTATTGGCGCAAAGCGCACTTGCTTTAATGTTGCTGATCTTGCTGCTAATTGTTGATACGGGATTGGCACTGACGGTAGCATTGGTTTTGGGTTTGTCTTATGCCATAGTATTCAAAAGAATGGCTGGATTACTTAAAAAGTTAGGTGAGGATGGTGTAAAAGCTAATCAATTGAGATACAAAACAGTGGCAGAGGCATTTGGTGCAGCCAAAGAAATAAAACTGGCAGCATTAGAAGGGACATATATTCAGCGGTTTTCTGTGCCAGCTGAAATTTATGCAAATGGACAAAGCACGGCACAGGTTATTGCTCAATTACCGCGCTTTGTGCTAGAAGTGATAGCATTTGGTGGAATGTTATTGGTTATTTTGTATCTTATGGCCCGGAGTGGTGGTTTTGTTGATGCCATACCAATAGTGGCATTATATGCCTTTGCTGGATATCGATTGATGCCGGCTCTACAACAAATTTATGGATCACTAACAAATCTACGTTACATAGGCCCAGCTCTTAACAATTTGTGCAATGAGTTAAGTAATCTTTCTGTTTTCTTCGATAAATCTGAATCAATTGAGGCTTTGGAATTTCAGGGGGATATGAGACTTGAGAAAGTTTATTATACATATCCTGGCGCGCACCGGCCGGCTTTAAATAATATTTCTCTGTGTATTTCTGCAAAAACTACAGTGGGAATTGTTGGTGCTACTGGTAGCGGAAAAACGACTGCTGTAGATTTGATTTTGGGATTACTTGAGCCCCAAGCTGGAGTATTGACTGTAGACGGTCGTGTGATTGATTCGTCTAATCGGATCCTGTGGCAAAGACTAATTGGCTATGTTCCTCAGCAAATATATTTATCTGACGACTCCATTGAGGCGAACATAGCGTTTGGAGTTAATCAGGATACGATAGACAAAGATGCTGTGAGACGTGCTGCGACCATAGCTAACTTACACCATTTTATAAGTAACGAATTGTCTAGTGGGTACCAAACACTTGTTGGTGAACGTGGTGTCCGTTTGTCAGGTGGTCAGCGTCAGAGAATTGGTATTGCCAGAGCCTTGTATCACAATCCGAAAATTTTAATTATGGACGAGGCAACCAGCGCTCTTGATAATCTCACTGAACAAGCAGTTATGGATGCTGTTAGTAATTTGAATCATGAGATAACTATTATTCTTATAGCCCATCGACTTACAACTGTTCGTGAGTGTGATCAAATATTCTTGCTGGATAGAGGTACGGTCAAAGCCATAGGTAAATATGATGAATTAATTGCGGCAAGCGATGAGTTCCGCGCCATGACGGCAAACGATTAAATGTCAACCAGAGTCAAAAATGCTTAAAAATTCAACAATCTTAATCACTGGCGGCACAGGTTCGTTTGGTAACACTTTTGTTCCTATGACCTTAGCAAAATTCAATCCCAGAAAAATCATCATCTTCTCGCGTGATGAGATGAAACAATGGGACATGGCCAAGAAGTTCCAGGGGGATAACCGTGTACGTTTTTTTATTGGTGACGTGCGCGACAAAGAACGTCTGTATCGCGCCTTGGACGGGGTGGACTATGTGGTCCACGCAGCAGCCACCAAAATTGTGCCCACCGCCGAGTACAACCCTTTTGAGTGCATAAAAACGAACGTCAACGGTGCCATGAACCTCATTGACGCTTGCATTGATAAAGGCGTCAAAGGCGTTGTGGCCCTGTCCACCGATAAGGCCAGCAGTCCTATCAACCTGTACGGCGCCACCAAACTCACGTCCGATAAATTGTTCGTTGCTGGCAACGCCTATTCAGGCGAACATGGCACGCGCTTCTCTGTGGTGCGTTACGGTAACGTCATGGGCTCGCGCGGCTCGGTTATTCCGTTCTTCTTGTCCATTCGCGATAAGGGCGTTCTACCCATTACCGACCAGCGCATGACACGCTTTATGATCTCTTTGGAGCAAGGCGTCGAACTGGTCTGGCACGCCTTTGAAGACATGGTGGGCGGCGAGATTTACGTCAAGAAAATTCCTTCCATGAAGGTGACCGATCTGGCTCGCGTGGTAGCCCCTGAATGCAAGCAAGAAGTGGTTGGCATCCGCCCTGGCGAGAAACTGCACGAGCAGATGATTGGTGCCGAAGACGCTTACTACACCTTTGAATACCCTGAGCACTTCAAAATTTTGCCAACCATTAACGATTGGGGCAGTAGCCCCGAACGAATCAAAGACGGCAAAAAAGTGCCCGAAGGTTTTGTCTACGCCAGCGACAACAACTCCGAATGGATGACAGACGCAGACCTGCAAGCCTGGATTGACGTTAACCGCGAAAAAATCGGGAGCATTTAAAGATGATTCCCTACGGTCGTCAGGACATCAGCCAAGCTGACATCGACGCGGTGGTGTCCGTGCTGCAGTCAGACTTTCTGACGCAAGGCCCCCAATGTCCATTGTTTGAGCAAACCGTAGCCAAGCACGTGGGTGCCAAACACGCATTGGCGGTCAACAGCGCCACATCTGCCCTGCACATCGCTTGCCTGGCGCTCGGGCTGGGGCAGGGCGATTGGCTGTGGACCACGCCAGTCACCTTCGTGGCCTCGGCAAACTGTGGCTTGTACTGCGGCGCCCAGGTGGACTTTGTGGACATTGATCCACGAACGTACAACCTGTGCCCCCAGGCGCTGGAACACAAGCTCCTTGCCGCAGAAAAGGTCGGCAAGCTGCCCAAGGTATTGGTGGCCGTGCATTTGTGCGGCCAGCCTTGCGACATGGCGGCCATTCATGCGCTGGGTCAAAAGTACGGCTTCAAAATCATTGAGGACGCCTCGCACGCCATTGGTGGCAAATACAAAGGAGAGTTTATTGGCAACAGCCGCTACAGCGACGTGACGGTTTTCAGCTTTCACCCGGTCAAAATCATCACCACCGCTGAAGGTGGCATGGCCCTGACCAACAGCGACGAACTGGCCCACAAAATGGCCCTGCTGCGCAGCCATGGCATTACCCGCGACACTGCGCACATGACCCACGCGCCAGACGGCCCTTGGTACTACCAGCAAATCGATCTGGGCTATAACTACCGCATGACAGAGCTGCAAGCCGCTCTGGGCGTGAGCCAAATGCAGCGGCTGGATGCCTTCGTGGCCCGCCGCCACCAGCTGGCCCAGCGCTACGACCAGCTGCTGGCTGCGTTGCCGGTGACCACACCTTGGCAGCACCCGGACAGCTATTCGGGCTTGCATCTGTACGTTATTCGCCTGCAGCTGAACAAGATCAACAAAACCCACCGCGAGGTTTTTGAGGCCCTGCGTGAACAGGGCATTGGCGTTAACTTGCACTACATCCCGGTACACACCCAGCCACATTACCAGCGCATGGGCTTTAAAGCGGGCGACTACCCACAAGCCGAGCAGTACTACGCCGAGGCCATCAGCTTGCCCATGTATCAAACCCTGAGTGAGCAGCAACAAGACCAAGTAGTTACCGTGCTGCAAAAAGTCCTGTTGACATGAAGCTGGCACTCGGCACAGTTCAGTTCGGTCTGAATTACGGGGTGGCAAATACCGCTGGCCGTGTCAGCATCGATATGGCAGATGCGATTTTGCGCAGCGCACAGCTAAGAGGGATGGATACGCTGGATACCGCCATTGCTTATGGCGATAGTGAATCGGTACTTGGCGGTCTGGGTGTTCAAGGCTGGAAGGTGGTGTCCAAGCTGCCTCCAGTGCCTGAGGGCTGCCCGAATGTCGCCCAATGGGTCAGAACGCAAACGCAAGAATCTTTGCAACGCTTGGGTTTGCAACGTATGTATGGTTTGCTATTACACCGTCCAGGGCAGTTGCTTGAAGGTTTTGGGTCTGATCTCTATGCAGCACTGCAGGCGCTCAAGGCCGAGGGCTTGGTGTCCAAAGTGGGGATGTCGGTCTATGGCCCAGCAGAATTAGATGATCTGTGGTCAAAGTACCATGTAGATCTGGTTCAAGCACCGTTGAGTATTCTCGATCGTAATCTGGTGGATTCTGGTTGGGCATCGCGGCTCAAGGATGCTGGTGTGGAGATTCATACCCGTTCGGCATTTTTACAGGGGTTATTGCTCATGCCTGCAGACAAGCGCCCGGACCGATTCAAGCGCTGGTCAGACCTGTGGCAGGTGTGGGATCGCTGGTTGTTGGCTACAGGGATGACGCCCTTGCAGGCCTGTTTGGGCTATGTCACTTCACTTGATGAGATAGACCGTGTAGTGGTCGGGGTGGATTCGGTAATGCAGCTCAACGAGATATTGGCGGCAGCCAATGGTGTTCTGGACAGCTTGCCCGCCTTCAAGCCCTTGCAGGACGACCGCCTGATCAACCCTGCCTGCTGGAACCAATTATGAAAGTCGTTGCCATTGTTCAGGCCCGTATGGGCTCCACCCGCTTGCCGAACAAGGTCATGAAGCCCATTGCGGGTGTGCCCATGATCGAGCTGTTGCTGGCCCGTTTGGCCAAGTCCAAACACATTGATCAAATTGTGTTGGCCACATCGACCGATGAGCGCAACACCCCTTTGGTTGAACATGTGCAAAAACTGGGCTACGCCTGTGTGCGCGGCAGCGAAAGCGATGTGCTCGACCGCTACCTTGTGGCCGCTAGGCAAGCCCAAGCCGATGTGGTGGTGCGCATCACAGGCGACTGCCCACTCATTGACCCAGTGTTGGTCGATCAAGTCATTGAACAGTTCAAAGCCGAAGGTGCGGACTACCTGAGCAATACTGCGCCTGCAAGTTACCCGGATGGCTTGGACACCGAAGTATTTACTTTGCAAGCTCTTGAGCGGGCAGGGCGCGAAAGCCAGGACCCGTTTGACCACGAGCATGTCACCCCGTATTTGCGCAAACCCGGTCTGTATAAAACCGGCGCCATACAACACAGCGAAGACCTGTCTTCCCTGCGCTGGACGGTGGACGAACCTGCAGATTTTGAAGTGGTCAGCCAAGTGTTTGCGCACTTTGCGCCCAATATTCATTTTTCTTGGACAGAAGTTCTAGGCCTGCAGCGCAGTCAGCCCGGACTTTTCGCCGCCAACCACAACATCATTCGAAACGAAGGAGCCACGATGGGCACTGGTCAAAAACTCTGGAAACGCGCCAAAGAAGTCATTCCTGGCGGCAATATGCTGCTGTCTAAGCGGGCAGAAATGTTCTTGCCTGAACAGTGGCCAGCTTACTTCAGCAAAGCCAAAGGCTGCCAAGTCTGGGACATGGACGGCAAGCAATACACCGATATGTCCATCATGGGCATTGGCACCAACATCCTCGGGTATGGCCACGAAGAGGTCGACGCCGCTGTGCGTCAGACGGTAGACAACGGCAACATGTCCACCTTCAACTGCCCCGAAGAGGTGTACTTGGCCGAAAAACTAGTGGAGCTGCACCCCTGGGCCAACATGGCCCGCCTTGCACGCTCGGGGGGCGAGGCCAACGCCCTGGCCATTCGCATTGCGCGGGCAGCCACTGGCAAGGACAAAGTGGCCGTGTGCGGTTACCATGGGTGGCACGACTGGTACTTGTCCGCCAACCTGGGCGATGACGAAAACCTAGCCGGCCACCTGCTGCCTGGCCTGGACCCCAAAGGCGTACCGCAAAACCTGCGCGGCACTGTGTTCCCGTTCAACTACAACAACTACGCCGAACTCGAAAACCTGGTCAATACCCAAGACATTGGCGTGATCAAAATGGAAGTTGTGCGCAACAAGGGGCCGGAAGACAACTTTCTGCACAAAGTACGCAAGCTGGCCACAGACCGAGGGATTGTGCTCATTTTTGACGAGTGCACATCGGGCTTTCGCCAAACCTTTGGTGGCCTGCACAAAATGTATGGCGTAGAGCCCGACATGGCCATGTTTGGCAAAGCGCTGGGCAATGGCTATGCCATCACGGCCACCATTGGCCGCCGGGAGGTCATGGAGGCGGCACAGTCCACATTCATCAGCAGCACCTTCTGGACCGAACGCATTGGCCCCACCGCTGCGCTCAAAACGCTGCAAGTGATGGAGCGCACCAAGTCCTGGGACACCATTACCCAAACTGGCTTGAACATTCGCCAGCGCTGGCAGCAATTGGCCGACAAACATGGCCTGCAAATTGACCACTGGGGCCTGCCCGCACTGACAGGCTACACCTTCAAGAGTGACAACGCCCTGGCCTACAAAACACTCATCACGCAAGAAATGCTGGCCAAAGGCTATTTGGCTGGTAACAGCGTGTACGTGTGTACCGAGCACACGCCAGCCGTGCTGGACGGGTACTTTTCCGAGCTGGACCCGATCTTTGCCACCATCAAAGAGTGCGAAGAAGGCCGGGACGTGCTGAGCTTGCTCAAAGGCCCGGTGTGCCATGGTGGTTTCAAACGCCTGAATTGATGGCCCACTGATGCGCTTTGCATTTCGCGCTGATGCCTCTGTGCAAATTGGCACCGGCCATGTCATGCGCTGCCTGACGCTGGCCGATGCTTTGAGGCAGCGCGGCGCACAAAGCACCTTCATTTGCCGTCCTCATGCAGGGCACTTGCTTGACTTGGTGGAGCAACGTGGACACGAAGCCATTGCCTTGCCACCTGCAGACGATTCATTCATTGCACCCGCAGACCCAGCTCATGCCAAATGGTTGGGCACCGACTGGCTCAGCGATGCAAAGCAAACGCAGCAAGCCCTAGGCGACCAAGTGGTGGACTGGCTGGTGGTGGACCATTACGCACTGGACAGCCGTTGGGAGCAAACCATGCGCTCGAAAGCCCAGCGCATCATGGTCATTGACGACTTGGCAGATCGCCCGCATGACTGCGACCTGCTGCTTGACCAAAACTTGGGCCGCCAAGCCCAAGACTACAACGGGCTGCTCAGCCCACACACGCCAACCCTGATCGGACCAGCATACGCACTGCTGCGGCCCGAATTTGCCCAATGGCGCGAAAACAGCCTACAACGCCGCACCCACCCGCAGCTGAAAAACCTGCTCATCACCATGGGCGGTGTGGATCAGAACAACGTCACGGGCCAAGTGCTGGATGCACTGGCATGCTACGAACTGCCTACTGACCTGCGCATCACAGTAGTGATGGGGCCACACGCGCCCTGGCTGTCGCAAGTGCAAACTCAAGCGGCAGTCATGCCCCGCTCAACACAAGTCTTGGCGGGCGTTAACAACATGGCGCAGTTGATGGCTGAAAGTGATCTGTGCATAGGTGCGGCAGGTGGCAGCGCATGGGAACGATGTGCTTTGGGTGTGCCCACACTGGTGGCTATCTTGGCTGCCAATCAACACAGTGGCGCCATGGCCTTGCAGTCGACAGGTGCCGCTTCGGTGGCAGTAGACACCCAACAGCTCTTGTCTCTGCTGTCTGAGCTGTTTTGCCAACACAAGCCAACCGAAGCGTTGCGAGAAATGAGCCAATCTGCTGCCCAATTGACCAGTGGCGTTGGTGCGTTGCAAGTGGTTGAAGCACTTTGGGCCACCCATGCGTGAAGCTTGCACTGTTCGAGCATTGCTGGAGGTTGACTTGCCCATGGTCTTGGCATGGCGCAACCACCCCGCGATACGCAGCTACATGCTGACCCAGCATGAAATCAGCTTGCAAGAACATCGCAACTGGTTTGAGCGTGTGCAACACGACACGGCGCGACGGCTGTTGATTGTGAGTGACGCAACTGAGCCCATTGGTTTTGTTCAATTCAACCCAGTGGCTCAGGGCGGCATTGCCGATTGGGGCTTTTATGCGCGACCAGACGCACCCAAAGGCAGCGGTAGCAAACTGGGCCAGGCCGCGCTGGAATACGCCTTCAAAGACTTGGGCTTGCACAAAGTATGCGGTCAAGCCATTGAAAGCAATGTCGCATCCATCGCCTTTCATCAGAAACTGGGCTTCGCACAAGAAGGCCGTTTGCGTGAACAGCAACGCATCGGCGAGAAGTACCACACGCTTTTTTGCTTCGGTTTGTTGGCCAAAGACTGGCAAGCCGTTCAACGGACAACGGACACAACAGATGCCTCAAATTGAAATCGCAGGCCGACCTATCGGCCCAGATCACTCACCCTATGTGATTGCCGAACTCTCTGCCAACCACAACGGCAAACTCGAAACCGCGCTGCGCATCATTGAAGAAGCCAAAAAAGCTGGAGCCGATGCCGTCAAGCTGCAAACCTATAAGCCCGACACCATCACCCTCAACTGCGACAGCGAAGACTTCAAGATCAAAGGCGGGCTTTGGGATGGACGCACGCTTTATGACCTGTACGAAGAAGCCCACATGCCCTGGGACTGGCACAAGCCACTGTTTGACCGTGCACACCAACTGGGCATCACCATCTTCAGCTCGCCCTTTGACAACACGGCCATTGACCTGCTCGAAGACCTGAACGCACCGGCTTACAAAATCGCATCGTTTGAAGCAGTGGACTTGCCGCTGATCAAATACGCAGCCAGCACGGGAAAACCCATGATCATCTCTACGGGCATGGCTGACGCCGAAGAAATTGCCGAAGCCATCGATGCTGCCCGCGAGGGCGGCTGCAAAGAGTTGGCCATATTGCATTGCGTGAGTGGCTACCCCGCACCGGCAGAAGACTACAACCTGCGCACCATCCCCGACATGATCGAGCGCTTTGGGTTGGTCACGGGCCTTTCAGATCACACGCTGGACAACACCACCGCCATTGCCAGCGTGGCGCTGGGGGCCAGCATCATTGAAAAACACTTCACGCTAGACCGCAGCGGCGGTGGGCCGGACGACAGCTTTAGCCTAGAGCCACTAGAGCTGACCGCTTTGTGCCAAGGCGCAAAAACGGCTTGGTCTGCACTGGGTAACGTGGACTATGGACGCAAGTCCAGCGAGCAAGGTAACGTTCAATTTCGCCGCTCGCTTTACTTTGTAAAAGACATGAAAGCGGGGGATGTGATTACATCGGATTGCGTGCGCAGCGTGAGGCCAGGGTTTGGGTTGTCCCCTAAGTTTTACGAGGAACTGCTAGGCCAAAGTGTCCGCCAATCAGTAAGTGCAGGTACTCCCGTCTTATTTGGTCTACTTTCATGATGAATTTACCTTGCACTGATTAACAAAATGCTTTCCGATATCAGCAAACCAACGCTAATAGTCGGTTTCGAGGGCGAAACCCTTAGCGCTTTGCGTGCCCGTTTTAATGTTCAGTGCGTCATTTCTGAAGATCCTTCTGCCACCCTTAATTGGCATGCTTTGCATGGCCTACAGATTGAACACCGAGCCCCCGCCATGTCAGCTGAGCAATGGGGTTGCTTTATGGCGGTACGTGAACATTACCTTCAGTTCAATGACATCAATTCCCGCCGCCACTACTACGTGCCAGGGCGCGAGGCAGAAACATGGAACGGCTTTGTCATCACTTTTCATACGGTTTACAGGTTGCTCAAAGAACACGCCATACAGCTTGTGCTGCATGCAAACATTCCACATGAAGGTTTTGATTTCGTGTTGCACCAGGTGGCTCGGTTCCTGGGTATTCCATCGGTCCTCTGCTATCAGTCGTTGATACCCAATCGTTTCTGGCTCTCTAGCGGCATGCCCGAGTTCGGCAGGTTCTCTGCCAACCCAGGTTTGTTTGGTTTAGAGCCTTCGGGCTATACGCTACCTAAGCAGTGGTTTTACATGAAGGGTAGCCATAAGGATGCAGCGTATGGATTGGCGCAGCTCATTCGCGAGGTTTTGCGTCGCCCCCATCGGTTGCCCCCTGTATTGGTCAGATATGTATATGCAAGGCAATTTCGGGCTGCTGTTGCGGCGCTGACTCAGAAACGGATTGAAGGGGAGCGGTACGTGTATTTCCCGCTGCACTTGCAACCCGAGCTAACAACAGCGGCGCAAGGTGGTGTGTATGCAGACCAATTGTTGGCATTAGAGGCGTTGAGTGCGTGGGTACCTTCGGATTGTGTCATTTACATTAAAGAGAACCCAAAACAGACAGAAAAACAACGAGGACCCTACTTTTACCAGCGTTTACGAGCTCTGCGCAATGTGCGTCTCTTAGGGAGACGCGAAGACTCCGCAGACTTGATAAGAAACAGCATAGGAGTCGCGACAATTACGGGTACAGCCGGATGGGAAGCGTTGTTCTATGGAAAACCGGTATTAGTGTTCGGTGCGGCTTGGTACCGAGAATTTCCAGGCGTACAAGAATGGTCGGCGAAAATATCATTTACTGAATGGGTGAAGCAGCATACTAAGGATTCTTCCAACGTGATCAGTGCTCTAGATCAAGCATTAACAACGGCTGGCAAAGGGGTAGTGGATCGAGCATACTCTAAAATGGTAAATGGCTTTAATTCAATTGAAAATGCAGATTTGGTTGCAAATAGTATATTTCGCTATGTAAGCAAGATAAATTCTGACGCGGAAAAATAAACAATCATATTATCATGAATCAAATATGTTAAAAAAAATATTAAAAAAAATAAATCAATATTTTATTGCTTTCGATGCGGAAGCCAAGAAAATAGAAAGATGGGGCAAAAATAATAAAGATAAAATTAATGCAGAGAGTGATGAAATAATAAGAATAGGAATGGAATTGACAGAGGATAAGTTCTTTAATGTTGTTTTTAAAATAATTTTACTACATATATCAAAAATAAAAAGAATTGAATTGAGTATATTGAGTGGGCACACGATCTCAAGAGGAATAGGGCAAAATTTAAAATCAAAAATAAATAGATCTTCAGTATTATATATTTTGACAATTAAAAAAATCAAAGAAATATATATGTGCTTTGATATTTGCGATGTAAGGCGATTTAAGAAAATTGGGGTATCGATAATCCATCCCGAGGCTAATGATTTATATGGTAAATTTATAAATGGTGGAGTTTTGGAGTATAGAAATATTTCGATAGGAGATTTGGTGATAGATACGTATTTGCGATATAAACCGTCAGCGCATTTTGATAAAAATGATAAATTCGCGTTCGAAATCGTCAATCAAGCATTATCGGACGTTGATGATTCAATTTCATTCTTTTCTGAAAATAAAATAACACATTATTTAACGTCATATACAACATATATTCAACACGGAATACCGGTGAGAGTGGCATTGAAATTGGGATTGAATGTGTTTGCCTTTGGAGAGAGATTCGGGAAAAAATTGACACATAATGATTGGAGCCATGTTGCGAGCGGATCTGATTACAAGTTGAGGGAAAAAACACTCAAAAATAACAAAGATAAATTAATAATTGCTGAATCGTTGTTAAACAATAGAATGCTTGGAATTAAAGACGATGCATTAAACTATTTGAAAAATAACGTAAAAATTATGGACTCAAACACTAAACTTGAGGCTGGATCTGTAGTAATATTTTTGCATGATTTTTTTGATAGCCCTCATATATACAATAATATAATCTATCAAGATTTCTCGGTGTGGCTAAGTGAAACGATAAATATCCTCAATAAAAAGAAGATAAAATTTTATTTAAAAGAGCATCCAAATCAAATTGAGGATAGTGAAAATTATGTTAAATATCTAAAAAATAAAAATCCAGAATATGAGTGGTTAGACAAAAGCACTAGTAATCGCTCAATTGCACAGAATGCGATAAGATACGCAATAACGGTATATGGCACGGTAGCACATGAGATGGCTTTCATGGGAATTCCAACGATTTGTTGTGCGGACAATCCTCACCATGCATACAATTTTGTTTATCAAGCACGAGATTCTAAACATTATGAACAGTTGATTGAGACTTTAGATAGAAATATGATTGATCCGGATCAGCTAAGATCTGAAGCGATAAGTTTTTATTACATGCACAACATAAATCCAGACGAAGATGATTTGGATGCTGAGATGTTAAGTATTTATCGAAGATTGCAAACTATGTGTTTCTATGATGAAGAGTCTAAAATTTCAAATATATTAAAACTAGCAGAAGAAATGCCAAAAACAAAAAAATTCGATAAGTTCATCGAAACATTATAATGTCAGCGATATTTGTTATAATAAACGCTGCGTGGGGCGCAATATCAAATAGTATTTTGCCGATGATACTGGTGTTAAGTATTTTCATACAGGCAGCTAATAAAGGCACCAAAAAAAATTATCCAATTCAATGGTATATCTATGCTGCCATATTAATTTTTGCGGCAATAAATACCAGCAAATGGCCTGAATCAGACTTATTTGCATACTACGAATATCTGAACTACATATCCAAGCTAAGTTTCATCGAACATATGAATAGTGATGCTCCAAGTTATATGGCAGGATCATCAATACGAAATACTGAATTCATATTTAAAATATATGCCTACATATTCACTGAATTTGGAAAATACTCCTACCTGGCGTTCACTTTTTTTAGTACGATACTAATATATGGGTTGGCGATTGCAATAATAATTAAATCGCATTCAAGCGAGGGTGTGCGTTCAATATATTTAATAATATCAATATTTTTCAGTATTACATTCGCATTGACTGCGCATTTGACACGTCAATATATGGCTGCAGCTTTATTTTTTTACTTCTTGATGAATTTGTTAGTGAGTCATAAAAGAGTAAATTTGTTATTTATTCATTTAACAGTATTCGTGCATAATTCGGTACTTATCCTTATTTTTGTGTATTATATATTTGTTCTATTAACATCTCATAAAAAATCACAAAAATTTATGGGATTCATCTTTGTAGGGGTGTTAATTATAAGTAAATATTATCTGTTGAATATCATTTTTGAGGATGGACAGTTTGCGGATTCAGAGCAAGGTAATCAATTAATTCTTGTGATTCTTGATGTATGTCTGTTAATTTTTACATATCTCCTAACTATTAAAAGTAAGTTGAGTAATTATGCTGATGGAGCAAAAAAATACATTAAATATGGGATTTTTTTATGGGCAGCCTCATTGTTTTTTTATGATTACAAATTTATCTTCTTTAGATTATACTTCTATATGGAGTTCATAAGATTGATCGCCATAGTTATGATTGTTGAGAAGATTGTTGGGTCGATAAAAGTTAATAAATCTCCCGCGGTGTTATTTATATTCTGTTTGAGTGTAATATATTTTGCAGCGAGAGTAAAATTCTCGCCGTGGAGTTACTCTATGTTAAGTTCAGATGGTTTTGACTGGATGGCATATCATAATAGGTTGAATGCGATATCTTTAGAGCAATATTGATTTTGAAATAATTGAATTCAAAGGCGGATTCAAGTACGAACCGCAACACGGTTTAACGAGGCGTAAAACACCTCGTAGGGCGTCTTGAATCCAAGGCGCTTTCTGGGCCGGTGATTCAATCTGTTTT
>Ga0172367_10006147_pt1 | contig 14236 bp, 15 predicted proteins | sample Lak10m_FD_114542 | JGI IMG/M metagenome (GOLD analysis project Ga0172367, IMG submission 114542) | Freshwater microbial communities from Kabuno Bay, South-Kivu, Congo - kab_022012_10m | ecosystem: Environmental > Aquatic > Freshwater > Lake | place: Democratic Republic of the Congo: South-Kivu... | reverse complement strand
TACGCCCTAACAAAATTTATTTTGGTCTGGTGTGGATTATTTTAGATGTGCCGCACAAGAAACCAGAGACAAGGAGCATTAAGTATGTCAACCGCTCGGGTTCGATCCAAAAAAGAAGTTTATTCGGCAATCAAGGCGCATGGCAGGTCCATTCGCGCGCTTGGGGTCCATCGGCTTGGACTTTTTGGATCGTTTCGCACCGGGCGGGTGCGTGCATCGAGCGATGTGGACTTTGTGGTTGAGTTCCTCCCTGAGCAGAAGACCTTTGACAACCTCATGCACCTTTCGTTCTTGCTTGAAGGAATTTTAGGCCGCTCCGTGGAGCTGGTTACGCCACAGTCGCTGAGCAGTACGATGCTTCCGCATATTGTGAATCAGGCTGAGGATGTCGCATTCTGAGGGGCGGCGATCGAGGGTTAAGTGAGACCAGCCTGACCGCGGTGGGCGGGGACGTACGTGATTCCGCACCTTTTGAAATCGTGAGAAAAAGTAAAATCCGGTTGTACCCGAATTAAGGTGGTGCAATTGAAGGCCTAGTGCAGGCAGTAGGGTGTTGCGGGAATCAATTATTGGTGCATATTTAGGTATGGGATTTAAAACATTTGTACGCGAGGAGCTGGCGACCGACCAGCAGAATCCAGCGATTGAGCAATTGGCAGCGCGGCTGGTGGATGACCCCGATTTTATGGATACCGACGATGTGCTTGAGATGGCGCATTATTTGGCTCCGCGTTTGAACGACGACGACACGTTGTCGTGGATGAAGTTGGTCGGGCTGTGGGCCTTTTTGAAGCGCCCGAGCGATGCGCAGTCGCCCAAGTTCATGAATGAGATGAACGAGATTGTGCGCATTCAGGACGCGAATCCGCAGTGGCCACGAAAGGGGTCCGCGCGCGGGACGTCCAAGGCGCCTGCCGCGTCCAAAAAAGTGAGTTTAGAGCTGACGCCCCGAGAGTTTCGCAAGGCGATCGAGATGGTTTTTTTGGGGGAATACCTGGTCAATATGACCCACGAGGTGGACCGTGGGTACGACGAAGAGGCCGAGGAACTTTTGGATGTGCTGATGCGTCGGGGCGTTTCGGTTTCGACGGTGTTGGGGAATGCTGATCCGGTGAAGCACGCCAGCGAGTGGGATCGACGCTTTCAGCGTTCGGTGCTTCTGCACGCAGCCGAGCTGGTCGCGGTACCCTTAGCCAAGCGAGATTTGACCCAGATCGCCAAGGAGCGCGACCTGGTGCAGGAGGAGGCCAACGACTGGTTGGAGCAGCGCGTGACGTTTTATGTGCAGCACTTTATGAAGCACGGTTTTGACCATCTTGTGTTCACGGGGCGTGGGGCGATTCAGTGAGGGCTGCGGGCGGGGACGTACGTGATTCCGCACCTTTTGAAATGGAGAGAAAAAGTGAAATCCGGTTATACCCGAATGGCAGTAAGCGAGCAACGAGAAACAAGAATCCGAAAAACCGGAAGCAAGAAACAAGGAACGAGAAACGGTTTTACACGAAGGATTCGTTGTTGGGGTGAAAAAGGGCATCCATGGTGATTTCGCGTTGAATCAGTCCACGGTAGTTTGAGGGGTTTTTGAGGCCATTGGTGGTGACCATGGTTAAAAACAAGGTCTTTTTGGTGCGGGTGCTCGACTGAAAGACGCGAAGTTTGCGCTCGAGGTCCTGTGCATACTTCTTGGTGATTTCGAATTCGTACCTGCTGAATTTCATCTCGCACACATTGATGCACTGATCCTGCCGGTCGATCAGTAAGTCAATCTGGGCGCCTTCGTCGCCTGCAGCAACGTGCCTCCACACATAGTTTTCTGAGTATACCCCTGAAATGCCCAATGCATACTTGATTTGGTCAACGTGCTTGAGGCAGAGGTGCTCAAAGGCCAATCCGCACCAGCTGGTCCATGCGGAACTGCTAGAATAGCGGGTCCAGCTTCCGGGCCCTTGGATTTTGCCCTCAGCCATGAATTTGAAGTAAAACAGCGAGAATTCATCGATGAGTTGGTACACTGAATCCTTGCTTGTTTTGTTGAACGGGGTATAGGCCTCGATAAATCCGGACTCGCGCAGTTCATCGAGCAGTTGGGTGGTGCCACCGCCAGTGTGCAGGTTGCATGCCTCGATGAGTTCGTTCCGCGTGAGGCCACTCGGTGTTTTGGCCAATGCCTTGACCACCGCCATGTGATTTTGGGACGTGTCAAAGAGGGATTGAAACAAGTTCTTGAATTCGTGGTGCAGAAATCCGTCGGGACTGAAGCAAATTCGATCAACTGCCGTGGTCAAGCTGTCGCCGCGGTCGACCGTTTTAAGGTACTGGGGCACGCCTCCCATCACCATGTAGAGTTGAATCAACTGGTAGCGGTCCAGTAGAATGCTGCGGCTTTTCAAGAAGGCTTCTGCCTCAGCCAAGGTAAAGGGCTGTAGGCGCATTCGAGCGGTGACTCGGTTGTGAAGTCCGCCACGGTTGTTGATGATGTGTTTGATCATCCAGGCGGCCGCGGATCCGCATACGACGACTACCAGATTTTTTTGCCGAGATGCCCACATGTTCCAAAACTGCTCAAAGGCTTCGCTAAACCCTGAGCGCGGGGTGTGGAGCCATGGAAACTCGTCGATGAAGACGACCTTTTTCTGCTTTTTAATCTTGGGTTCAAGAAAGGCGATGAGCTGGTCAAATGCCTCGGTCCAGCTCACGGGTGTGGCGATGGGGAGTCCACTGGTTTGAGACAATGCTCTAGCGAACAGTTCGAGTTGCTTTTTAAGGCTCGCATGGTGAACGCCCGCGAATTCAAATAGGATTTGCTTCTCGTAGGCATTTCGAATTAAAAAGGTTTTGCCGATACGCCGGCGTCCGTATAGGGCGAGCAGTTCTGCTTCGGGCGATTCGAGCAGCCGTGAGAGCTGCTTTTGCTCTTGGATTCGACCAATAATGTGCTCCATGTCAGTATGTTGTTAGGTGGAATGCTCAATTATATTTAGCCAAAACTAGGCAAAAAACTGAGTTTTGGCAAATTATAATCGAGTTATATTCTGCCAAAACCCCCAAAAAATTGAAGATTTGGCGAGATATAGACTTTCGGGAGGGGGCCGTAGGGGGCGGGGACGTACGTGATTCCGCACCTTTTGAAATGGAGAGAAAAAGTAAAATCCGGTTAATTCCGAATGGCCAGAAGCTAGTAACTAGTTGCAAGTAACTCGGTACGATCGAGCCTCATTCTCAAAAGTGCACAATGAAATTCCTTAAATGTGCACAATAAAAAGTCTGAAATTTGCACAATTGATAGAGTATGAACATCTTTGCAATTGGTAATTAGTACATTATGAGCTACATAAAGAGATTAGTTGAGGATGAGCTGTTGGCTAAGATGGCTGCGTCTGGGGCGGTTTTAATCAAAGGGCCAAAATCGTGTGGAAAGACAGAAACGGCGTCGCGGTACGCACAAAGTGTGTTGAGGATGGACCGTGACCCACAAGTTTCGGTAATGATGGCGACCAACCCGCAGTTGCTGCTGGCGGGATCAACTCCAAGGTTGATTGACGAATGGCAAGAATATCCTGAGATTTGGAACTACGTACGGCACGAGGTCGACCAGCGTAAGACCAGAGGTGAATTTATTTTGACGGGGTCGTCGAATCCACCAGAGCAGGTGCGACTTCACAGTGGGGCCGGGCGGTTTACGGTAGTACAGATGGATACATTGACGTGGCAAGAGTTGGGGTATTCGAGCGGGAGCGTAAAGCTGTCGGATCTGCTTCAAGGGCCGGGCGAGAATTTTTATGAACCTGCTGTGTCCCTTGAATGGATTATCGAGCGCATGTGCATCGGCGGCTGGCCAGGCTTGATCAATGAAGGCGTTCAAAATGCGTTGAATATGAACAGAGGTTATGTTGATTTGCTGTGTGAGACCGACATGAGCCAAGTGTCAGGGGTCAGACGAAATCCGGTGAAGGTTCGAAGCTTAGTTCGCTCCATTTCGCGAAATGTGTCGACGTTGGTCGACAACAAGACCCTAGAAAAGGATGTCGCATTTCACGAAGACAGTGTTTTGTCGAGAAACACGCTCACCGAATACCTGGATGCATTATCCAAGTTGATGGTTTTGGTTGAGCAACCCGCTTGGAGTACCCACATCCGGTCGTCGGCGTCGCTAAGAAAGGCTCCGAAGAGGCATTTATGCGATCCTTCGCTGGCAGTTGCGGCCCTGGGTTTAGATCCGGATGCATTGCTGAGGGACATCAAGTACACGGGCTTCCTTTTTGAGTCCTTGGCCATTCACGAGCTCAATGTGTACGCCAAAGCAAATGATGCTTCAGTGTTTCATTACCAGGATTCGTACGGACTAGAGGTTGACGCTATCGTTCAGCGGCGCAACGGCGATTATGCTGCTTTTGAGGTCAAGTTAGGGGTTGGCTTTATTGATGAAGCTGCCCGAAGTCTTAAAAATTTTGCCAACACCATCGATTCAACACGAATGGGGGTTCCCAAGTCACTGAACATTATCACGGGAACGGGCATGAGCTACCGCCGCCCAGACGGAATTAACGTGATTTCATTGGCATCCTTAGGGGTCTGAGATTGGTGCTTTGCGCACCACGCCCACTTCGCAGCCAAAGAGCTGCAGCACCTGGTTCACCTTGTCGAGTCGCAAGGTTTGTTTGCCCTGCTCCAGCTCTCGCATGAACCTCAGGCCCACGCCGGCCTTTTTTGCGAGCTCAGGTTGTGTAGCTGAAATTATACCCGTTCAGGGTTAATTGCATGGTTTGGGCGGGAACGTACGTGATTCCGCACCTTTTGAAATGGAGAGAAAAAGTGAAATCCGGTTAATTCCGAATTACGAGAAACCAGCAGCAAGAAACCTTACGATGTCCGGCGTTCCGCGTAGTGAAAGCTGGCGTAGCTGGCAAATCCGCTTTGCTTGAGGCGCTCGAGTTTGCTGAGGTCCGGGCGATCGAGGGTGAGGAGGTCGAAATGGTTCCGCCGGTAGTGGGTAAGGACGTCTTTGAAGCTTTGGCCGGTGGCGTTGTGCAGGGTGCGCGCGACCTTGGTTGAGGACCAGGCGAGGGCGTGGCCCGCGTCGAGCAGGCTGTAGCGCGGGTTGGTGTAGGCGCTAGGCTGCTTCAGGGTTTGGATGAGGCGCTCGATGTCGGGGTTCCAGGGGGCGACCAGGGGCAGTCCGTGTTCGGAGTGAAAGAAGACTTCGCGGTTGGTTCCGAAGCGCAAGAGAATGACGCTGTCAAGCACGACTGAAAGGGACATGCTCAGGCTGATGGCGGAGTCGAATTGGATTCCGCGCTGGGGGGTGACCACGACAATGGCGAGCAGAATAAGGCCGCGAAGGATTCCGTTGGCGAGGTAAAGGAGTTCCCAGCGCATGCTTCGGTTGCGTTGGGCGGCACGAAGGCGGGGCGCGATGAGGGTGGCGAGCACGGCCAGCGTGATGCCCAGGTAGGCCAGCGACATGTGTCCAAAGCGGTCGGTGGCCTGAATCGGGAACCAGTGATTGAGCGCCTCGGGCATGGGGACGAGGTGAAGGGTTCCGGCAATGAACCACGCCACGGCCGTGAGGGCGTTTAGGCCTGCAATTTGGCTGAGTTGAAGCAGCCATGGGTTGGTACGGGCGGTGCGAAAGAGCAGCACCAATGAAATAGGGTTGGCAAAGAGCGGGATGATGCGCAGGGCGTGCCAGGGACTTTGAACATGGTGCTCAAGTACAGGTTGGGCAAGCACGGTGGCAACAGATAGGGTGTTGAGGGTGGCTTTGACCGCCAGGGCCAATAGCCTCGTGCGGTTCTGGTAGCGCATGAGGTTGAGCGCTCGGTAGGCCACCGCAAGGTTAAGGCTGAGAAGGATGGCGATGAAGGTGACCCAAGCGTTCATTTGGGTTTAAAATTATGTATTTGTTGTTTAAAAATATTGAAAATATATACATTATACACAAAATGAGTCATTATTTAATCAAAATACCGAATAAGGGCTCTATTTAAATGGGTAGTTTTGAATCATGCCACAAGAAGTAAACTTTTTAAAAAGTCATGTTCGCTTAGCGCTACTTATTCTGTGTATTGCAATCACGCGCAGTGGTGATGCACAAACCTACCACCTGCAAAATGGAGCTTGGACTTCGGGCGGCTCACCAGTCGCGGGTCCTGCATTTGGCTCTGGTGTTTCAATCATTCTAGATGACAGTTTGAGTCTAGCCGGCTTGAGTCAAGAAGTATCAAATACTACGCTGACCATGCGCAATACTTCTTCATACTATGGCCAAGTATTTAAAGCTCCTTGTTCATGCCCATTGAATGGGGTCTACTTCAAGTTGTTTTCAGATACACTTGGAGGTATGGATTTTCAGTTCGGCTTCAAGTCGTTAGTGACGGCGCCCTCTTATGCAACGTTGAACTCCGGTTCAAAAAGTGCTGTTGGTTCAGCGACGCTTATTCGTTTGGATACTATTACCCTTGCTAGCGATACATTACAGCAATACTCTTTTCTGACTCCTGTAAACCTAACAGAAGGTACATTCTATTGGTTTTACATCGTCAATTTTAGCCCAACTTCAGGTACTCTAGGCACTAGGTACTACGTGAATAATCCATTTATTCGAAGCTCGTCCAACGCGGCCAGCTACGATTGGGGGCGAATTACAAATGGTGTCAACTATTTCGGGGGCGATTTGTGGTTCATGCTAGACTTAGATTACGGTCTATCGTCCTTAGAACTAGGATCGAATGGGGCGATTTCAATCGCAGCAACAAATTTGATGCTCTCAGGGAACCTCGTGAACAACGGTAGAATTCATCTAGCGTCCGATGCAAAAGGCTATTCCCAACTTAAGGTTGACGGCACGGTGTCGGGTACCGGCAGCGTCGTACAAAACATGTACGTTTCGGGCGCGGGATACCACGCGCTGGCATCCAGCATGGCTGGGGGTTTCGCCACCACCTCAGCCTCGACCGGCGGCCTGTATTCGTACGACGCCGGGACAGGGGCGTACGACTTCAGTCCGTCGCTGAGTGCTGCGGGCACGGGATACTTTGGGCTCTTGAGTACTGGTGGATTTGTTTCGGGCGCGGGCACCTTCTCAGTCAGCGGCACCCCCAATACCAGCCACACGCATTCGCTGGGGTATGCGTCGACGGTAGCGTCGGGCGGCTCGGGCAACGGCTGGAATTTGGTGGGCAACCCCTATACCTGCGCGCTGGACTGGACGGCAGTGACCAAGTCGTCGGGCGTAAACAACGCCTTCTACATCTGGAATCCGGCGAACTCTACCTACGATTACTATGTGAACGGCGTGACGGCTCCGACGGGGACCTATGCGGGATCTAGCATTGCGTCGCCGTACATCGCTCCGCTTCAAGCGTTTTGGGTGCAGACGACCTCAGCCGGTCAGACGCTGACATCGACGATGGCGACCGCGGGTACGGTATCCGCGAGCCCGTCGTACTACAAAACCTTGGCGGACCAGCTCATTCTGCTGGTGCGCGAGGTGGGCGATTCGTCAAAGGCGGACGCGCTGTGGATCAAGGACGTGGCGACGGCTACGAACGGCTTTGATGCGTCAGAGGACGCGTGGAAAATGGGCAACTACGGCGGCCAGCCGTCGCTCTCGATCGCCTCGGTGGACGGGCTGATGGCGGTGAATGCGCTTCCGGTAGCTGCGGGCACGACGGTGGACGTGCAGTTTTCGGCTCCGTTGGCGGGCCGCAAGTACGCCATGGAGCTGCAGGTGCCGCAAGGCGAATTCAATGTGCTGCTCGAGGACCGCGTCACGGGCACGTTTACAGACCTGACGACCTCGGGCTATTCGTTTACCGATGGGGTGTTTGACGGTCCGCGCTTCGCGCTGCACCTCGCCTCGACCGCACTAGGAACAAGAAACCAGGAACTACGTATGTGGTCTTTTATGAGTGATCAGGGCATTATGCTGCACGGAGCGCCTAAGGGCTTGGTGGTGCAGCTGCTGTCGGTGGACGGACGGGTGCTCGACCGCGTAGTGGCGTCCGATGGTGTTACGCGCCTTGCCAAACCTTCGGCCCAAGGCGTGTACCTGCTGCGTTGCGGCGACCAAACCCTGAAAATTCTGGTACCGTGAAAAAGCTTTTGATGGGGTGTTTGGTGGCGGCGAGCGTGACGCTGTCAGCTCAAAACGAAAATTTGTTTGCCGAATCCTTTGAGGGGATGTTTGACGTAGAGGCTCCGACCTGGGTACCCGAAGGCGTCAACGACAATCCGCCCCCGCCGGTGCCGCTGGACGGAGGGCTGGTGGTGCTACTGGCGGCAGGCTCCGCCTCCGGATACCGTGCGCTGCGAAAAAAGTAAAATCCGGTTAATTCCGAATCACCAGTGACTAGCAACTATTTACCTGTTTGGTGATAGAATTCTATCACGTTTAGGTCCGCCGGCTCGGCGATGTTTGCGGGTAGCTATGAAGTACAAAAATCTAAAGTTTGGTGCAGCCATGAGTTGTGGCTGCGTGAGCTGGCTTGACCACTGGTGCCGGGCGATGCACAAAGAGACTCCCGGTTCATGCGCTGTGCTAAGGTGCAAGCACAAAGCAGTGGTTGGGGGCCACGTCACCCCCTGTACCGAAGAAGAGGGTCTGTGGCTGATCGTTCCGCTGTGCCCGAAGCACAATTCATGGTTCTTCAATGATTCGTTTGAGATTGTGAAGCCCCTGCGCACCCGATGGGTGCATCCAGATCCGCTGCCGACATGTAAGGGGAGCGAGTAACCAGAAACAAGAAACAGAACGAAACCAGGAAGCAGCAACAAGAAACAGTTAATTAAATAGTGCATTTTATCGCCTTTTTTATTGTCGGATTGCTATTTTCATGTATTTTTACATAAAATAGAGCACTATGAAGCACTTAGAAGGTATCATTCAGCAGATTAAGGAGCGAAGGGAGTCCCTGAAGATTTCGCAAGAAATGCTGGCAGACGTGTCGGGAGTGGGGCTTCGGACGATTAAGCAGTTGGAGGGTGGTTCCGCTAACCCCACATACAGCACGCTGTCTGAGGTTGCTGATGTACTGGGAATGGAATTGGTGCTTCAGGTCAAAAAACGCGACGGGCAATGAGGGCGGCAGAGGTGTGGTACAAGGGCGAACGTGCCGGTGAACTCGGGCAGTGGGACGACGGGAGCTATTGGTTTCGCTACGACGACCAGTGGGTGAACGACAGCACAAAGCCTGCGGTGAGTTTGACGTTGCCTAAGCATCAAAAGGAGTTTCAGTCGGCGGAGCTGTTTCCGTTTTTTTTTAATTTGATTCCGGAAGGGGTAAATAAGCGCCTGATTTGCACCCAAAAACGAATCGATTCCACGGACTACTTTGGGATTTTGCTCGAGGTTGCTGGGGGTGACACCATTGGAGCCGTCAAGGTGCACGCACTAGATTGATATGGAGGGGGTTGAATTGAATCGCTGTCCCGGAACCTTGGCGCCGGGCTTTGGCACGTACAGTCGGACCTGCGTGAATCGAGTGTTCAATGGGCACAAGGTGCGGCACGTGCTTCCTTACCATTCGGCACATTCCGGAACCTCTGACGGTGATGATTTTGAAGAAAGTGCGCTTCGGATTTCGATTTCGGGGGTGCAAGAGAAGTTTTCAATGCTTCAGCTAAAGAACAAAATCCGCGTAGCACGCGAGGGCGAGCAAGGCACGCACATACTAAAGCCGATTCCTGAAGGGCTTAAGAATGCCGACCAAATGCCAGCCAACGAGCACCTCACGATGCAAATTGCGCGTCAGGTTTTTGGTATCGAAACCGCTGAGAATGCCTTAATCTTTTTTGGTAACGGAGACCCTGCTTACCTCACCAAACGTTTCGATGTCCTCGCCAGCGGCCAAAAGTTGGCCCAAGAGGATTTCGCTTCGCTAGCAGGCCGGAGTCCCCAAACGCACGGTGCCGAATACAAGTACCTCGGGAGTTACTTCGATATTTTTGAACTCATGCGGGCCAACATACCGAGCTACCGGGTGGAGTCCATCAAGCTTTTTAAGTTACTGGTATTCAATTATCTGTTTTCAAACGGGGACGCGCACCTAAAAAACTTCTCGATTACCGAGTTGCCCCAGGGTGATTTTAAACTGAGCCCCGCGTACGACCTACTCAACAGCCGAATTCATATTGAAGATTCAGATTTTGCGCTCCGCGAGGGATTGGTTCCGCCTCGATTGAGGCAAGGAAGCGTCCGTACGCAATTTCAAACGCTTGCCGAGTTGGCCGGAATACCCTCGACCCAACGCGAATCCATTTTAACGATGTTGTGCGCGAATTCTGACCGGGTTGAGGACCTCGTCAACGCCTCGTTTTTAAAGGACCGTATTCAGCGCAACTACCTACAGTCCTACTGGTCGCGGCTGAAGAAGCTCACCCGAGATTAGTGGGCAACTAGTTGCTCACCTCTCGCCATTCGGTTATAACTGGATTATACTTTTTCGCTCAATCTAAAAACGGGCTATTTATTCTTTCGCGCCGCATAGTACGCCGCGTAGCTGTTGAATCCGCATTCGGTGAGCAGGGTTTTTTTGCGTTCCTTGGGTTGGGCGGCGAGTAGGGCATCGTAGCGCTTCAGCCTGAAGTGGTTGATGAGCTCTTTGATGTTCATGGCCAGGCCGTGGCTAACGATTTGGGTGACGCGGTACGACGGAATTTGTGCGGCGTGGGCCAGCTCGGCGAGCTGAAACTTAGAATTCTTGAGGTGTTCGGGGCGCGCTGCCTCGGTGACGATGCGCTCGAGTTCGGGAGACCAGGTTCCGGCCAAGTGAAGGCCGTGGTCGCGGTAAAACTGGACGGGGCGGCTTGAGGCAAAGATTAGGATGATTCCGGTGTCGAGTAATAGGCTGATGGCCAGCACGATAATGAGTATTTGGTAAATGGTTTCAAAATTGCCGGGCACGTAGGTGAGTAGTACCACCAGCGTTAGTGCACGAGCGAGGCCGCTTGTGAGGTAAAAGACTTCCCAGAGTTTGGCGCGAAGGATTCCGCGGCCCTTGACCCGATAGTGCTTGATTTGCTGGTAGATGAGCGTGGCGAGAATCGCGGGGGTGAATATTTTGTAGAGCACCGACCAGGTGCCGAATTCGCCGGGGCGGTCGACGTCAAACGCAAAGAGTGAAACGGGGATGGGGTGGCTGGCGAGCCATCCAAGCTCAATGAGGCCGTACCAGATGAGGAGCGGCATCATAAGGGCCGCAAAAAGCACACTGAGAGCAAGCGGCAAGTGCGACGCCTTGGGCGGCGTAAAGTAGATAGTGAGCGCGACGGGGTTCAGGAACTGAAAGAACACCAGGGTGAGCGCCAGTGCGCGGTAGGCGGTGGCAAGTTCGGCCCCGGTGACGAGCATGAGCGCGGCACCCGTGAAGTTGAGGACGACCTTAAATACTAAGACCGAGAGCTGCAGCGCGTTGCCCAAGCGCATGATGCGCAGGGTGCGAACGATGGCTGCGAGGCTCAGTAAGAGAAATAGGGTAATTCCGAGCTGCTGCAAAACAACTCAAAATTACCCTATTTGGCGTGCTAAATACCTGAAAATAGGTATAATATATACATATTCGTATATAATAAACCTATAATTATGTGAAAAACAGCCCGTATGGCGGCAGACAAGTAACTAGAAACCAGCAACAGCTCAGAGCCCCTTCACCACCGCGTCAATCGCCAATAGGCGCTCGACCATCGGCTCCAACGCTTCGAGCGGAAGCTGACTGGCCGCATCGCACAGCGCCTCAGACGGGCAGGGGTGGGCTTCGAGAAAGAGGCCGTCGAGTCCGGTGGCCACGGCCGCGCGGGCGAGGGTCTCGAGGTACTGGCGCGCGCCGCCACTGGGGTCGGCCGAGGGAATTCCGTACTTGCGAATGGAGTGGGTGGCGTCAAACACGACGGGGTAGCCGGTCTGCTTGAGCTCATAAAAGGCCCGTGGATCGACCACCAGGTCGTTGTAGCCGAAGGTGTATCCGCGCTCGGTCAAAATAATGTCGCGGTTGCCGGTCGACTCGACCTTGGCGCACACTTTAGCCATGGTACTCGGAGCCACCATCTGCCCATGCTTGAGGTTGATCGTGCGGCCGGTACGCGCCGCCTCAACTACCAACGTAGTTTGCATGCACAAATAGGCCGGAATCTGCAATATGTCCACCACCTCAGCCACCGGCTGCGCCTGGTCAGGGTAGTGAATGTCGGTCAATAGGCGGAATCCGTACTGTCGCTTGACCTCCGCCAAGATGCGCAAGCCCTCGTCGAGCCCCGGCCCCATGTAGTAGTCTACGGAGCTCCGGTTGTCCTTCTGAAAGCTCGATTTGTATATTACTTCGCTGAGCGGAAGGCGTTCGCGCACCCCCGCCAAATGGTCGGCCACCCGCAGGGCCGTGTCGAGGGATTCAATGACGCAGGGTCCGGAGATCAAAAACATACGGCTAAGGTCCGAATAAAAATTTTGAAATCCGCCAACTGAGGCGGTTAGGGATTTGGGTATATTTCAAAATGTAAGCAAATTTGCTTATATTTGAAAGATGACTGAAGAACTGCTAAAGTTCCGTGGATCCCATCCGGGAATCGCACTCGAGCGCGTGCTGCGCGAGCGTGGAATAACTAAGCGCAGTTTGGCATTGGCAATAGGGACCCATCCGCAAACATTAAATGCGGTCGTTAAAGCCCGCAGGCCCTTGAGTGTTGCACTTGCTTTGCAAATTGAGTCCTACTTAGCCTTAAAAGAGGGGGCGTTAGCGGAACTTCAGTTGTGGTACGACATCCGAAAGGCCAAAGAGGCACAAGGACATATTCCGCCCAAGTTAAAAATATTGAGGCGTTCACTATTTTGGGATGCCGACTACGACACGTTGGATATGGATGCGAAATCCGCCGCGGTCATTCGGCGAGTTAACGAACGCGGAACGCCAGAAGAGCGAAAGGCTGTTCGAGAATACTACGGAGAGGAACAAGTCAACACCGCGTTGGCACCAGAAACTAGGAACAAGTAACCCAAAAACCAGAAACCAGGAGCCAGTGGCTTAAAAAAGCCCGTTCAGCTCCGCGTCGATTTTCTCAATCACCTTACCGAGGTCCTCGGGCTTGCTGTCAAACTCAAGATTGTCGACATCGATGACGAGTAGGCGGCCCTTGTCGTAGCCTTTGATCCACTCGTTGTAGCGGTCGTTGAGGTTCTGCAGGTAGTCGAGGCGGATGCTGTTTTCGTAGGGGCGTCCGCGCTTTTGAATTTGGCGCACGAGGGTCGGAACACTCGCGTTGAGGTAAATCAACAAGTCGGGAGCCTTGATGAACTCTTCCATGAGCCCGAAGAGCTCCTGGTACGTGTTAAAGTCGCGCGACGACATGAGGCCCATGTCGTGAAGGTTGGGGGCGAAGATGTTGGCGTCCTCGTAAATCGTGCGGTCCTGGATCACGCTCTTGTTCTGGCTGCGAAAGCTGTGAATCTGGCGGAACCGGCTGTGCAAGAAGTAAATCTGCAGGTTGAACGACCACCGAGTCATGTCGTCGTAGAACTCGTTGAGGTAGGGGTTTTCGTCCACCTCTTCGAAGTGGGGCTGCCAGCCATAGTGCTTGGCGAGTAGGGTGGTCAGGGTCGTTTTACCTGACCCGATGTTTCCGGCGATTGCAACGTGCATAGGGTCAAAAATAGGTCATTCTCGGGCACCGAAGCGTGTGAAATGTGTACTTCCACTTAGGGAACGGCTAGGTCGCTGGGCTGCGCCAAATTGCGGTCATGAATCAAGCACGTCCGCCTAATACGTATATATTTTGTAATTTCGTACGTATGGCAAAGCAAAAACTCACTTTGGCGCTGGAGCCCGACCTGATTGCGTACGGCAAAACCTATGCGGCGGAGCGCGGAACCAGCCTTTCAGAGCTCCTCGAGACCTATTTGGCACAGTTGCGGGCTACCGCTGCGCTGCCTGATGGTGAGGGGGCGTCGGCGCTCGTACGACGCATTCGCAGCGAGTTGGCGCAAGGCCAGCCGCAGGCTCCGCACCAAGTTGACCAGAAGGCGGTTCGCTTGGATCACCTCAGCACAAAGTACGCATGAGGATCGCGATGGATACCGACGTGCTGCTCGACTTGCTCGTGCTGCGGGTGGGACACGTGGAGCCGGCACTTCGCGCCGTGCACGCGGCCCAAAGCCAAGGGGTGCAGCTGGTGACAACGGCATGTGTGCTTCAGAACGCCTACTTTGTGGGCCAGCGGCATTATGCGGAGTACTGGAGTCTCGATCGTT
>Ga0172367_10006145_pt1 | contig 14239 bp, 12 predicted proteins | sample Lak10m_FD_114542 | JGI IMG/M metagenome (GOLD analysis project Ga0172367, IMG submission 114542) | Freshwater microbial communities from Kabuno Bay, South-Kivu, Congo - kab_022012_10m | ecosystem: Environmental > Aquatic > Freshwater > Lake | place: Democratic Republic of the Congo: South-Kivu... | reverse complement strand
ATTCCCGACGGCATCCACCTGCCTGGTGAAGTGATCCGCACGCTGTGGAAGGCGTTTGGCGCGGACCGCCTCTACTTTACCACCGATGCGATGGCAGCCGCAGGGGCACCTGCTGGCGTTTACACCATCGGAGCCCTTGAGGTCGAGGTGGGGGAGGATCAAATCGTGCGGCAACCTGGTAAACCCCACTTCGCTGGATCCGCACTACGCCCGATCCAGGGCGTCTTCAGAGCCGCAGAACTGCTCGGAATTGCCTGGCAGGATGCATGGACTGCGTTCAGCCGCGCTCCTTTATCGCACGCATTTCGGTTGCCTCACGAGGTGGTGCTACACAACCCGCATTGGCAGCTGATGCGTGTTGCCTCCAACGGCTCCCTCCTCCATCACGAACCCGTCATCATGACGTCCCAAGCCCCCATCCACAGTCTCTCCCCAAGTCACGAACCCAAGCTCTAACATGCCTTCGCGTTTCCCTAGTATCGAACCACCGAACACCCATCACCTCTCCGCAGTTATCGGATGGCTCGAACTCGGCAATGCCATCGAAGCCCAACTAGAGCTCCAACGCCTACCGAACGATCTATTCAACCATCCCGATGTCATCGAAGTCCGTTGGGCCATCGCCGCGTTCAATGAGGACTGGGTCCAAGGTCTCGCCATCGCAGAGCAACTCGTCGAGCTATGCCCGGAGCGGTCCACAGGGTGGTTGCACCGATCCTACGCCACACGACGCGCACCCCAAGGAGGGGTGAAACTGGCTCGCGCCGTGCTGCTTCCAGCAGCAGAAAAGTTCCCCGAAAGCTCGACCATCCCCTACAATCTCGCCTGTTACGACTGTTTGCTAGGCCACGAGGATGAGGCCCGACGTTGGCTCTCGATCGCCAAGCGCATTGGCGGGAAGAAACAGATTCAAAGCATGGCCCTGCAGGACCCCGACCTGCAAGGTCTCTGGGCGGAGATTAAGCTCTGGTAAATCGATCTCATCCTCAGCCCTAGCTCCGCCGCAAATCCAAACCATCCTAGGTCGCTTCCCGTGAATCTTCCCGATCTCGGCCAACGCCGTATCATTCTACTAACCGCCGGCCACACCGACCATGGTCGAGCCAAAACGGCCGTCAACCTACTCCGCTACAAGCCCTCCGAGGTGGTGGGTATCCTAGACCCATCACACGCCGGACAATCGGCTCAATCCGTGTTCGGTATCGGAGGTGAGGTCCCAGTCCGAGCCTCCTTCGACGACCTCCCCCCCGCCAACATCGCTCTGATCGGAATCGCCCCTTCGGGCGGGAGGCTCACCTCCGATTTACGACAACACGTTGTTGATGCCATCCAGCATCGGCTCCATATCGTCTCAGGCCTTCATCAGTTCCTAAATGACGATCCAGAACTGGCGTCCCACGCCCGGAAACATGGGGTTCTCCTACAAGATGTGCGCAAAAACATGGAGCGCGATGTCGCAAATCGCTCGGGGCTGCGTTCCACGTGTCTTCGCGTCCACACCGTCGGCCATGATTGCAACGTCGGTAAAATGCTTGTCAGCGTCGAATTAACTCAGGCGCTTAGGAAGATCGGAGTGGATGCCAAGTTTGTTGCTACCGGCCAGACCGGAATCATGATCGAAGGAGAGGGATGCCCCGTGGACGCGGTTGTCGCCGATTTCCTCAACGGAGCAGCAGAGAAACTCGTCCTCGCCCATCAGCACCACGCGGTCCTCATGATCGAGGGCCAAGGAAGCCTCACTCACCCTCGCTACTCAGCCGTCACCTTAGGGCTTCTGCACGGCTGCATGCCCGATGCCCTCATCTTGTGCTACGAGATGGGTCGCACTCATGTCAGCGGAATGGATGGAATCCCACTCCGTTCACTCAATGAGTTTCGGGTCCTCTACGAAACCATGGCTAATCTTTCACACCCATGCCGAGTCATCGGCATCGCCATGAACAGCCGTCGCTTCACAACTTCCGAAGCCGCCGCAGAAAGGGACCGGGTTCAAAGCGAACTCGGATTACCGGTGTGCGACGTCCTACGCGATGGCCCATCGGCACTGGTTGAAGCCATTTTCAACCGCAGTCGAGAGCTTGGACACGCCTGGCCCCCGCCCCAGTAACCCCTCATCCTACCCCACCAACCGAGTCGCCGCGTCAACGAACTCACGACATCTCCGTTCAACCCACATCCAATCCTCCGCCTCCACCCGAGCTCGATCAAACAGCGGACCTCCAATCCCAAAGGCACTTGCGCCCGCTGCCGCATATTCCCCGAGCGACGTCAAATCAACACCACCCGTCGGCATCAGGCAGACCCCAGGAAAAGGGGCTTTCAAAGATCTCACATAACTAGGCCCCATGAGCTCGGATGGGAACACCTTCACCATCGTGGCTCCCAGCTCCCACCCCGCCAGCACCTCACTCGGACTCATGCTGCCTGGAAACACTGGCACCCCAAGCTCAACACAGCGCTGAACTACCGGAATACATAAGGTGGGAGTCACGATGAACCCAGCCCCTGCCTCCAAAGCCTGGTTTAACAAATCCAGACTCGTCACCGTCCCCGCCCCGATGTTCATCTGATCGTTTGCGACGAGGCAAGCCTCCGAGATCTGCTCGGCCGCCCCCGCAGTGTTCATGGTGATCTCGAGGTTGCGTAATCCACCCGCCGCTGCCGCTCGCACGACGCAACGGCTCTGCTCCCCGCTGAAACCTCGAAGTATCCCAACCACCGGGGCGAGCTTCAGGAGGTCGGCATGATACACACCCCTCATACCTCAGCTCTTCAACACGCCATGCCTGAGCAAAAATGCTTGCCCCAGGCTGCCCGCATTACGCACGACCGGCTCCGGAAAACTCACACACCGGACCTCATCCAAATCCAACCGCGCGAATGCTAACCCATACAGCCGATGTAAAACCCCAGCCCCACCCAGAAACACGCAACCAACCCCTTCCCGATCCAGCTCCATCAACTCCCCACCAATCAGTAACCCACTCAAAAACCAATCATTCAACCCCACCTCCGCTCCCCCTAAGACCACCCGAGTCCGCACCCGAAATAACCCCGCCACAACACCGAACTTGCACGCCGTATCGACGCCCTGTAGAAACTGTTCCTCCGCCTCCGTCGTCAACGGAGCATCCCCCTGCCCAGATCCAATCCCATGCGTGGGCAGGGTCGCTTTGAGTAGGCTATGCCGTTTCAGAACCTCGAATAACTCACCCGTCATGAATGTTCTCAGACCAACCACCTTCCCGGATTCCACTCGCACGTGTTTGCTGTGCGTTCCAGGCAAAATCACCCAACACCCCGCCTCCGGGATCGCCCAGTCCGATCGATTCATTAAGCCCATCAACTCCGTCTCTTCCCCCCGCATCATATCCGTAGCATTCGCCGCCCCAGAGAGGATGAACGTAGGCCCCAACCACCGAGGCGATTGCCATGGGATCCGCTCCCACACCATTCCGCTCCCATCAAGCGGGAACGGCAGCGTCGAGTATCGCAGCTCCTTCCAACCAACCGTCGAAGACGCCATGCCAGAAATGACCAAAGGCAGACCACTCTGAAAGCCTGCGCACGCCGCAGCAAATCGATCCAGATGTTGCGTCAACTCGGTCTCAAAATAGCCAACCCGCGCCAGCGGCGATTCATGACCGAGGGCGGATGCACGTTCGTAGACCGCCCTGACCCCAGTGTCGCAACGTGTTTCCCATCGAATCTCCTCACCCGAAGTCTTCAACCACCGAAGTCGAAAAGAAGTCGTTCCCCAATCACAGCTGAGAAACTCGGATGGAGCATCGGAGCTCACCGACCACCTCGCATCAGAGCCCGATAGCCAACCTCGTACTGGCAAACCATCGCACCGTAGACGGCCGCCGTCTCGCAGCGTAATACGTTTTCACCAAGCGTAATGCCGCAGGCCCCTCGGTCATGAAGTAGGTTCAGCTCCTCCTCGGTAAAATCCCCCTCAGGCCCCACGTAAACTTCCACGCGCCGCAGAAATCCTGGCTCACTCCGCTCAACCCGATCAAAAACCCTTCGAGGATGAAGCGCGCCAGCCCCCAACGACGCGACCATCCGTAACGTTCCCACCTCAGGTCTTAGCGTCAAATCGCGAAGCGCAGCTAACCACTCGATCCTCGGTAACCATCGCCCCCCGGATTGCTTCAGTGCCTCCAACGCGGTCGCTTTCCACTTCAAAAGTTTCCCTCCAACCTCATCGACATCTACACGCGACACGCTTCGAGCACAGGGCACCACCACAAGCTCCGCCACCCCAAGTTCCGTGCACTTCTGAATCACGAACTCCATAGCCTTGGGCTTCGCTAACGCAAAGATGATGACGATCTCCGACGCATCCCGAATCTCCTGCTTGACCGTTTCAATGCGGGCCGAAACCAAATTCCGGGTTGCACTCACCAAGGTTGCATCCCCAACAGACCCTCGACCGTTCAACAAAACAACACGATCCCCCACCCCCAACCGAAGCACGCGCGATGCATGATGCGAGTCGCTCTCACCCAATGTAGCCAACTGGCCGGGCACGAAATCCAACTCGATAAAAAATCGGTGCATAGCGCCCCAGAAACGGCCTCAGATCATTTGAAAAAATCCTTAGCCTTTTCAAAAAAGCCTTTGTGATGGGGATTCACACTGGCATCACAAAGTCCTCCAAACTCCTGCAACTTCGCACGCTGGGCACCGTTCAGTGAAGTCGGAACCTCCACCACCACCTTCACCAATAGATCCCCCACACCATAGCCTTGAACATTACGAACCCCACGGCCCTTCAATCGAAACGTCGTCCCGTTCTGCGTCCCCGCCGGAATCTTGATATTGGCCGTCCCGGTCAACGTCGGAACCTCCACCTCCGCACCCAGTGCCATCTGGACAAAACTCGTCGGTAGCTCGCAGATCAAATCATCCCCATCACGGCGGAACAACTCGTGCTCCTTCACATGCAGCACCACATACAAGTCCCCCGAAGGTCCCCCACGGGTCCCCGCCTCACCATTCCCGGACGAACGCAGTCGAGCTCCGGTGTCGACACCCGCCGGAATCTTCAATTTGATTTTCGACGTCTTCTCCACCCGTCCGTTGCCCCGACACTGCGTACACGGTTTCTCAACCACGCGTCCTGCTCCCTCACATCGAGGACACGTTTGAGCGATAGAAAAAATGCCCCGTGCGGTTACCACCTGCCCACGCCCACCGCATGTCGCACAGTTCTTCGTGGAGGATCCGGGAGCCGCCCCTGTTCCACGACAGCCCTCGCAGTTCTCAGGCTTGTAGAGCGAGATCTCTTTCTCACATCCAAGCACGGCTTCCTTGAAGGAGATCTCCAGATCGTACCTCAGATCGGATCCTCTCTGAGGCCCCGTGGGATCTCCTCGTTCGCCAAAAAGATCCCCAAATATACCGCTACCACCGCCACCGCCGCCGCCGCCGAACACTTCCTTAAAAATATCGAATGGATCATGGAATCCACCCCCACCCCCACGCGAAGCACCGGCACGGGACCTCGGATCAAAAGCAGCATGCCCAACCTGGTCGTAAGTCGCTCGCTTCTGAGCGTCGCTCAAAACCTCATACGCCTCACCGAGTTCCTTAAAACTCTCCTCAGCCGCCTTGTCACCGGGATTCTTGTCAGGATGAAACTTGATCGCCAGCTTCCGATAAGCCTTCTTGATCTCGTCATCCGTTGCCTTCCGGTCAACTCCCAACACTTCGTAGTAATCTCGCTTCGCCATACTGCGTTCGTCACCCTCCGCTCATGCGGGGAATTTCTGCCTTGCTTCACCCAAACTCGACCCTCATGCCACGCGCTCCCCACGTAACATCAAGTCCACAACCGCTTCAGTCGAGCGATCAGTCAGCCACTCGTAGGCCGCTTCGCCACAATCACCTTCGCCGGGCGAAGTAGGCGCTCCTTGAACCGATATCCTTTGCGCAGTTGCTGGACGATATGCCCCTCCGGAATCTCCAAGCTGTCCTGCTGCGAAACCGCCTCCTGCCAGTTGGGATCAAAAACACCCTGGGATGCATCCAGGATCTCCAAACCCGCGTCGGTTAACGTGCTGCGCAAATGAAGGTAAACCATGTTAATGCCTGTCTTCAACGCCTCCAGTGATCCCCCATCCCCACCTTGTGCCGCCGCTAAAGCCATCTCAAAGTTGTCCAACGCAGGGATCAGCTTCTCCAAGATCGATTCATTCGCATACTTCACCGCGTCCTGACGGTCCCGCGCCGCACGTTTCTTGAAATTATCGAACTCAGCCGACATCCGAAGCAGCCGATCCCAGTTCTCATCTGCCTTCGCCGCCTTCGCCTGTAACTCCCGGATCTGATCTTCCGTGAGAAGGATCGCCGAGCCCCCGCTCCGAGGCTCCGCAGCCTCCCGTGGCTCCGCCCAAGGTTCCGAACCTTCACCCCCCAAGGGCTGGTTCGCATCCACCGCTTCTTTATCGTTGTTCATGTCAGTCAAGAATACCTACTCAAATCACATCAAGTGGGAAAAATACACAACCCACCCACCGGCGGCAACCCCCTCGGTCTAGGTCCTCGTTCGCAAATGCAAAACCCAGGCTACAATCATCCACCGATCCTCCTCGCTAAACGCCTCCGCAAAGCTAGGCATCGGACTGCCTCCAATCCCCGTCAGCAGCAGCCGATACAAATCCTCCGGCCGGTTTCCAACTCTCGATGCCTTCTGCCGCAGGTCCGTGGGAATCGAAGGCTCTCCCCAGTCATCGCGCAGCGCAGCGGCCGACACCCCCTTGCCATCCCCCTCCGTCCCATGACAAACCGAACAGGCCTGCTTGTAGAGCTCCCCGCCTCGCTTGGCCTTCTCCTCCACCAAACCCGACCGCTCGAACCAAAGTGGCACACGCGGAATCGTCACCGGCCGTCCCACGTTCTCCGCACGCCCCCATCGAGGCGAAAACCCCTTGATATACTCCACCACGGCGCTCAACTCTCGAGCTGACAACTGCACAAAGGCCGGCATCGAAGTCCCAACCAAACCAGTCGAAATGGTCTTCTTAAGATCATCGTCGGTCGGCAACATCCCTGGCCCCGTCGAACGATACTTAAAAACCCCGTCCATGAACGGCCGAGGTTTGGGAAACATGCCCACCGACATCTCCCCTTTACCATCGCCTCGAACACCATGGCAGACCACACAGTGCCGGCTGTAAACAAACCGTCCCTGTCGATACAGCTCAGGGTCGGTGGCAGCCGAAGTAAAAAGCAAACCACCACACAACCAACCCAAGATCGACAGAACGAGTTTCACGAAAAACAACCCTCACTCCCCCCACCGAAGGAAAGCCTTAGCAATCGCTGGGGGTATGGTTCGTCGAGCGACTTCTCAGGATGATGAAGAGTCTCAGACGATCCGTGCAAGACCCTGCCCCCGCACAACTTGACCAATGGCTTTTACGGTTTCTCCAGCCTTCATGCAGGTCTGCATTACCTTCGAGGCTACCGTCGGGTCCACGATCAAGACCATCCCAATACCCATATTGAAGACTTGATACATCTCCGATTCCTCCACGGCTCCACCCTTCTGGATCAGGGAGAAAACCGGTGGAATGTCCCACGTGCCTTTCTCGATCACCACATCCAACTTGTTAGGAAGAACCCGCGGGATATTATCTACAAACCCGCCCCCGGTGATGTGAGCCAAGCCTTTAATCCCCCGCTCATCCACAGCAGGATTGAACTTCTTAACCAAGGCCTGAACGAGCAAACCGTAGCTGCGGTGCACCCGTAAGAGCTCTTCCCCTAACGTTGTACCGAACTCCGGCACCCGCTTGCCCAGCTTCAACCCCATCTCCTCTAGCAACACCTTTCGTGCCAAGCTGTACCCATTGGTGTGCAATCCGTTCGAAGCCAGACCTAGGACCACATCACCAGCTCGAATCTCCTTTCCCGTGAGCATACGATCCTTGTCTACCACGCCCACAATCGTGCCGCTCACATCGTACTCGCCCGGTTGATAAAAGCCCGGCATCTGCGCCGTCTCTCCCCCAATGAGTGCGCACCGGTTGTCCGCGCAGGCTCGCGCGAAACCACCGATGATCTCCTCAAAAACGTGCGGCTGGAGCTTGCCTGTTCCAAGGTAGTCCAGAAAAAACAGGCTCTCCGCCCCAAGGACCGCGATGTCATTAACGCAGTGATTGACAAGATCCTGGCCAATGGTTCCGTGGCACCCCGTCGCAAAAGCAATTTTGAGCTTCGTTCCAACTCCGTCCACGCTCGACACCAACACCGGCTTTTTATACCGAGAGCCCTTCAGGGCAAAGAGGCCTCCAAAGCCGCCTACCTTACCCAATACCTCCGGCCGATGTGTGGAAGCCAGGAGTTGCGGCAAGCCCGACTTCACTTGGTTCCCCAAATCGATGTCGACACCAGCGCGCGCGTACGCTTTGGTTTTCATGCTCAATTGCAGGATGATTCTCGGACTCAGACCACCGGAGTCTCGATCCCTGCCTTCGGCTCGGATGTTTCCGTGGCTACGGCCTCCGCTGCAGGTTCACTCGCGATCGCCGGCTCGACCACTCCCTGAGCCTCCGCAGCCTCGAATTCAGGACGAGAAACCTCGGATTCACCCAAACTCACAGCCTCGGCATCCACCGTTGCGACGACCTCACTCGTAACGGGTGCCGCAGCCACTGCCGCTTCCTTGTCCTTCTTCACAACCGCCTTCGGTTGGGGCTTTGGCATCGGCTTTTTCGCCGTCTCCAATCGGCCATCAGCAAACTCAATAACGTGCCCCTGATGTACTAACCAGTGCAAATCAGAGATGAGGATCGATTGCTCGGCCGTCGGCTGGTTCGAAACCTCCGGTGCCGCCTGGTCTCCACCCGCCACCGCACTGGGATCCACTGCTGGTGCCGGCGCAACCGCTGGGGCCGGCGCCAAAGCTTCCAAAAGCGACTTGCGCGTCGATCCAGGCTTCGAATTGATGTGCTCAACAATGCGTCGAACCCCATCCGATACGGGCGTCGCCTCCATGTCCAAATAGCGAGGTCGAGAGACCGAAACGTGCGTCACTGTCTTGTTTACTTTGAAGAATTGCAGACCATGCGAGGCCAACTGCTGACTCAGCAGCGTCACCAGTTTCAAAGGAAACCGCTTCTGCTCGTCCCATGCCTGCCGAGCCAACGACTGCAACGACTGCGGCAACCGATTCCGAGTCTCCAGGTCGTTCACGGTGAGTGCGTCAGTCTGCTTCAGGATGTTGCCCAAATGCGTATCGCGAAAATGGCGATCGACCTCCTCACGACTGCTGAGCTTCAAGGGTTCAGGCAAGTTCAACGCCGTATACTCCGTCTTAAAGCTTTGCTCCTCAATCCACTTCTTAACGATCGCCTCGTCCCGCACAATCTTCACCCTTGCCTTGAATGCCTCAAAAGGAAGTCGCGAGAATCGATCGGCATGCAGCCGACGCAACTTGGTTTGGTAATCGTGGTAATTGGGCGGGCCTAGAATCACTCCGCTCATCCCGCACTGCGCCACAAAGGTGTAGACTCCTTTGGGCGGGTCCACCGGAGTCTGCTCCGGCTTGTAGAAGGTCTCAAAAAACCGGTTCAATACGTGATTGGTTGCATCGGACTCGTTCATCCAGATGCTCTCGTCCAAGCTACAGATCCAGAGCGAAGCCGCAGGCTTACCGTCCGCACGCTTCAAAGCCGCAAATCGCAGATAAAACCGATCCGGCTTCTTCAAAACCAACTGCGCAATGTTAAACAATGGGTAAGAGCGGCCCGTTAGCTTGATCTGACGTGCGATCATCTCCACGCCCTTGTCGTCCGGGATCAGACTCACACTGAACTCCGCCGGCTTCGCAGGCACAAATTCGCGTCGCTCCGGACGATCCGACCGTTCGCCCCGCGCCCGATCATCCCGACCGCCACCCGCCGGCCGAGGGCCGCGCCCAGGCCCGCCAGCCCCACCACCACCACCGCCGCCACCTGAGGGACGAGAATCGGGCCGTCGCCCCCCCATCCCCCGTCCACCACCCTGCCCGCCACCGCCGCCACCGCCAAACCCGCCACCCCCTCGGCGTGCAGGCCGATCCCCTTCCGTGCCTTCGTAGTTGGCAAAGCGATTCTGGTTCTGGGGCTGCTGTGCCCAAGACGGTAAGAACTGGATGTCCAAATCAAGTTCGGATGCGAGCGAGTTGTTCATTTTAATTAAGCGGGCGACTAAAAGCGCCCACGCTGTTGTTTCCGGGTCCGAAACGGAGGCTTGCGAAAACCTTCCGCGGCGTGCGTTCTGCTTTGTTTCAGGCGGATCCTCAATGGCTCCCGCCACGTCTGTGTTATGCGATTCCACTGCCGCCTTCTCCGGCGGTAGCAGATGAGTTCTGTCAACGGCTGACAAAACGTTCAGCCGTCCACGGGCATGCGCTGCGTGGACGGCATAAGAATCACCATGACGAGTTTCCTCTCTCAACGCAAGCTTCTGATGTGAGGATCAACGGTCCACACATGTATCCGACCTAAGTTCTGCAACGCCCCAGCAAAACATAAGCTCCGTCGCCTAGGATTCAGAACCGTACTCCATCGTGTGGTCCACGCGTTACTCCAGAAAAGCGGAGTGCGCGGAAAATCATACGCTGGAGAGCCCCTAAGCCCAAATCCACCTCTGAAGACTGGCTCCGCCGCTCGAGTCGCGACGAAGGGCGGCCTCATCGCTGAGGACCACGAGCTAAGACTAACGAGTTCGTCAATCCCTCCCAGATTAATCCGACCTCGGTAGGCGTAATCGAAACCACTTCCATCCCTTCAATCTGCTGCCCAACCCGTACAGGCATGTCGTTGATGAGCGCCGTCGGCTCCCGAAGCTGATAAAATATGGCCCGAAGCTCAAGTCTCTCCATCCGTTCCCGAAATTGCCGACCCACCACAGCTTGTCGATCCTCCGCCCGCGTCGTCAGCGCTCGGTCTCCAGATGAGGCCGGATCAAGCGCTGTAAATAAGTCTCCACTCGGCACCTCGTCTACAACCGCGTGATTGTCCGCAGCCTCCGCGTTCGTCGTTGACCGACCCTCGGTCGTGCGGACTTGGCTGAGGTCGATTGCAGTCTGATTGATCTGAATGATCACCCAAGTCGAAAGACTAAAAACCGCAGCACCCACCGTCGGCATGGCCCACCGAGCCCAACCGGATGACGCCACCCGGCTAGACACCTGCCCCTCGTATCCCTTCTCCGACTCATGCTCGTTACGCACGGTTCGGAGCTCTCGCAGGCTCTCTAAATCATCGCTTGGGGGCGCTGTCACCAAAAGTTCTCTCCACACCGGGACACGGTCCAGCAAGCCCAACCTGCGGAGGTGAGCCGTACTGAGCGCAGGCAGTAGAAACGGATACTCCTGCGGAGCCGATTGCCGCACCAGGGCATCCGCGATGTGAACCGCTGTCGCACTGCAAAAGTGAGCGTTCAACCCCAGCTCGGGGGTGTGATGCAGCGCGGCTGCCTCCAACACCGGCAACGGCATTCCCCACAACCCCAGCAGATAGGCCCCAACATGCCCATGATGCACCCCAAACGCTCGCTCCTCACACAGTTCCAACGGCTCCCCACTCTCTGATGCCTCCCGAGTCACGCGAATGTAGTCCTCCCCCAGATTCGCGATCATCACCCAACGCCCCGCATCGTGAAGCAACCCCGCCGTAAACGCCTCATCCGCTAGCTGGCTATCTTCCGTCTCAGCCCACGCCACCTTCTTCGCCAACCCGGCCACCACCATGCTGTGCGACCACAAACTCTCCTGGGTGAACGTCGAATCCCTCGGAATCTCAATGTGCGACAGTGCCTGACAGCACAACACCACCGACTTCACGGTTTCCATCCCCAATATCGCCACGGCTTCACCAGGGTTCGTCACTTTCTTGGGCAGTGCGTAAAAGGCCGAATTCACCACCTGTAGCAACTTGCCCGTGATCGCAAGATCCTTGCAGACCACCTCCGCCACGTTCTGCACCGAGGCGTGCTTCGATCGCAACTCCCGCAGCACTTCAAAGTAGAGCGTCGGCAAACTCGGTAGCGCATCCGCTTTCGAAACCATCGCACGAATCCGGTCACTCGCGATCCACCCCGACAGCGACAGAGCCCGACGCAACGTCGAGGTCAAGGTTGCAGGGTCCGATGGTTTAGAAAGGATCAGATGAGTTCCCTTCAGGCAGTTCAGGATAAAGTCCTGGCTGATCATAGAGGAATACACCACTCTCAAAACCTCCGGATAACGCTCCCCTACCACATCAAGCAACGATACCCCTCCCGATCCTGGACAACGGAAATCCGATAGAATCAGGTCCACTGGATGCCGAGCCATGAGCGCTAACGCCTCCTCCCCTCCACTCGAGTATTCCACATCCCAAACTTCGCCCGCAGTGGACAACGCCCGCCTCGCCGCAGCGAGGTCCTGCGGGTTCTCATCGGCTACCAAAATCCTCTTTCTCACATCCGTGCTCCAGGTTGATGGCCTCGAATCCATTCGAGTATCCAAAGGATTCTATCGACCGCCTTCGCTCGGGAGTTAAGTTTCGCTGCATCATTTCGTTGGTGCATCCGTCGCCCAAACCCGATAGGGATACGTCGCTCATGAGAATGATCGGACATATCCAAGGTGAATCGAACGCCAAGCTCTTCAGCGATTACCTCTACGTCCAAGGCATCGAAAACCAGGTCGAGTCCGATGAGGAACCGCGTTGGGCGCTCTGGATTCACTCCGAAGACCAAATCGATACCGCCAAAAAACTCCTCGCCGAGTTCGAGTCTAACCCCTCGGACCCCCGCTACCGCCAAGGCGCTGAGGCCGCAGAACGTCAACGGGTCCTGGATGACAAAGCCGAGCAGGAAGCCCGCAAGCGCATGATCGATGGCCGGGAAGCGGTTGTCCGCGCCCAAATCCCTAGCATCGCTCCACTCACGCTGCTCTTCATCGTTATATCCGTTCTCGTAAGTCTCATCTCGAGCTTTGGGGATAAGACCAGCACCATCAACAATCTCTTTCTCTCCGCCCACAGCCCCGACCCCAGCTCAGTGGTCAGTCGGTTGCTCTCGATGCGTGAGGTCCTACAAGGCCAAGTTTGGAGGGTCTTCACCCCCATCTTCATCCACTTCGGGTTCATCCATCTCGTCTTCAACATGCTCTGGTTAAAAGACCTCGGAAGCGTGATCGAGAAACGTGAGAGCACAGGGACCCTCGCAATCCTGGTGTTGTCAATCGCCGGACTGTCCAACGTCGCCCAATTCCTCCTCCACGGCCCGTCCTTTGGCGGCATGTCTGGGGTCGTGTACGGGCTGCTCGGTTACATTTGGATTCGCGGGAAGTTCGATCCCTTCTCTGGCTACTTCGTCCCTCCTTCCACTCTCGTCTTTATGGGCCTTTGGTTCTTCGCTTGCGTCCTGGGGATCATCTCGAATGTCGCGAATACCGTGCACGCCGTCGGGCTGCTCTCAGGCATGGCTTGGGGTTACATCTCCGCCAAACAACGCTGAATCGCCCCTTCGATCGGCACCGCGTCGCCCCGACTTGAGGTCCACGTAGGCCACATCAAAGCCCTCCTTCCAGCGCACTTTTTGCGCTTCGGTTCTCAAGCTTTTCCCTGCCGCGCCGATACCCCACCCGAGGCCTCGTAGGTAGGCTCATCCGATGGGCCACCTCTCGGTTCGTGCCACGCGCCTTTTCGGCGATGCCTCAACGTCGCAGACAACAACGTATTCTTGTGGTCGCAGAAACCAACCAACTCCCTTCAGGGACCGATGGACTGAATGTCCCCAGATGCTCCGAACCGTCCTCCGCTCGGTCCCTCCACGCCGCTCTCCACGGCCTGACCTCAAAGCTAGTCCGCATCTGCTTCGATCCTTCCAACCGCACGCTGAAACGGATCGCACCACTGATCCACCGCCTCGAGCGACAGCGACAGGATCTCCAACATTGCGCCGCAAGTGTCGAAAGCCAGTTTCTCACGGTCGGAAGCATCCTTGAAGAACTCAGTCGCCTGAGCGATCAGCTGGTCTCGCAAGGGGAGACCCTCCTTCTGATCGCAACCGGCAAGGCCGAAGCCAAAGCGATCCTGCTAAGCACCGTCCAAATCATGGAGCCTCCCTTAGCATTCATCGACACCGCTAACCATACCTTCACCGAATGGCTGACCCGATTCGAAGAGTTCGATAGCAAAATTGATGCAATCCTGCGGACCGAGCACCTCCTCCAACGCACACTCGCACCGCT
>Ga0172367_10006144_pt1 | contig 14241 bp, 11 predicted proteins | sample Lak10m_FD_114542 | JGI IMG/M metagenome (GOLD analysis project Ga0172367, IMG submission 114542) | Freshwater microbial communities from Kabuno Bay, South-Kivu, Congo - kab_022012_10m | ecosystem: Environmental > Aquatic > Freshwater > Lake | place: Democratic Republic of the Congo: South-Kivu... | reverse complement strand
TCTGGAATTATGATACCAGTATATTCTGAACTGATTCTTAGCCGGACGCAGCCATTTTAGAACTTCCTTATCCTGTTCCAGAATGTTTGAAAAATCCTTTTCTGTTTTTGAATCAAATTTGTAGGATTGATGGTATGCTTTGCAAAATCCGGTGAAAAGAAGACTCGGAATAAGAGAAGTAGGAGTAATCGTATCGGTATAGAGGTGGATCTTATCCTGTGTAAATTTGGAATAGTTATGATCTATAATCCGCTCGAATGGGTATACTACAGGCGTTTCATATTTCGGTTCTTCGAGGTAGAAATGCTGCATCATTTGAGTGAAAATGAAACGGCCGATTTCCCTCTTGTTGTAAAGAACGACATTACATAGTTCATCCTCTGAAAGATATGACTTGAATTTTTCTATAGACTGGCTTGAAAGCTTGAACAATAAGTCGGACTGCGAATCATAATCGATTTCAGAATAGTTCATCAACTCGTTGACGAGAATATTTTCATTCGTATCGGCAATGATGCGACCTTTGCCCTGAATGATCTCTTGTGAGTAGTCTTTCAACGATTGACGGAGGATTTCTTCAGATACAGGTTGGAAGTTAAGTGATTTGACATTCAGGGCAAAATCATGGAATCCTTGTTTAACCTCTCCAGTCTGCTGAATGATTATTCGTGGGATTTCAATGATATTATCTTTAAAGTCTTCAACAGCCTTTTCATATAAATGTTCAGCTTCAGCAACCATGTCTTCAACAAAAAGTTGCGTCTGGGGATTGCTTTCAATCCTGGATTTAAACCTTTCTATGGCAATTTTTTTAATCTCCGCACTGCTTATTTCATTGACACTCCTGGCGACCTTTGCCAGTTCGGGCATGTCCTGAACAAGCATTTGTTTGATTTCAATCGTGAGGGCGCTTTCTTTCCGCCTGGTTTCGTCCGGTATGTTTAATAATTCCTTCTTTTCTTTCTCATAGCGGCTTTCAAGACTCGATGAAACTGTGACGACTTCTTTGGTCTTATTCAATTCAACCGGATCGATCTCAATAACGTTCTCTTTACGGATGATCGAATCCGGTTTGTTTGCCTCTTCGATAATCTCCTGGAATTTATCATGTGAGACAATGGTCAGCTTATCCACCTTTGGATTTCCGGTCCTTTTGCCATAAGGTAACCTTAAACCTCTTCCTATTGTTTGTTCACGAAGCGTTAAAGATGCTGCTGTTCTTAATGGTACAATAGTATAGAGATTTGTAACATCCCATCCTTCTTTCAGCATGTTAACATGGATAACGATCTCTGTCTTGTTGTCCGGATTTTCAAGTTCTAGGAGCTGTTTAATGTTTTCTTCTTTTTCCTCACCTCGCTGGTTGGAATGGATCTCTATGACTTTATCAGCATAACGACCGTCAAAGAAAGTATTCTGCTGGATCATTCTTTTAATGACTGCCGCATGATCAGTGTCTTTACTGACAATCAGGACAAATGGTTTTACACGTTTTGTGCCGGTTTCCCTTGAATATATATCCAATCCTACCTTCGTGTCCTCATGTATCCGGATTCCATCTTCAATCTTGATACGGTCCAGCTCTTCCGGATTATAAGAACCAGGTGAAAAATTCCGGCGGGTTGCTACACATGGTTCTTTTACAAATCCATCACGTATGGCGTGAGCAAGCGAATATTCGTAAACAACATTCCTGAACTTTACAGCATCTCCGGACCTTTCGATCTGAGGAGTAGCAGTAAGTTCGAGCCCGAGGAGAGGCTTCAATTCATTTATTACCTGCATACCCCGGTCGGCACGATAATGATGTGATTCATCCATCAGCAGGACCAGGTCATCCAGTTTACTGAGGTAATTGAAATAGGAGTCGCCAAGATATTCAACGAGGCGCTTAATCCGGGGCTCTTTTCCGGACTTTGTCTCCGCATTTATCTTTGAGATATTGAAAATGTTGATGTGGATATCCGAATGAAATAACCTCGATTGGGACAGCTCATTATAGTTATCCCCTGTAATGATCCGGGGCGGTTCGGTAGCAAACTCGCCGATGCCTTTAAAGACATATTTCGGATTCTGAGGATTCTGAAAATCATCCATCAGCTTTTGGTAGATGGTAAGATTCGGAGCTAAAACAAAGAAATGCCGGATACCCTTTGCCAGGTATAGGTATGTGACAAAAGCGCCCATCAGCCGTGTTTTACCCACACCGGTTGCAAGAGCAAAACAGATAGATGGAAAATCCCTCTCAAAATCTGCACAGGTCGGGAACATTGACTTCACAATGCCAAGTTTTTCCTCGACGGTGGCTTTCTGCAGGATATCATGATCCCCGTTCACGAGTTCCGAGAGAATTTCCAGACTTCTCGTTTGAGGCGGCCGGAGACTAAGGCGATTGTTTATTTGATTTGCAATGCGGTCCATAGATGAATGTTAAAACAGAGTTGGGGAGGAAGTGTCTTGCTTTTTATCTTTCTTTTTTGAAACGGCTCCCGGCTTATGCTGTGAGCCTTCTGAGTCAGATACAAACTCAATGTCAATGTTCGGTTCATTTTCAAGAGGAACATTTACAATGTTCAGGCTGTAATCTTCTTTCCCGAACTCGCATCTTCCAAGCAATATCTGGGGGATCTTTTTAATGTTGATGTTCATATACCTGGTTTCACAAGCTTCCTGAAATGCCTTGCAACAGATCAACACTGTCTCTTCCGGTTTCATGTCCTCATGAATTTTATCAAGGTACTCCACCGTGACAAATGTTGTTGTGGTGAAAATAAAATCCTTTTCCGTGCTCTGCCCTTGTTTCCAAAAGGACTGTTCATCAGGATTGAACCGGAATCCCTCATGTTTAGCCATGGCTGCTGCAAGCATTTCCGGGTTATATGATTTCTCGATAACCCAGTTGTCGTACTTGTCTTTTCTAAGAAGACTGGGAGCAAGATAATAGTATTTGAAACCTCCTCCTCCTTGCCAATTAACAGATTCTGATATTCCGTCCTGATCTTCACCCGACACAACTTTTTTTAATCGGGGTAAACAATGGGTATCGCAATGATCGCCTAATTCGACTCCAATCCAATTGCGCCCCATTTTTTGGGCAACTGCAGAAGTTGTTCCTGAACCGAGAAATGAATCAAGTATTATATCATTGGAATTTGAACCAAGGGTTAAAATCTTTTGTATTAACCTTTCAGGTTTAGGAGTTGTAAATACATCCTCATTATTAAAGCACTTGACTTCTTTTTTTGCTTCTTGATTATCCCCAACTTCTTCCCTCATCCAAATCGTTTTACTTACTGATCCTTGCTTTACCTCATTTAAAAACTTCTTTAATGATGGAACATTATTTCCAGACTCACCAAACCAAATACGATTGTCTTTAACCAATTCGTTAAACCGATCTTTTGAAGTCACCCATGCACGACTTGGTGGCGGGTTCACAATTCGACCTGAAGGCAAAGTAATTGGATAATCACAAGCCTTCGAGTATGTTTTAACTGAAAAATCTGCAGATTTCCAAGGACCCCGAGGATCATTGTCTGGGTTTTTATATCGTTTGTCCATGGCCTCTGTTCTGGAAAGAAGATTTGGCCGCCAGGATTCTTTGCATTTGGCATAAACAAGAATGTGATCGTGGCTGTCAGATAGCCACTTTGCATCATTCTGGGGAGAATACTTCTTTTCCCAAATCACGTTATTTACAAAATTTTTTCTTCCAAATATCTCATCACAAAGAACTTTTAAATAGTGAGATTCATCATCATCAATAGAAATCCAGAGTGTGCCATCATTGCTTAGAAGTCTATGAAGTATTTCTATTCTGGGTTTTATCAGGTTCAGCCATATGGAATGCTCAACACTATCATCATAATGTTCAAATGCATTCCCTGTGTTATAAGGCGGATCAATATAGATACACTTTATTTTATTTGAGAATTCTTGTTCAAGCGCTTTTAGCGCAAGAAGATTATCACCATGTATCAGCATATTCTGGCTTTTCCGGTCCCCAAAGGATTTCTCCCGGTCTTCAATGAGGATCCGGGGTTCCAGTTGAGGTTGCTGGTCTTTGCCAATCCAGGTGAGTTCGAGTTTTTGTTTCATGGGTCTGACTAAAGTTTATCTAGAGTTTATCTAATGTTTATCTAAACGCCAATCCGGATTCTCCAGATCGGATTTCGTTTAGTGCCATGATTTTCAATAATATGATCACGTTTTGACAAGGCATAGATCAGATTTCTTATCTTATTCCCCTTTTGCTTTTCATCTAAAACTGCAGGAAGTTTGTCTAAAAGAAGATGATCAATCTCAGCTTTGGAAGCCTTATCATTTTTCTTGATATATTCCGTGATCAAGTCTTTAAAGTACCTGTCATCAAAGCTTTTATTTTTAATATACTGAGCCATATCACCCGTCATCTTCGCAATAACAGCTGAGATGTAAATATTCGGACTTCGTCCTTCGATAAGTTTTTGTTTTCGTAAGAGAGCGACAGCATCTTTACCGATATGCAATCGTTTCTGGATACGGTCAAGAAGCATTACAGTCTTTAAGTCCAGATTTTTATTTTCCATGAGAGCTTTGGTGTAATTCACATCAATCTCTTGGCCATATATTTCAAGTACAACTGTATCCTTAGTCGACTTGCTATAATCCGGCAAAGGGAAATACCTTTTCTTCTGTTCCAGAAACATGGTGTGAATCCCGTAACCCACTGTGTCAATCATCCCAAGATTTACCATTGCCTTTGCTAAACAGGGATTCCGGTACCTGTCAGGTGTTTTATCCCCAAAATAATAATCGTCAGGTGTGCCTGCAAAAAAGTTGCCTGCGTTTTGAAAAATGAGTCTGTCGGCTTTTTCAGTGACAATAATCCTGGCATGCTTTTGATAATCCTGGTGCGCAATTGCATTATGGAGGGCTTCTAAGATCACTCGCGTTTCGTACTTATTGACGGAGATCGAGAGTAGTTCATTTTCTGGGAAGAATTTATACTGATAATTCCGGATACGTTGCAATACACTGGTTGTGTTCAAAAGTAAGGGTATGCCAAAATGCTCATAAGCCTTTTGTTCGGTGTCAAGCTTCCAGGTTATTTCAGCAAGGGATGATGAAAGGAGATGCGAAGATTCAGCTTTCCCTAAAAGTAAGAGTGCGGCATTAGTAATTTGACCATTAATAGTGATTTTTGCTTTGTCTAAAATAGTTTTGGTATCCCATTGATCTATCTGCTCAAGAAAGCTCTCTGTGATACTTTTATCTTTAAATTTCTGAAGAGCTACTTGTAAAGCTTTAGAATCCAAATCATTTAAAGTGGCGTCTTTAATGATCTTAGCACTCCAATCATCCAGGGAGTTATATATAAGACGGATATAATCAGGATAATTTCTTAAGTCTGTCTTTTGGCTGTTTATCCGGATCCACGGTTTATTCTGAAAGTGAACAGGCTCAGCCCTAGCAGCTGGAATTCGGAAAATCACAATTAGTTTAGTTTCATAGCTGGTTTCGAAAATTTCAAAACTGATTTTTGGATTAATGAGGGTTCTTAGCCAAAGTTCAAAATCCTGATTCCCCATCTTAAATTGGCGTGGTTTGAAATTAGTCCCGACAATGAGATGGGTTTTATCTTCGACTCCAAGTATCAGATAACCATAATCCTTATTATTAATACAGGCTCCATTTGCTAATGCAGAAATATACTCTCCAATTCCTTCAGGGGTAAGACTGGCTTTTTGCATCGCCACATTGGTCTTGAACTCGAACCAGGTTTCTTCATCAGTTCTATTCAGAAGGTTCTTTAACAATTCGTGTAACTCTGAATCTTGCATATAATTTGAGATTAACGGTTCAATATTCTCTCACCATTGTTGATTGCGGGTTTCAATTCGGCGGATGGTAACCGCCGAATTGTTTTTTGGGGTGAAATCTCCTTCAGAGCAGTTAGATTCATGCTATATCATTTTAATTCCCATTTAATTGTAAATAGTTCCTTCATTGAAATCAATTGCTTCAGCCGTACTTCGATAGTCAAAATAAGGCTCTCTTTTCGCTGATCAACCTCGTCCTGGTGGCGGTATAAATTCATACGCATCTCATTCCTGCGCTTCTCCATTTCTTTGATATGCCGCTGGGCTTTAACTTTTTCTTCAAGCTTCGGCAGCTTCCGGGCTTCCGCTTTCAATGTTTTAATCTCTACATCAAGTTGCTTTAATTCAATTTCAAGACTTGTCTTTTTATCCTCTGCCCATTTTTCCAGTTTGACCAGTTCCTCATCAAAGAATCCGGCATTTCGACCGGCATTCTCAGAAAGTATTTGCTCAGCCTGTTTCCCCATAAGGTCAGTCAATATCTTACTTTCTTTCTCTGAAGTATGATGAAATACCGAATCGGCCACAATCTCACCATTTAGGGAAAAGAGACGGTGACACTGATCCTGATCAAGGGTATCTCCGTCATCTGTAATTCCCGACAGGATCAGGTGGTCTTCGGATTCCAGTGAAGTGATACTTAACAACCTGACGGATAACAAACCAGATTTGCCGACAACTGACTCCAGAATGGAAATTTTCCGGGAAGATCCGCTATAATCGAAAGAAACACTTGCAACGGGCAAATCCGAACTCCTACATTCATTCAGAATATGCTGAGCCAGAGGATGACCTACACGAAAAACATTGGCATCTTCGATGTTTTTTCCGATCCGGTAAGGACCAGAATGGATTTCTTGTCCGGGAATTGGATTTCTTGTCAAAAAGAAGGAGTAGTCTTTATCTGAAAACTCGGCGAAATCCTTTAAAGAAAAGCATGCGAGTTTCCAAAGCAGATTTGCATAGCGATCAAGATATTCTCTGCTGGAGTTGTAATTCAAACGCAGCTTCTCATGAACCTCTTCATCAAAGTTTTCAAGCAACGACTTCCGGGTGATCTTCATCTTGTCTTCAATGTCCTCTTCGAGCTGTTTCTGAAGTTCATCGAAGGCAGATTGAATCTCATCCTCTGTCCTGCAATTCTGATAGATCGATGCGATCCGTTTCTCAAAATCGACACCGGATTCAATGCTCCCAAGAACCTCATCACTGACGCCAAATACTCCATTGAAAAGCTTGAACTTTTCATCAAGCAACTGATAAACCCTTTGATCAGCTGCATTGGCCTGGTTGAGAAAATTGACTACAACGACATCATGCTTCTGACCGTATCGGTGACATCTTCCGATCCGCTGCTCTATTCTTTGTGGATTCCAGGGGAGGTCATAATTAATCACAAGCGAGCAGAACTGGAGATTTATTCCTTCGGCGGCCGCTTCAGTCGCGATCATGATGGTCGCCTGGTATCTGAAGAAATCTACAATTGCTGCTCTTTTATCGGCAGTCTTTGAACCTGTAATTTTATCCGTTCCATGATGCTGATCGTACCATGATTTGTAGATTTTATTGGATAATGGATCGCTGTTTGTGCCATTGAAAACCACAAGTTGCCCCTTATATCCGGCACGCTCAAGTAACCCGAAAAGATACCTCTGTGTTCGCACCGATTCGGTGAAAATGATTGCTTTCCTCGCTGCTCCTTTCTCCTCAAGAGCCGTGAATCCTGTTTTTAGAGCCAGGAGAAGCGCTTCTCCTTTGGAGTTCCTTACTATGGACTTGGCAAGCCGGGAGAAGTCCTTTAATCGGTTGATTTCACCTCTGATCTCTTTCTTCTCATCCTCTGTATAGGTCTTTTTTCCCTGGACACTATCAGATGAATTTTCGTCTTCCTCAATATCTATCCATTCTTCCTGGGTTTCTGTGAATGTCTCAAAATCGATTGACAGATTGTTTTCCAGTTCCTTGTCTATTCTCGCAGACTCATCCTCTTTAAGCAAGCCATCCAGTTTGACATGTAAGGCTTCGAGCGTACCTGAAATTGCGAAAGTAGAAGATGCAAGAAGTTTCCGCAGTATAAGTGTCATCAGTTGACGCTGACTCGGAGGGAGGGCATACAATACAGGAGTTTGTAAGTAAGAGGATACCATTTCATATAACCGCTGTTCTTCCTTAGTAGGATAGAACTGCTGGACAATAGCAACGCGGTTAGTGAAACGTATGTACTCCTGAACCTGCCTTCTGAGGGTTCTTTTGCATAGTGGCCTGAGGCGATCCTTCAACTCCTCATAGTTCTCATCCTGACTGATGCGGCTATATTGGTTTTTAAAACTTTTCAGATCTCCGAAAGCATAATCATCGATCATGCTGACCAATCCATAAAGCTCAAGAAGCGAATTTTGCAATGGTGTGGCTGTCAGCATCACCTTCGGCTTTTCAGCTAAAGCATTTTTGATTGCATTTGCAATTTTATTTGTGGGCTTGTAAACATTCCTGAGTCTGTGTGCCTCATCGATAATAATGAGGTCCCAGGAGCTTCTCTGGATGTAAATGTCCTTATTCCTTGCAAAATGATACGAGGTGATAAAAATTGATTCCTGATCGAAAGGATTGAAACGCCCCTTTTTGATCTCATCATTGAACGACCCTGTTTCCATGATCAGTGACGGAAGGAAGAACTTCTCAAGAAGCTCCTGGTTCCATTGCTTCCTCAGATTTGAAGGAACAATGATCAGGATGCGCCGCTTCCTCTCTGCCCATTTTTGCGAGATAAGCAATCCTGCCTCAATTGTTTTTCCCAAGCCGACCTCATCGGCCAGGATTGCGCCATTGGAAAGGGGAGAACGGAAGGCGAATAAAGCAGCTTCGACTTGGTGTGGGTTTAGGTCAACCTGAGCATCAAGTAAAGTCGTTGCGAGTTTTTGTATGCTATCCGAAGGGCTGCGTAAGGTTAGTTCATATGCGAAGTACTTTGCATGATAAGGGGTGATTTGAACTTTATCCGTATTTACCGGTATTTGAGAATCGGACAGCGGCATTCATCATGGCCTTCAGAAACAAAGTAAAATTAAACAAATCGGAATATATATTAAAATGCAATCTTAAAGATAACACAGTATTAAGTCTCGAAGAAAATTAAGACAATACCGAAAACAGTTATTGCCAACTCTTTTTGGTAATTATTAAATGCTAAAATTATTTAAATCAGCATATTAGACGGAAAGGGCTGATTTCTGTTGATAAGTAAACATTTAAATCAGTAATTCACTCCTTATCTTTGTGACCAATATAAATCACAAAGGGTTGCTGTAACAACCCCTTATAAAATGTGATGACTGACATGTAGCTCAATGGATAGAGCAACAGATTCTAACTGTTAGATGGGGGTTCGAATCCCCCCATGTTCCCAAAGCAAAATTAGCATAAAAAAGAGATTCTGTTCTATCAGAATCTCTTTTTTTGTAAACTATTGTACAAGTGAAATACCAATTAGTTAGTGTCAAATGTTAATATATAAATTGACTTCTCACTAACGTTCCTCTTACTTCGGTCGGATCATTCATATATAACCAACAGCAACCGATCACTCTACATTTTAGTCCTAATTATTACATTGTCTCCTGCAGCAATCGTGTTGCTACCTTCGGGTTGGCCGACAGGTTTACATCAAACACCCCATAGATAGCCACAGTTCAGGGTTTACTTGTCATATCTTTTTCTTTTTTTGAATCCTTATTAAACTCGTTCTCCGCCAGCCCACATAAGTCGCCTACATCGCGGATGGAGGCATTAGTGGCAGAAAATTATTTCGATAATTCCTTTTTAAAATACAATTTATATAGGTTTTTATCGGTTGATATTGATTGTACTCTTTTAGACTCTAAATCTACTTTTTCCTCAATCTCATCAATTTCATCTAAAATTTTAGATTTTAATCTGTTATTAGTTTTTTCAAAATCGATTTCTTTCCAAATGAAACGTAATGGCCATAACTGTAAAAGTATGAATCGCTTATAATTTTTTGGTTATTTGAGTTCTTTTTTGTTTTGAATTAGTCCTTGAAATAACCTTATGCACTGATAATCATTTGTTCATTAGGTTTTAAAACTGTCCGTATCACAGTCGGATCCCTGAAAAGTAATTTTTCGAATATGTCAATATTTCTTGATCCGGTTGTTTATACCTTGAAGGAAGTAGAAATAAATGGTATTCCCTGTGGCAGATATCGCCTTGGGAATTATGAGGATACGAAGAAAGAAAATGGGGGATGGTTAACAGGACTCAAATCACAGATTGCGGTATTCATGTATTGCAGAAAGTTTAAAAACTCAAAGATTGTAAATGGCAGCTTCTTTATAGCCAGAAGGTCAAGAAAACCTGAGGCTCCGTTTAGAGTGAGGGTTTATAATATTGATTCAAAATCGGGAAATCCCGGAGATGATCTGATACATGACAACATTATTGTACATGGAAGTCGGAGAGGAGGATGGCTTACTGTCGATCTTTCCAAATATAATTTACAAGCTCCATCGGGTGGATACTTCATTGCCGTGGAATGGATCGATTCAGGGGACCAATACTACTATCAAACCTATATTAATCCATTGGGAAAAGATGTAACTAATTATGGTCAAGTTATTTCGAGTACCAAGAATATTAAAACAAATAACACCTGGTCGAAATTTTTAGGTCAAGGCTGGAAAGTTCCTTCAGACACAATTTATTTTAATTCATTAATAATTTCTGAGATAGAAGTACTTAAATAGTTTATGTTAGTTTTATCGGAAAAAGAATATGAGTAAAATAAAATATACTACAGCTTGACATGTAGCCTTCTTGCACGAACTCATATAAAATCATTCAGCCGGTTGATCCATCCCTTCTCAAACCTCTTCTGTGTCGGATCATCACGGATGATTTTCCTGATAAAGGCAAGGCGGGCATTGTAAACCCGGATTAGAAATTCACCCGGGTCGGCCCGGTTTACCCGTGCAAGAGTGACCGGCCCCACGACCCCGTCGTCAGCTACCTTCAGCAACCGCTGCGGAATTATAATGCCCCATTTGCCGCTCGACCATACCCAGTCGACAAGCATATCTGCAACCGCCTGGTTCTTGATTTTACCGGCCTGCCAGCGGTCCCAATAAAAATTACGCAGAACCTCCAGGCAATCGTCCTGCGATAAGAGCCGGATATCTTCGCGGTCAATATCCCCGTCCCCGTCCTTATCATACCCGACTCTGCGCCAGGTTGAAATGGTAACACCACGGTTCGTTGCCCCTCCCTTGTCTGCCGGATCGTCAACAAACCGTCCTTCCCACCTGAAAAGCTTTTCTGCCAAAATTTCAATTCTTGCCATAGTTTTAAATTTTTAGATTAATCGTGAAGTGTTACGCGTTACGCGTCACCATTCAGGTTTCCGGCCGCTTCTCCGGTTTTGTTCGAAAAATGCTGTCCTTAACATAAAACAGTCCCAGAACAGTGGGGAGAAACAGTGTAAACTCCGTGAAGGTGATGATCTTCAGGTATAACATGATGGCACTGAATATCAGCAGGATCGCCCCGAGCAATGAACTGCGCCAGTTTTGAAATATTCTTGTTTTCATTTGTTTTGGATTTTGATTTTTAATTATTCTTTCTGAGGTATATCTGGATATCATCGATCTTGCGGATGATCTCCTTCATATCCGTATTGAGCTCCGATCGCAGGATCTCCATATCGCGACGGTTGTCGGTCTTATGGATCAGAATATCTTGCTTAAGGTTGATGATTTCGATATTGAGTTCCGCCAATCTTATCTCCATGTGCACCCAAATGGAAACCAGCACGACAAGGAAGCTGAACAGAGCGATGGCCTGGGGAAAGGGAAGTCCGAAAAGAGTTCTTTTTGAGTTCATAGCCCAATCGATTTGATCCGTCTGATCCGGTAAATTAAAAATCCGGCAATGATTGTTATGGTTATCAATCCGGTCACAAGCCACGGTATTTTGGCAATCAGTGCATCAAGCCGGTCAGGTTTTATCACCCTGATCTTTTCCACCATCACCCTCCGGGTGCGGATTATGGTGTCGGCCCCGCATTTTCCTTTCACATAAAGTGTTTCCCGGGCGGCCTGCAGGGCGATCTCAAGTCGTCCGCTTTTAAGAAGCACCGTATCCTTCAGCGCAATAAACGGGATCAGGGTATTGGCCTGGACGAACGGAACAGGGATCGTATCCCTGAGCGTCAGGGTGTCGGAGAGAGTCAGCTCCGGGTGGTTCGAGATCAGCCGGCCAAGCCGCTCAGAGGGTGAACAGGAAGATGACATCACCAGGATGGCCAGGAGAAGTATTTTATTGTTTGTTTTCATGGTTTTGAAGATTTGTGATTATGATTTTTGATCTGGTTATTTAATATCCGGGAGAAAGATGCCGGAGCCGGATTCCGGAGTTTGATTCGTTCTCCGGCTGACGGCATCAAGCGACCGTTCACGCCATCCGACTGTTTATCCTGTGTATGAAGTGACAAACAGTTTTCTATGGTGTTATAAGGTCACTTCGAGTTCTCCGGTATGCATGGGGATGTCATGTGCAACAGCCCTGACCACCACACCGGTAAGGTCTGCTATTGGTACGGTTGCTGTATAGAACCAGTCAGCCAGGTTGAGGTCTTCCACGCACGGACCCGATTCGATCAGGGTTCCGTCACTGCCGGTTATGGTCACTGTAACGCTCTTGACCATGATCTTGTCGAAAGCCACTACCCTGATAACATCGCCCACGTTACCCTGATAAGCGGAAACATCAAGGCTCTTCACCTGTGGCGGGTTCATGTAATCGCCCACAGCGAGCGCATAGGGGGTTTTCATGCCGCTCGCTAACGACTGATAAATTGCCAGTAGCTCAGGATCCTGCAGCGCCTGTTTTGCCCAGCGGGTCGCAGTTTTGAACTTCCGGCGTAACTCCTCCTGGGATTCCGTTATCTCTTTTGAGCTCTTCTTTGGCGGTTTTGCCATGATGCTCGTATCGTCACGGGTACGCAGGACGAAGTCCTGGCCGAATTTTCCCTTGTAGAATTTGGTTAATGAATTGTCTGAAGTTTTTGACATAGCTTTAAAATTTAAGAGTGAATAAATATGACCGCCGTCGCGATCCGGTGAACTTTATTTGTACAAATAATCTGAAACAAAAATAGGGGGCCTGCAGCCCCCCACATCATGTAACATCATGTATACACCCTTAATTAAGACTATGATAATCAGCAGTTAAAGTCGTTGCCGCGGTATGAATTTTTCGATATATGTGACCCAAATTTTAATTTCTTTCAGAAGCTTTTCGAGAGTTTCGGGGGTGGGATCATCGAAACAGTTACGGATCCCGCGTGCACTCAGAATATTCTGCCGGGCGGTGCAACATGAATCGGCTGTCAGCCGGCAGAGTTCTGCTATATTTGGATTTTCAATGATGTTCCTGTCACACAGCACGCGGAGCAGGGCGCCTACGAATGCAACGGTACAGTTAAGGCGGAACCGGTTAAACGGTTTGGGTGGTTTTGAAGGGGATGACGCCGGGATGTTCAGCATTGCTCCTGCGCAACTGGTTACCCTTTCTTCAAGTTTTTTCACAACAAGGTAAAAAATCCATGCATGTCTGCGGGTCCCGGCAAGGGCATCATCAATGATGCCGGGCTGATGGCTGGTTTTCCCGTTGCATCGCAATGTGACGCGCCGCGCAGACCATTGCGGGACCGGTCTCCTACGGCCGCCGGTGCCGGAAATATCGTTGAACTGTACCGTCCTGATGATCATCCTGATGCGGCGCAACAGATAGTCGATAAATATCTCCAGTTCGTCCGGGGTAATCTGCGGGATCGTTTCCCGCAGATTATTCATGGTTTCGCTTCGTATGTGATTCAGATAGTGGAGGTAATGGCCGGCGGAATGTTGGCCATTCAACGCTTTTACACGGAGATTGCCGGAAGTCCCGGAGTGGCCATCCGGGCTGACTTTAGTACATTCAATATCGACCCGTGACACCTTTTCGAGCTCGCCTAAGATCGTGTCCGCTAAAAATGCAAAGGAGTCCGTTGATTTCATAACTCAAAGATTAAGGTTTACCTCGCTTAATCGGTTTAGTTATGTAAATGTAATACCCCCAGGTAATTTTTTCATAATTTTGCTTCAGATTTCCATGCTTCACATTTTCGTAAAGATCCGGTATACATTTTTCACCCTGGGCAGGTTATTACTCATTTTTTAAATTTTTTCGAGTCTGTTCAAAAAAGTGTGTCAAAGGGAAAAGCTATAAACGATAGTACCTTTGACATATGGAAAAAAAGAAAAAAGCCAATCGACAACGACTGGAAGATCTGATTCCAGACGAAACCAAACGAGCAGAAGTGATG
>Ga0172367_10006143_pt1 | contig 14242 bp, 13 predicted proteins | sample Lak10m_FD_114542 | JGI IMG/M metagenome (GOLD analysis project Ga0172367, IMG submission 114542) | Freshwater microbial communities from Kabuno Bay, South-Kivu, Congo - kab_022012_10m | ecosystem: Environmental > Aquatic > Freshwater > Lake | place: Democratic Republic of the Congo: South-Kivu... | reverse complement strand
TGGTATGTAACAACTTTATATTGTATAAAATTGATCAAAATAATAATTTACATAAACAATACAACAATAATCACGAATTAGATTAGAAAGTTTAATTTACACTACAACTTAAAAAGAAAGTTATTTTAGTATTGCTGGATTATTTATGGAAAATATTTTTAATAAGAAATATAATATAACTAATGGGATTATAAGTTTTGATATAAGCGATGCCACAGCAAAAAAGAATATTGAATTTTATTCTAAGGCTCCATTTCCAAATTATACTGAGACGGATGATATACTTTCAATTCTAGAAAAAGGTGAAAAAAACTATCTAACCCGAGAATTTAAAAAATTTATTGGCTTTAATAAAAAAATTTTAGAAGTTGGGTGTGGCACCGGGCAATCATCTTTGTATTTTGCAATTGGTAATAATAACAAAGTTTTTGCTTTAGATCCCACTTTAGAGTCAATAAAACTAGGTTATGATTTTTCTAAAAAGAATAACATTGAAAACATTCTATTTGTGAATGCTGATATCTTTGATGATATTTTTAAACATGAGGTTTTTGATTTTATTTGGACTAATGGTGTTCTTCATCATACAAAAAATCCAAGTTTGGCCTTTGAAATTATTACTAAATATCTAAAGAAACAAGGATATATATTAGTAGGTTTGTATAATAAATATGGGAGACTAAGAACAATTTTTAGAAGATTTTTATATAAAATTTTTGGAAATTTTATATTAAAAATTCTAGACCCATCAATAAGAAGATTTAAAAAAGGGAACAATCAACAGACAAAAGCATGGATAAGAGATCAATACGAACATCCTAGAGAAAGTTTACATACCCTAGATGAGGTTTTAATTTGGTTTGATAAAAATAATATTGAATTTATAAATTCAATACCTTCGTGCTGTTTGCAAAATTCTGATAATCAACAGTTATTTAAAAAAAATCTAAAGGGGGGGGGATCAAAGTTGACGCGTTTTTTTTCACAAATTTTTATGTTATTTAGTAACTTAGGGTCAGATGGTGGACTTTTTGTAGTTATTGGTAAAAAAAAATGAAAAATTATTTAAATCTTGAATTTATATTAGTAAAATTTCCCTTAATATTTCCGCTAATATATTTTTTCATACTGTCAGCAAAGCCAGAATTAGAAATTTTTTTAGTTTTTTTTACAATAGTGATTTTAGCTGAAACGCATTTTGGTTCAACATGGCCATTTTTTATTAATAAAACTAATTTTAATTATATTAAAAATAATAGAGTTAGTTTAATAGCTATTCCAATTATAATTGCTTTATTATCATTAATTAGTTTTATTTTTTATAAGTCAATTTTTCTCCTAATTTTTTTTGCTTGTAATGTATATCACGTGACTAGACAGAGTTATGGGGTATGTAAATTATACATAAGTAACTCCCTAGAGCTAAAGTTTAATGAAATTTTTATTTATATTTACAATTTTTTATTCTTTGTAATAGGTTTTTGTAGATTTTATTTACCATTAATTTCTCAAGATCAATTAATGTCTTTAAATGTAATGATTCTAGCGTCAACTCTCATAATTTTTTTAATACATTTAATCAAATTTAAATTTTCGAATGGAATTTTCCCGTTTATTACAGGATTGATTATTTTTTATCCAATTTGCTTTGTTGATAATCCAGTTCACGCAATAATTATGGGAGTTACTATGCATTATACTCAATATTTATTTTTAACATTCAAAGTTTATCAAGGAAGAAGCATGGATCGTTTGATACAAATTTCAATGTCAAAATACCTAATAATAATTATAATTTATTCATTATTAATGTCTTTGCTTTCTCTGGCTGGAAAAAGTACAAATGAAATTTTAAATTTTTTAATAATTATTCCAATCATTGGGCAAATGTTACATTTTTATTTGGACTCGCAACTATGGAAGTTTAGCGAACCACACAATAGAGAATTTATTTTGAAATATATTAAAAGTTAATTTTTTAAATTACTTTAGTCTTGGCGGAGAGAAAGGGATTCGAACCCTTGATACCTTTAACAGTATACACGCTTTCCAAGCGGGCGCCTTCAACCACTCGGCCATCTCTCCTTCTTTTATTTTATATAACTAATTAATAATAACGAAGATATTACAATAAGTAATTTGTTAAAAAATTAAATTTATGAAATATATAAAGTTATACAATAGCTCAATAAATAATTGATTTAAATGAAAAATAAAATTCTCTTTTTCGAACCAGAAACTTCGGATCAACTACTTGGCCATCATTTAGATACCATGATTGAGACATCTATATTTCTTAAAAATAAAAGAAATGAAATAATTTGGTTTTTAAATAAAAGATTTAATAAAGAAAATTACTACATCCCTAATTATATAAATGTTCAAAACGTAATTGAAACAGCAAAAAGAAAATTTTTATCAATAAAAAATATTTTAGGAGTCTTAAATATCTCTTCAAAAAATCTGTTTTACTATTTTTTTTTTTTATTTCATTTTTTACTTAAGGGAAAAATAGTTCAAATTATTAAGGCAATTTCATGTAACTATTTCACACTTCCCAAATATTTTCCAAGTTTCTATTTTAATTATAAAAATCTTAATATGTTAGAAAATGACAATATAATAATACCTAGCACTCGAGATAACGACATAGAATTATTCTATTTTTTATATATTTTAGAAAAAAAAATACCTAATTTACACTTCAAAATCTTATACCCACCAAAAGACAGGAAGTTTAAAAATTTTTTTTTTTATTTAAAAAAAATAAATTCTTTAGGAAAAATAAATGATAAATTTTATTTTTATTCAGAAGTAAATTATACAAAAAAAATTATAAAAAAAAAACTAGACATAAAAATAGATAAATTTAGTCATGCTTATTCATTTTCAAAGAAAAAATTTAATAAAAAAATTACTATAGGGTTTTTAGGTGCAGCTACAGTAGAAAAAGGATTTTTAAAAATTCCAGATTTAATTAATAAATTAAAAGATAAATTAAAAAATTTAAATTTTATTATTCAAATGACCAATGTAGATAAGACTGTAGAGAATGCTGCTAATCAAATTATAAATATTGCAAAAAAAGACAGCAAAATAAAAATTATAGATAATTATCAAGATTATAAATCATATAGAAGCTTATTAAAAAAAATTAGTATCATGCCCCTAATGTATGAGCCTGGGTATTTTAAAAAAAGAGGTTCTGGTATATTTTTTTCTTGTATTACAAATGAAATACCGATGATTATTCCAAAAAACTGCACTTTATGGAAAAAATTTTTAAATAGGAAATATAAAAATTTTAACGAGGCTAGTAACTTAAATGAGTTTTGCGAAAAAATTATATCTATGATTAAAAATTACAAATTTTTTTTAAACCAAGCAAAAAAACAATCTATAAATTATAAAGAGATCCTTAAAAGAGATCTTATGCTTAAAAGAATATGTTCTTAAGAATAAATTTAAATAACAAGTGGTTTGCAATTATTTTTTTTACAAAAATTTAAAAAAATTTTTGGAATATTCCAATTTAAATTAATTAAATAAAACGAGATATTTGGAATGTTCTTTTGATTAATTATTGGTATCATTGCTTTTGGAATATATTTATTAATTTTTGTTTCTGAAGTTTCTAAGGCTGCTTTTATTTTTCTATAATCCAATCTAAAAAAATTCACTAACGTATTACCCTTAGCGGGAGCACCAAAAAGATATATCGGTAAACTTATTTTTTTTATTTTACTATTTGCAATTATTTTTCTTTTAATAGAATAATTAGCTAAATTTTTACATTTTTGTAATGTCACATTGTCTTTATATAATTTTATTTTTTTTGACTTTTCCGCAAGCACTCTTAAGCTACCGCCGTGATAATTAATTTTTTCGATTTTAGATATATAAAATCCAACTTTACTAAATAAAACTGAAATAGTCTTAGGTGAAAAGTATAAAGTATGCTCGTGATAAATTTGATCAAAAATCTTATTTTTTAATGAATGTCTCCAATCCAAAACTTCTACTAAAATTTTGCCATCTTTTTTCAAAAGTTTATAAATTGATGTCAAGAAAGATATGGGGTCAGAAGAGTGATTTAAAACATTATTACAAGTAATTAGATCAAAATCATTATTACGAAACATGTTATGACAATCTTCAGCTAAGCCATTATAAAAAAAATTTCCATATTTTCTCTTTGCAAGTTTAACCATAGCTGGTGATGCGTCGAGACCAAAAACGTATTTAGATTTAGTTAATTTTTTTAAATAATTTACAAGAAATCCGTCGTTTGCACCTATATCTAATATTTTACTATTTAAATTTTTAGCTAAAATATTTTTTATAAATTTACAATAATTTATCCAGTGATTTATTGCGAACTCCGAATTAGCGGATACATAAGAATAATCATTTGCCACATATCTTAGATAAGCTGGCACTATTTTTGTATTTTGTACAAGACCACAACTTTTACATCTTCCAACTATAAGAGGAAAACACTTGGCGTTTTTAGAGGCTAATTTATTATCTGCAAAATAATCGGATAATGGCAAATTGCCTAAGTTAAAAAAAGGTATAACCTTGCTACTCCTGCAAACTAAACAGCTCATATTATATTTTTAATTTTTTACGACATTCATCCAAAATTCTATCATCTCATCTACCATTTTATCAAAGGTATATTTTGGACTCCAATTCAAAACTTTTCTTATTTCAGAACTATCTCCACATAAAAATTTTAATTCTTCAGGTCTCATATATTTTATATCGGTTACTACATAATCTAAATAATTTAATCCTAACTTATTAAAGGTAATTTCACACAAATCTCTCACTGACCTTGTTGTTCCTGTTGCAACTATAAAATCCATAGGCACTTGATAATTTAATATCATATGCATCGCTCTAACATAATCGTAAGAATGTCCCCAATCTCTTTTTGCATCCAAATTTCCAAGCACTAATTTATTTTTTTTACCTTTTTTAATTTCAACTGCAGTTTTGATAATTTTATTAGTTACAAAATTTGATCCTCTTCTTGGTGATTCATGATTGAATAAAATACCATTACAAATATGGAGTTTGTAAGCATTTCTATAATGACGCGTTAAATTATATGCTAAAAGTTTTGCACATCCATATGGCGAAACAGGATGCATTGGCGTGTTGATTCTTTGATAACCATCCTCGTCAACTGAATTACCAAACATTTCTGATGATGAGGCTTGATAAAATTTTGATTTAGGACAATATTTTCTCATTGCTTCTAAAAGAGTTAAAACAGCTAATGAATTATTTTTTATTGTAAAAGCTGGCTGATCAAACGAGATTCTAACGTGGCTCATTGCAGCCAAATTGTAAATTTCATCAGGTCTAACTTTATCAATTAAATTATATAAACTAATTTCATCATTTAAATCACCATAAGATAAATCTATTTTATCTATTATATTTTCATATCTTGTGCTCTGATTTTCTGGAGTTGATAATCTTCTAACTAAACCAAAAACTTGATAGTCTAACTCAAGCAGTAACTCCGCTAGATAAGATCCATCTTGACCGCTTATACCTGTAATTAGAGCTTTTTTCTTACTCATATATAAATCTTATCATTAAAACATTTTTTGTATGGTCCAGTTTTATACTCATAAACTAAAGTATTTTTCTCTAGAATTTCATAACCATGACCACCTTCAAAAGTGAAAGAAGCTGAGCCAGCCTTTAATATGACTGAACAAATTAACTTATTATCAATGTCATAAAAATTTACTTTAGCTGATCCTTTTATTACACACCAGGATTCTTGTGTGATAGATTTTGATTCACCTGATTTCCACACATGTTTATGAGCATCAAATATTTTATTTTTTTCAAATTTTAAACCCAAGCACTGAATAAAATTATTAGATGGAACAAATTCTTGAATTTTTTTTTTAAAATCATTTGGGGTTACAACTAAATGTAAGAGTTTATTTTTTTTTACTTTGCTATATATTTTTTTCATAATACAATTTATTTTAATTTCTTATAACAATTTACTTGACAATTAAACAGTGTTTAAAAAATAATATAATTTTTATTTAATGAAAGTATTTATAACTGGAGCATCAGGATTTGTAGGAAGACACCTAAAAGAATTTTTAAAAAATAAAGCTGTAATTACAGCGACTAATTCAAGAAATTGTGACCTAACAAAATCAAACTCCCTAAAAAAATTTAAAAAAAAATATGATATAATTTTTCATCTTGCTGCCTGGATTCAACCAGGAAATCTATATAAAAAAAAAATAGGCGATCAATGGATAATAAACCAAAAAATAAATACAAATTTACTTGATTGGTGGAGTAAAAATCAAAAACAATCATTATTAGTAATATTAGGATCTAGTGGTGTATATAACCCTAAAAAAAAATATATAGAAAATAACTACCTAGATTCTTCACCTAATAAAAATTTTTATACATACGCATCAACCAAAAAAATGCTTTTTCTAGGCGCAAAATCTTTAAGTGAACAATATAATTTAAAATATTTATGCTTTATTCCTCCCACAATTTATGGAAAAAACTATTACTCTAAAAGTGGTCAGCAGCAATTCGTGTTTGATTTAATTAAAAAAATCATAATTGGAAAAATAGAAAATAAAAGTATCACTTTGTGGGGAGATGGCTCTCAAAAAAGGGAAATTATTGATGTTGAAGATTTTATAAAAAATATGTGGAAAATAATCAAATTAAAAATTAGTAATGAGGTATTTAATATTGGCTATGGAAAAGCGTTTACAATTAAATACTACGCAAAATTAATATCTAAAATAATGAAATTTAATTTTAATAATATTAAATACGATAAATCAATATTTCCCGGTTCTAAATCAAATTTATTAAATCTAAATAAAACAAAAAAAATAATAAAACTTTCAAATAAGAATTTAAAAAAGAACATTTTTAGTGTTACAAACTGGTATTTAAAAAAGTACTTTCCTAAATACAAAAATAATAATTAATTAATTTTTTATTCTAAAATAAGAAGGTCTTTTTAAAACAGAAGCTGTTAATCCATAGAATTTTGCTTGAGAAGTTAGATATTTTTTTTTAAAAAAAATAAAATAAATTAACATTTTTAAAAAATTTAAGACACCAACTCTAAGCAAATACAATGTCGCCGAAGTATATTGTTTGTATTTAATTCTAATATAATAACTTGACCATGAGTAATGCCAATTTCTAAAATAATTTACAGAACTATTTAAATCCAAATTGTGAGAGGAAAAAGCGGTATGATCCAATTCGGCTTTTCTAGCTTTTATTACTGAATATCCATTAATTCTTATTCTTGCGCATATGTCCATATCTTCCCAATAACTAAATATTTTTTTGTCCCATGAACCAACCTTTATTAAAAATGACCTTTTAATCAACATGGCAGTTCCTGTGACGCCTTCTACACAAAGATCACCCTCTGGAATTTTTTCATAGATATTTTTATTCATATCCTTGTAATCAAAAATTATTTTCTTGTTTGATTTGTCAATTTTTAACGCCTTATGATCCCCATCTAAAATATATCTATTATTATGGTACGAAATCGGACTAACTATTCCAGCTGTAGGATATTTAAGAGCTGCATCTAGAAGATGATCAATACAATTTTTTCTAAGAACAACATCAGGTTGAGTTGTAAACATATATTCCGTCTTAATAAGATTTAATCCAAAACTATAAGCCCTAGGTATTCCAAGATTTTTTTTGGAAACAATATAATTGACATTTGGATAAGAGTTTTCAATTTTTTTTTTGTTATTTAATTGACCGCTATTATCAAAAATTATTATTTTAAAATTATTTGAAATACTATCTAAACAAGATCTAATTTTATCCTCAGAATAATATGTGACTATAAAAACTGTACAAAGACTATTATAGTTTAAATTCATTTTTTATTATTTAAAAAAATTATAATAAATTAAACCAAAATGCGAATTAAAAATATTGCAATCATAGGATCAAATTTTGGAGTTAATGGATATTTGCCAGCAATAAAAAAAAATAAAAATTATAAAACAACTCTAATTTGTTGTAAATCCAATAAATCTTTTTTTAAATTAAAAAATAAATTTAATAAAATTAAAATATCTAAATCTTGGAAAGATGCATTTGATAAAAAGATTGATGTTATTATTTGTTCTACAACACCCAAAATACAGGAAAAAATAATTAATTATAACTTTAAAAAAAAAAAAAATATTATTTTTGAAAAACCAATATCAGACAACTTTAAAAAAAGTCTAATTATTTTAAATAAATTAATAAAAAAAAAGATAAAAAGCCAAATTAATTTAACATTTTTAAATCATAATTTATTTATAACTTTAAAAAAATTTTTAAATAACAACAATCTTGGAAAAATTAAAAATATTTCAATAGATTGGAGTTTGAAAAATAACTCTTTATTAAAAAAAAAATATTCTTGGAAAATTGATTCAACTCAAGGGGGCGGAATTAAAAATATTTATCTAATTCACATTTTTACATATTGCTATTTTTTATTTGATAACTTTAAAATTATAAAAAAAAAAATAAAAACTATGAAACTATTTAATAAAAAAATTATTACAAATATTAATCTTAAAATTGAAATTAAAAATAAAGTTTATGGACATATTAAATTAAACGCCTTAGGAAAAAAACATCAAATTCATAAAATTGTTATATTATTTTCAGGAGGATATTTAAAACTAATTAATAATTCTAAAGATTGGACAAAAAATTTTAAATTAATTATTTATAATAAAAAATATAAAAGAGTTTTTTTTGATAAAAATGATTATATTGATGGAAGATCTAAACAAATATCAAATTTGCTAAAAAAATTTACGTTAGATAATAACTACATAAATCTTAAAAGATGTGTTAAAGCCGAGAGGTTAATTGCAAAAATATAAAGATATTGATGAAAAAAATTATCCATAATTTTAAGCCCGGAAAGTTATTGAAATGTCAAATATGCAATTCCAAAAAATTAGCGAAAATAATTTATCTTGGGGATCAACCTTTGGCAAACTCGTTGCTCAGTAAAAAAAAAGAAGAAATGTCTGTTAAAAAATATCCAATTAACATAGTTGCTTGCAAAAATTGTACTTTACTGCAATTAGACTACATCGTAGATCAAAATAAAGTTTATCATAAAAAATACCCTTATCTTCCTGGTATTACAAAACAAGTAGATATCGAACAAAAAGAGTTTGCTGATAATGTTTTAAAAAAAATTCCATTACACAAAAATGATTTAGTAATTGATATTGGTAGTAATGACGGAAACTTATTAAAACATTTTAAGAAAAAGATTAAAGTTCTTGGAGTAGAACCTACAAATATTGCAAAAATTGCAAATAAAAATAAAATTAAAACAATTCAAAGTTTCTTTAATCCTAAAACTGCGAATTTAATAAATAATAGATATGGTAAGGCAAAAATTATTACAGCCACAAACGTATTTGCGCATATGTCTACCCTTGGAGATGTAATGAACTCTATATGTCTTTTACTTAAAGAGGACGGTTTTTTTGTATTTGAAAATCACTACATAATGCCGATCATTAATAATGTTCAGTACGATACATTCTATCATGAACATATTAGAACTTATTCTTTACTATCGCTGCAAAAATTATTTAAAATCTATAACTTAAATCTTTATGATGCTAAAATAGTAAAAAGATATGGTGGCAGCATAAGATGCTTTGTTTCTAGAAAAAAAATAAAAAACTCTAAAAAATTAAATAAGTTACTAAAAATAGAAAAAAATAAACTAATTAAAAACTTTAATCAAACATACAATAACTTTAAAAAAAATATTTTAAATTCTAAAAAAGAGCTAATTAAGCAAATATCTAAAATTAAAATACAAAATAAAACAATTGCTGCAAAATCATGCCCAGCAAGAGCTGTAGTGTTGCTAAATTACTGTAACATAGATTATAAACAAATAGATTATATTGCTGAACAACCTACCTCTTTAAAACTAAATAAATTTATTCCTGGCACGGGAATAAAAATAGTCGATGAGAAAATTTTACTTAAAAAAAACCCTGACTATTTACTTCTTTTAGCATGGCATATTTCTGGGGGTATTATAAAAAAATGGTCAAAAAAAATTAAAACAAAATTTATTATTCCATTACCAAAATTAAAGATAATAAAATGAACTCTGAAAAATTTTTTTTAAAAAATGATATTGATAGAATTATAAAAAAAATCTCGCGTGAGTCAAAAAAACTAAATGACAAAAAATTCTTGATTACTGGAGCGAATGGATTTTTAGGAAAATACTTTATTGCTTGTTTACTGGAAATAAACAAACTCTTAAAAAATAAAATAAAAATTTATGCAATAGATATTCAATTTGATAATTGTGAATTGTTTAGTAGTAACGCTGTTAAATGTATAAAAAGAGACATTAATACTTTTAAAGTTATAAAAATTAAATGCCATTACATTTTACATCTTGCTGGTATACCAAGTCCTAAAAACTATCATGACAAACCAATCGAAACATTATTAACAAGTATTATTGGAACCAAAACTTTATTAGACCTTGCTAAAAAAAATAAAGCTAAGTTTGTTTTCTTTAGTAGCAGTGAAATATATGGCAATCCGGATAAATTAAACATACCTACTAAGGAAACTTATAATGGGAATGTATCTACTCTGGGTGATCGAGCGTGTTATGACGAGGGAAAAAGAGTTGGCGAGACTTTAGCATTTTTTTATAAAAAAAAATTTAAAGTTCAAACAAATATTTTTAGACCTTTTAATATTATAGGACCTGGTATGAAAAAAAGTGACTATCGAGTATTTCCAAACTTTTTTTCTGCAATTAAAAGTAATAATCCTTTAAATGTTTTTCGAGATGGGAAACAAACAAGAACTTTTTGTTATATTGTAGATGCAATGATTTTTATGTTTTTGGTAATAATAAAAGGAAAAGATATTGTTTATAATATTGGTGTTAATAAACCCGAAATAACAATGAAAAATCTTGCTAAAAAAATCCAGTATTTGGTTCCAAAAAAAATAAAAATTCAATTTAAGAGTTATCCAAAAAAATATCCACAAACTGAACCATTAAGAAGATGCCCGGATATCAGTAGACTTATAAAAGAATTCAAACTTAAAAAGTTCACTAAAATAGAAGATTCTATAATTAACTTTTATAAATGGTCCCAAAGATACTATTAACTAATTAAATAATTTTGTAAAATTAGTTATAGATTTATTTATTTTTTTTTTATCAAATTTTCTAGATATAATTTCTAAAGAGACTGATCCAGCATAACAGTGATTTTTCAAAATTTTGATAAAACTTTCGTTATATTTACTTGGATTAGTAAAGAAATTAAAATATGGCTCAGTGATTTGAATATTATCAATTAAATCGAAATTATTAATAAAATAACTCTTACTCAACTTAGATTTAAAAAAAATCCCGCTATCAAAATTTATTTTGATAAACTTATTTTTGAAAGATCTAACAATTTTACACGTTTGACTAAATTTATAAAGGTAATTTGAATTATAAATCATTGGAATAGTCTCAATGCAAAAAATAATATTATTTTTTTCTAATAAAGAAATTATTTTTTTTATAAATCTTTTAAATATAATATTTGTATATTTTATAGTGTGCCCATCTCTATTTCTAAACTCGGAAGAGCCAAAAATAATTTTATTACAGTGCAATATTTTGCACAATCTAATAATTCTTTCAAAATGAGTAATAATTTCATTATCATTTTTTATAAAGTCATTTAATAAAGAGAAATTCTTTTTGTAAAAAATACCTTGTATTGCATTTATTTTTAAATTTTTTTTTATGATTAAATTATAAAATTTTTTACACTCTTTTTCTGAACTTTCCCAATCTTTACTTATATTTAATGGTGCTACATCTAATCCTTTTATATTTTTAAACTTACTAACTATATTTAAAAATTTTTTAGAATTAGTATTACCTGAGCATAAATTCGATATATATAGATTATTCATTCTTGAAGTTAGATTAACTATAATCGATAATTTATAATTTATTCATTTTAATGATATAAAGATAATAAGCTAATTTAAGCTATTATTTATGACTTATATTACCAATGCAATATTACTAATTTTTAATTTGCAGTGTAATATTTTTTTCATTTGGTAAACAAAGAATATCGTTTTCAAAAATATATAATGAGTAATTATTTTTATTAATTTCATCACATGTTATTTCTAATAAAGAGTTTTTCGTATTAAACCATTCAAATATTATAATTGGTCTTATGTTTCTTGTTTCTAATAAAAAATTATTTACAATTTGACAGTCATAACCTTCTGTATCAATTGCCAATAAATCAAAATTACTAATATTATATTTCTTTAAAAGATCATTGAAACTTATTTGATTTACCTTTTCTTGCACAATATGTCTTTCTTTAATTCCATGTTTAATTAAGTGATCTTTATAGAAACTAGGAATAACATCAATTATTGACTGCCCCCCCCCATAATTATTTAAAAATTTTTCATCTACTTTGTATAAGAAATTAATTTCATTATTTACACTTAAAGCAGAATTTTCAATTTTTACATTATCATAATTTAAATATGTGCTTTGCAATTTATCAAAATTTTTTTTTATGGGTTCCAAAAGTAAAGCCTTTAGCCTTAAATCTTTTATTGGATTATTTAAAAAATCACCCCTAATTCCATCACATGCGCCAATTTGAATTAAAGAATTAATAATTTTTTTTTCAGCTAAATTTTTAATAATATTTTCTAAATTTAATTTATTAAGTGTTGATAAATATCTTTTGCTTTTAATATAATCTTTTTTGAATAATTTATATCCAAATATACCACAAAATTTTTTTAAGAATTTACTCATTTTTATTAATTTTCAATACTTCAATAAAAGCTTCTTGAGGAATATCAACGCTTCCGAATTGTCTCATTCTAGCCTTTCCTTTTTTTTGCTTTTCCAAAAGTTTTTTCTTTCTATCTCTTGCCCCGCCACCATGTATTCTACTAATAACATCTTTTCTATAACCAGATATTGTCTCTCTTGCTATAACTTTTCCACCAATAGCTGCTTGAATTGGTATTTGAAATTGATGTCTTGGTATTAAATCTTTCAATCTTTCGCACATTAATCTTCCTTGCCTTACAGCAAAATCTTTATGAATTATCATGGATAACGCATCAACCATTTCTTCATTTACCAATATGGATAATTTAATTAAATCACCCTCTCTATAATCACTAAGTTCATAATCGAAACTAGCATAGCCACTAGAAATAGATTTTATTTTGTCATAAAAATCAAAAACAACTTCGTTTAATGGCAATTCATAAGATAGTACTGCACGATTTCCAGAATAACTTAAACTTTTTTGTTTTCCTCTTTTCTCTTCGCATAATTTCATAATTGAGCCCAGATATTCATCGGGAAGAATTATTGTTGCGTTAATCCAAGGTTCATTAATAGATTTAATAAAATTTGGCTCTGGCATATTAGCTGGGTTTTGAAGATCCGTAACTGTGCCATCATGTTTGTCAATTTTATAAACAACGCCTGGAGTTGTGGTAATTAGATTTAAATTATATTCGCGGTCTAATCTTTGAACAATAATTTCAAGATGAAGAAGTCCTAAAAAGCCACATCTAAAACCTAATCCTAAGGCTGCAGAATTCTCAGGCTCATAAACAAAACTAGAGTCGTTTAGTTTTAATTTTGCAAGACTGTCTCTTAATAAATTGTATTCGGTACTATCAACTGGGAATAATCCACAAAATACCACTGGCTTACTGGGCTTAAATCCTGGTAACGGCTCTTTTATAGGATTTGAATAATCAGTTATCGTGTCGCCAATTTTTGTATCAGAGAGGTCTTTGATACCTGTTACAATAAAACCAATCTCACCAGATCCTAAAAACTCTTTATTTTCTGCTTTAGGGGTAAACACGCCAACCCTTTCAACAGGATGTCTCGTATTTGTAGACATCAATAAGATTTCCATTCCTTTTTTAATTACCCCATCTAGTATTCTAACTAATATAACCACTCCCAAATAACTATCGTACCAACTATCAACTAATAATGCTTTTAAAGGTAAATCTTTATTTCCTTTTGGAGCAGGAAGCTTTTCAACGATTGCTTCTAATATTTCGTCTACCCCTTCTCCTGTTTTTCCGGAAGCTG
>Ga0172367_10006138_pt1 | contig 14247 bp, 14 predicted proteins | sample Lak10m_FD_114542 | JGI IMG/M metagenome (GOLD analysis project Ga0172367, IMG submission 114542) | Freshwater microbial communities from Kabuno Bay, South-Kivu, Congo - kab_022012_10m | ecosystem: Environmental > Aquatic > Freshwater > Lake | place: Democratic Republic of the Congo: South-Kivu... | reverse complement strand
TGGAAACTTTTGCGCACCGGGGCTTCGTCATCTATCCCAGCATGGCGTTCGCCGCCGTCGCCTTCGTCATGGTGCTGCTGGCGGAAAATGCGCGCATCCCGGTGGACAACCCGACCACCCATCTGGAACTGACCATGATCCATGAGGCGATGATCCTGGAATATTCAGCGCGCCACCTGGCATTGATCGAGTGGGCGAGCGCTCTCAAACTGCTGGCTTACACCACCATCGGTTTCGCCCTGTTCCTGCCTTACGGCATTACCCAAGCGGGCAACTGGACGGCATTGCCGCTGGCGCTGTTCGCGCTGGTCGCCAAGCTTGTCGCCGCAGGCTTCGGGCTGGCTCTGCTGGAAATGCTGTCGGCCAAACAACGCATTTTCCGCGTGCCCGAGTTTCTCGGCACCGCATTCCTGCTCGCCGTGCTGGCGCTGCTTATTCATTACCTGCTGGGAACCTAGAGCCGTGTCCATTGCCCAGCAAATGCTTAACCTGTTCGCCGCGCTGCTACTGCTGATCGCCTTCGCCATGCTGTCACAGCGCCGCATCCTGTCGCTGATCAACCTGTTCGCCGCGCAGGGCCTCATCCTGACGCTGTCCATCGCGGACAGCGCCTGGATTACCCACCAGCCCCACCTGTACTACTCGGCAGCGCTGACCCTGCTGCTCAAGGTGCTGTTCCTGCCCTGGCTATTGCACCGCCTGATCCGCAAACTGGAAATCAAATGGGACGTGGAAACGCTCATCAACATCCCCACCACCATGCTGATCGGCATCGTGCTGGTGGTGTTTGCCTTCAATCTGGCGCTGCCGATTTCCCAGCTTTCCGGCACTATCCTGCGCAACACCCTGGGCATCGCCATGGCCAGCGTGCTGCTGTCGTTCATGATGATGATTACACGGCGCAAGGCCATTCCGCAGGTGATTGGATTCCTGGCGATGGAAAACGGCTTGTTCTTCGCTGCCACCAGCGCCACCTACGGCATGCCGATGGTGGTGGAACTGGGCATTGCGCTGGACGTACTGGTGGGCGCGTTCATCTTCGGCATTTTCTTCTTCCACATCCGCGAGACGTTCGAGAGCCTGGACATCCGCCACATGGAAAAGCTGAAGGAATGATGGGAATCAGAGCCTGACATGGAGATTTTCTGGTTATTGGGCATGCCTTTGCTAGGCAGCGCATTGCTGGCGCTGGTCGGTCATCGCCGTTACGCGCCGGAATTGAACAGCGTCATGAGCCTGGGCACACTGGTAGCATCCCTGGTGCTGACGGCAAAGGTCATCAACGACGGGCCGATTTCCGCTTTCAACGAGCAATTCTTCATCGATCCGTTCAACGTATTTCTGGTCACGCTGACTGCCTTCGTCGGCTTCACCACTTCGATGTTCTCCCGCCCTTACATGCACATCGAGGCCGAACACGGCAAGCTCAGCGTCGCCCGGCTGCGGCTATATCACAGCATGTACCAGATGTTCATTTTCACCATGCTGCTGGCGCTCACCACCAACAACATGGGCATCCTGTGGGTAGCGATGGAAGCGGCCACGCTGACCACGGTGCTGCTGGTTTCTCTATACCGCACGCCGGCCAGCCTGGAAGCGGCATGGAAATATTTCATTTTGTGCGGCGTGGGCATTGCCCAGGCACTGTTCGGCACCATCCTGCTGTACTTTGCCGCAGAGAAAGTGCTGGGTGCAGGCGGCACCGCGCTGCTGTGGACCCATCTCAACGACGTCAAGGGGCTGCTGGAGCCGACCGTACTGTCGCTGGCTTTCGTGTTCCTGCTGGTAGGTTACGGCACCAAGGTGGGCCTCGCGCCTCTGCACAACTGGCTGCCGGACGCCCACGCCGAAGGCCCGACGCCGATCTCCGCCGTGCTGTCCGGGTTGCTGCTGAACGTCGCGCTGTACGCCGTGGTGCGCTCCAAGGTGCTGGTGGACGGCGCGCTGGAAAATCACTTCGCCGGCAACCTGATGATGGGCTTCGGTCTCTTGAGCGTGGTACTGGCCGCGTTTTTCCTGTCGCGGCAAAAGGACATCAAGCGCATGTTCGCCTATTCTTCCATCGAGCATATGGGGCTGATCACCTTCGCCTTCGGCATGGGCGGGTCGGTGGCGACTTTCGCCGCGCTGCTGCATATGACGGTGCATTCGCTGACCAAATCGGCCATTTTCTTCGCCGTCGGCCATGCCGCGCAAAAATCCGGCACGCAGATGATGGATAGCATCCGCGGCCTCATCAAGACCAACCCCACCATCGGCTGGGGGCTGGCGCTGGGCACCCTGGCCATCCTCGGCATGCCACCGTTCGGCGTATTCACCAGCGAATTCCTGATACTCACCACCGCCATGCACGAGCATTCCTGGGCCACGCCATTTCTGCTCGCCGCGTTGGGGGTGGCCTTTGCCGCCATTTTCGGCAAGGTGCAGGCGATGGTGTTCGGCGACACTACCGGCAAGCGCCTGCCCCACCCTCCCGCGTTGGCACCGGTATTCACACACCTGGCGCTGGTACTGATGCTGGGGCTATACATTCCCCCTTACCTCGCGGACTGGTACCGCCAGGCCGCCGCACTACTGGGATAACGCATGGTTGCTCAAAAATCCCCCTCATATCTGTCCAAACTCCCCGGTACCATACCGGCCTGGCATGGTGTGATTGAAGTATCTGGGTTGCGCGCAACCTGCGAGAAATCCAGCAGCGACGGCGGACGGCTGGTCGCGCTATGGGGGTCGGACGAGCGCCAACACGGCGCGGGCTTTGCCCTGCATCTGGCGCTGGTGGAGCAGCCAGGCCTGATTTGCCTGACCGTGCCGTTGCCGGCGCAATACCCCGCCTATCCTTCCATCAGCGACCTGTTTCCTGCCGCGAACCGCATGCAGCGAGCGACATACGACATGCTGGGCATCGTAGCGGAGGGTGCGGATGACCGACGCAAATGGCTGCGGCACGGCTGCTGGCCGGAGGACATATTCCCGCTGCGCAAGGAATTCAATCTCAAGGCTATCCACTCCCGCGTGGCGGATGATTACCCTTTCGTCAGCGTGAGCGGCAACGGCGTGCATGAAATCGCGGTAGGGCCGGTGCATGCCGGCACCATCGAGCCGGGACATTTCCGCTTCTCCGTGATCGGCGAGCGGGTACTGCGCCTGGAACAACGCCTGGGTTACAAGCACAAGGGCATCGAAAAGCTGGCCGAAACACTGGACATCGCGCAAGGCGCAAAACTGGCCGGCCGGGTGTCGGGCGACAGCACGGTGGCGTTCGCCTGGGCCTACGCCATGGCTGTGGAAAGCATTGCCGGCTGCACTCCGCCGCCGCGCGCAATCTGGCTGCGCGCCCTGCTGCTGGAACGCGAGCGCATCGCCAACCATCTGGGCGACCTGGGCTACCTCGGCAACGACGTGGCGCTGTCTTTCGGCTTTGCCCAATTCTGGCGGCTGAAGGAAGAGTGGCTGCGCACCCAGCATGACCTGTTCGGGCACCGCTATTTGATGGATTGCGTGGTTCCCGGCGGCGTCAACGGCGACCTTGAGCCTGAGCATTATGATCGGCTACGGCGCGAAGCCGATGGGTTGGAGCAGCAGGTCAGGCTACTGAAAGATATCTACGACGAACACGCCGGCGCACAAGACCGCTTTCTCACCACCGGACGCGTCAAGCCAGCACTGGCGGCGAAGCTTGGACTGACCGGCCTGGCCGGACGTGCCTCGGCGCAGTCCTGGGACATGCGCGCACAATACTCGGCAGCGCCCTACGATCAACTCGATGTGCGCATGGCAACACACCGCAACGGCGACGTGGCAGCGCGGGTGACGGTGCGCTTCGAGGAAATCTACGAATCGCTGCGCCTGATTCGCCTGATACTGGATCACATACCTGGCGGCGCGATACTGAGCGACCTGCCGCAAATTCCCGCAAACGCTTTTGGCGTGGGCTGGGTCGAAGGCTGGCGCGGCGAAGTGCTGATCGGCCTGCATACAGGCACTGGTGGTACCATCCACCGCCTGCATCCGCACGACTCATCGTTGCAAAACTGGCCACTGCTGGAGCATGCCGTTATCGGCAACATCGTGCCGGATTTCCCGCTCATCAACAAATCCTTCAACCTGAGCTACAGCGGGCAGGATTTATAGGCTATGAAAACTACATTTAACCACGGGGAACACGGGGAAACCCAATATGGACGGCAATACCGGCACCCGCATCAACTATCGAATAGCTTGGTAATAATAGGCGATTTTTTTGTTCTCCCCATGTTCCCCGTGGTTAAAAAAGCCCTTAATCATGCATAAAATCCTGTTCCAGATTCTGCGCACTGGCATCAGAACCGAAACACCGCCGCCGGCCAACCCGGATTACCGTACTGCGGATGCACAGCAATTGCATGAAGAAATTTTGAAGTGCCTGGGGCGGGCACTGGTGATCCGGCACGTGGACGCCGGTTCCTGCAACGGCTGCGAGCTGGAAATCCATGCGCTCAACACGCCGCAATACAACATCGAGGGACTAGGCATCAAATTCGCCGCCAGTCCGCGCCACGCCGACATGCTTCTGGTCACCGGCCCGGTGTCTCGGCACATGGAAGAAGCCCTGAAACGCACCTACGACGCAACGCCAGAGCCCAAGCTGGTAGTCGCGGTAGGCGACTGCGGATGTACCGGCGGCATGTTCGGCGAATCCTATGCCAGTTGCGGGAGCGTCTCCAACGTCATTCCGGTGGATGTTGCCGTACCCGGCTGCCCGCCTACGCCGGTGCAATTGCTGCAGGGCATTCTGGCCGCCGTCAACCGGGCATAACCGCCCTGGAGCGTATTTCAGTAGGTCATTCACGCTGGTTTCATTGGCAGGTTTCCCGGTCTTGCCGGAACTGCTCTCAGTTACGGCCATTAGTCACCGGTTTTACGTGCCATATTTTTTCTGCATATTCGCGTATGGTGCGATCGCTGGAAAACTTCCCCATGCCGGCCACATTGAGAACGGCTTGCCGTGTCCATTGCGCCGGATTTCGGTAAAGTTCGCGCACGCGGTCATGGCAGGCAACGTATGAAGCGTAGTCGGCCAGCAGCAGGTAGTGGTCACCTTGCAGCAAGGAATCGGCGATGTGCTGACAGCGCGCCGGTTCATCGGGCGTGAAATAACCGGATCTCAGCATATCCAGCGCCTGCTTCAGCTCGGCATTACCCTGATAGTAATCCATTGGGTTATAACCCTGGCGGCGCTGGTTCTCCACTTCCTGTGCGTTGAGGCCGAATATGAAAATGTTCTCCTTGCCGACTTCTTCCATGATCTCGATGTTGGCGCCGTCCAGTGTGCCGATGGTAAGCGCGCCGTTGAGTGCCAGTTTCATGTTGCCGGTGCCGGAAGCCTCGGTGCCGGCGGTGGAGATTTGCTCCGACAGGTCTGCTGCGGGGATGATGAGTTCGGCATTGGAAACATCATAATTGGGGATGAACGCCAGCTTCAGCCGGTTGCCGATCTGCGGGTCATTGTTGACGATATCGGCTACGTCGTTGATCAGGCGGATGATGCTTTTGGCCATGAAATAACCAGGCGCGGCCTTGCCGGCGATGATGACGGTGCGCGGCACAGTGTCGGTGTGCGTGCCTGAACGGATACGATTGTAAAGCGTGATGACGTGCAGCACGTTGAGCAGTTGCCGCTTGTATTCGTGGATACGCTTGACCTGGATATCGAACAGCGAATCGGGGTCGACCTCAACCTTGAGCTGATGTTGAATTATGTTGGCGAGCCGCTCCTTGTTGCCACGTTTTATGGCATGAAATTCGCCGCAGAATTCCGGGTCGTCGGCATACCTGCGCAACTTTTTCAACTGGTCCAGATCGCCGACCCAGCCGTTGCCGATACGCGAGGTAATCAGCCCAGCCAGTCCTGGGTTGGCCTGGTTCAGCCAACGGCGCGGCGTGACGCCATTGGTCATGTTGACGATCTTGCCCGGGTTCATGCGGTTGAAATCCGCAAAAATCGTGCTCTTCATCAGTTCGGTATGCAATGCAGCCACACCGTTCACCGTATGGCTGCCAACCATGGCGAGGTGCGCCATGCGGATGCGTCGCTCGCCCTCGTCGGTGATAATCGACATGCGCCGCAACAGGTCGGAATTGCCAGGGAAATGGTGCATCACGTCCCGCAGAAAGTAGTGATTGATTTCGTAGATGATTTCCAGATGCCTGGGCAGTATGGTTTCAAACACGCTTACCCGCCAGGTTTCGAGCGCTTCCGGCATCAATGTGTGGTTGGTGTAGGAAAAAATGCGCGTGGTCAAATCCCAGGAATACTCCCAGGGCTGGTGATGAATATCCACCAGCAGGTACATCATTTCGGCAACGGCAATGGCCGGGTGGGTGTCATTCAATTGAATGGCAATCTTGTCCGGCAGCTCGTCCCATGTGGCATGGTGTTTTTTGTAACGGTATAGAATGTCCTGCAACGAAGCGCTGACGAAAAAATACTGCTGCTTCAGGCGCAATTCGCGACCCATTTCTGTCGTGTCATCCGGATACAGCACTTTGGACAAGTTTTCCGACTCGTTCTTGTCGGCTACCGCCTGAATGTAGTTGCCCTGATTGAAATAGCGCAAGTCAAAGTCACGCGAGGATTTGGCCGCCCACAGCCGCATATTGTTGACGGTGTGGCCACCATAACCTGGGACCGGGGTATCGTAGGCCATCGCCATCACCACCTCGGCATCCACCCAATGATGATAGACGATGCCGTCGAGGTGATGGGAATTCACCACCCTGCCGTAAAATTTCACCGGGTACAACACTTCGGCACGGGGAAACTCCCACGGATTACCGTAACGCAGCCAGTTGTCCGGATGTTCCACCTGCATACCGTTTTCAATGGTCTGGCGGAACATGCCATATTCGTAGCGAATGCCATAGCCGTAGCAGGGCAACCCGAGCGTTGCCATGGAATCCAGAAAACAGGCGGCAAGCCGCCCCAGCCCGCCGTTGCCCAGCGCGGCATCGGACTCGGACTCGGCAATTGCTTCGATGTTTTGCCCGACTTTATGCAGTGCGGCCTTGCACTCCTCATGGATATTGAGGTTGAGTACGGCATTGCTGAATGCTCGTCCGACCAGGAACTCAAGCGAAAGATAGTAAACGCGTTTGGTATCCTCCCGATAATAATCCCGCATGGTGTCCATCCAGCGCTCCACAAGGCGATCTCGCACCATGAAAGCTGCAGTTTCAAACCAGTCACGATGGGTTGCGGTAATTGGATCCTTGCTGATGGAATATGTCAGATGATGGACAAGCGCTCTACGAATCGCATCCTCGCTCATTCCCACATGTTCGTGTAGAGCTTTGTCAGGTTGACGTTTAGTCATGCCACATCCCTTTATATTGAAAGCCTATTTCAGTAATACAAAGAATCTGCGCCAATCCGGCAATCACCAGATTGCAGAAAAACCAGTCCATCCAATCCCTGCCGCTCAGCATAGGTGCCATGAGCTAGCCATCTTAATTTTTTTCCATTCCCCCATGTCCGGCCAACCAAAACAAATTTCAATCCCATATCGAATCAACCAAGCTCTTTATAACTATCTCACTAAATCATATGGTTATCTGGCAGACACGTTTATATACATTTTATTCCATGGGTTTCAGACTTTGTACCACTTCACGAGGGCCAAGGCTAGTGACATACAACCACCTTCGCGATGCTCGGCAGATCGGGCATCTGCTATATATTTAAGTATAAACCCATCATGACATCATGTTCTACAACATGAATATTTTATTACCTCATGTTTTCAAAAAGATTGCCGATAATACCCTTGCACTTCGGAATAAGGAGTAAATGGTGCTTACCCGATGTAACTTAGCCTTAGAACGTATGGACGAAAGACTGATGTTTGCTTCCGTCATATTGCTACAAGCACTCATTTGCTGGATGGATCACATCGTCAGTCCCCTTGTTTCATTTGCCACCTATTATTTCGTCCCGATCATGGTCGCGGCCTGGTATCTGGGGAAGAAATCCGCCTATCTGCTGGTGCTGGTGTCCATCATTGCCAGCACCCATATATTTGGCGAGAATCTGTCCACAGGTGAATCATCATTACTTGCATATGACTTTGTTTTCAAAGCGCTAGGATTTTTAATCCTGTCTTATTCCGTCCTGCATGTAAGGCAACTGGTAACCCGGCTTAAACAGCAAAACCACACCGATTATCTGACGGTCGCTAGCAGCAGGCGCTATTTCTATGAGGCAAGCAGCATGGAACTCGCCCGTTCCTATCGCCACAAATATCCCGTCACGCTTGCTTTTATTGATTTGGATAACTTCAAGGAAGTGAACGACACGCAGGGGCACGATACTGGCGACCAGTTGCTCGTAAAAATTGCCGATACCATGAAATCCGATTTGCGCGACGGAGACATCTTGGGAAGGCTGGGCGGAGATGAATTTGCGATTCTGCTACCTCAAACCAATGCCGACCAGGTGAAAATCATCATCCGGCGCATGAAGAAAAACCTCCACGATGCAGTGGCGCCATTTAACTCCAGCGTCACGTTCAGTATCGGCGTGGTCACCTATCTGGCAGACAAACCTGCGAGTATCGATGAACTGATAGCCGTGGCAGACAGAACCATGTACTCGGTCAAGAAGTCAACCAAGAACGATATTCAGTTCTTGGAATTTACGGAAACCATCCATTCAGGCAGTTGGGGGCATGCCCTGCCAACTTCAGGGGGTATGGCGGCACGCGGATATGCTGCCAAACAGATCTGAATCCGTTCCGTAGCCGTTACCAGTTGGTATATGTGTCCCTGGCCAGATAGTCTTTCACATGCCAGGGGATCCCTTCATGATCGGTGAAGAAGTAGCAGTCGCCTTCGGCATTATGTATCGTATTTTCAATCTTGAACCCCAATTCATTTTCAATGAAATTTTTCGCATTTTCCATGCGCAGACAGGGATTGCAGAAACCTGAAAAATTGGGTAACTCGCTCGTTTTCTTCTTTTTCACTTCAATATTGATGCCGACATTGCTGGCGAACATCGAGACGCCGTTGTCGCTGATAACCTTGTACCTGCCTCCCTGGAATATTTTCACCAGGAATTTGCAATATTCTGCGATATCTTCCACATGCGCTTCGATGTGATCCAGAAATACCGGATTACTCATTATTATTTCCTCTGTAGTTCAATGGTATTCAGCATTTGGGAGGTGGTGTTTGCTGAGCATCGATAAGCATGATCTTCTCCCGTTGATACACCAGTATCGATCCTATCCGCAAGGCTCCCAGCACCAACAGCAACGCAGTCAACGCATAGATTTCCTCATTTGAAATTTTATGCTCAAACAGGTTGATCATGATTTCTCTCAACACATAGACAATTCCCGCATCGACTATGAATGTCATACGTAACCGGTGTGCTGTGAAATAGTCCATCAGCGACCGCGACAATTCGACCAGAATAAACATGGTCAACACTTCGGAAATAATCTGTATATAACGGTGGGTAATGTCGCCGCTAATCAAAAGGTTGCCAAGGTTAAAGAATAGCCTCGTCACCCCAATCACTATCCCGATCATCATGAACAGCAATATCATGCCAAACAACACGCGTATCATCATGTCAAAAAATGAAATCATGTCCAACTTGAGCAGTTGGCGGCGAAATTTAGGTAGCAGTTCCATTTGCATTATTTTAGTCTAGCATTTTTGAATTCCAATGGGCGAATAATGGATCATGAAATATAACCGGCTAGGCGATAGCAAATTCCTAGTGTCTGAACTTTGCCTCGGCACCATGACCTTTGGTGAACAAAACACCGCAGAGGATGCTGCCAGGCAGCTTGATTACGCGGTATCTCAGGGGGTCAACTTCATCGACACAGCGGAGATGTATCCAGTCCCGCCGCGTGCAGAAACCTGCCACAGAACGGAAGAATATATCGGACGCTGGTTGAAAAACCAGGCACGTGAAAAACTCGTTATCGCCACCAAGGTGGCTGGCCCTTCCCGCGGATTCGACTGGATTCGTGGCGGCACCAGGGTGACCCGGCAGCACATCGAACTGGCCATCGACGCAAGCCTCAAACGGCTGCAGACGGACTACGTGGACCTTTACCAGATCCATTGGCCGGACCGTAATGCCCCTTACTTTGGACAGACGGCCTACGATCCTGCTGCCGAACGTGAAACGACCCCGATCGCGGAACAGTTGGCCGTCCTTGGCGAACTGGTGAAATCCGGCAAGGTACGATATGTCGGGGTCAGCAATGAAACCGCATGGGGGCTTAGCCAGTTTATCAAGGCATCCGAAACTGCCGGTTTACCGAGAATTATCACCATTCAGAATGCTTACAACCTGGTCAACCGCGTCTTCGAATATGGCCTTGCCGAGTTCTGCCATCGGGAACATATCGGCCTGCTGGCGTACAGCCCACTGGGATTCGGGGTGCTTTCAGGAAAATATCTGTCTGCGGGTGGAAGAGGCCGCAACACCCTGTTTTCTGGATTCGGTCACCGCTACGGCAAACCCAATACAAAAGAAGCCGTCATCGCCTACAGCACACTTGCCGGCAAGGTGGGCATGTCGCCAGCGACCCTTGCGCTTGCCTTTGTGCGCAGCCGCTGGTTTGTTTCCAGCGCCATTATCGGGGCGACCACGATGGAACAACTGAAAGAAAACATAGATAGCTGCAACGTGGAACTCGATGCTGAGACCATCAGGGAAATCGAGGCCATTCACCTGCGCTATCCCAATCCGGCACCGTAAGTTAAGGAACTCCCATGCCCCAGAAAAAGACCCCTGATAACACTAAACTGGATCGCATCGTCGCCGCTGCCAGGAACAACGCCGATCAACGCGAGAAAGGTTATCGGGAACAGGCGCTCAAACTCTATCCCTGGGTCTGCGGCCGTTGCGCCCGCACATTCACTCACGAAAATCTCCAGCAGCTAACCGTGCACCACAAAAATCACAACCATGATTACAATCCCCCCGACGGCAGCAACTGGGAGTTGCTCTGCATCTACTGCCACGATAACGAACATTCACGCTATATGGATTCCACAGCACTGACAGGATCATCAGAATCCTTGGCTACCTTTCAGCCCTTCGCCGACCTGAAGTCCTTGTTGAAAGGGAAGGAATAAGCCGGATTTCGAGTAACCCGCGTCTATCTTAGACGGCACTTGGAACTGTAAACATAAATTTACGTCAGAGATCGTCTGCTTACGCCAATAGCTGCCATTCACTTGACCGACGGAAATTGAATGATTTTTGCATTCATGCAGTGGTTGGCTGCAGCCTTGTCTGAACTATAGTCAGCATTAAAAGCCATATTTCCCGCGTCTCTTAATTCTAGGAATGAATCCCACGTGAGACTGTACAATCGTAGACATGATTTCATTGGGGTACGCGCGCGCACCCTTTCAAGATCAATCCGGAATTGAAGTCCGCGCATACGTCTGACGTTAACCGCGCTGAGAATAACCTTCTCAACCTCACTGGACCGTAGCTGCTCGAATTCCTGCGGAGCCGATTCCGCTAATCGTGACCACATATCAAAGTCAAAGTATTGCATGGGCTACCCCTTTGATTTGGAGAATGACCGCTATGTGATTGACGGAGTATCTAAACTATAAATTTGTTGTTCGGACATCACCTAAGTCAAAATCCTGCATAAACTAATCCTGAAACGCCCCAGATAAATGGATATAACGCTCACGACGCCTTGAAGCCGCCCACCGCTTGGGTCAGGCTGGTGGCGAGTTGCCGCAGTTCCTGCGCTTCCTTGCTCACCTCCTGAATGGTGGCGTGGTTGTGTTCCGACATTTGGGCAATCTGCTCCATGTTCTGCGCAACCTCGGAACTGGCGGTCTTTTGCTCGGCGACGGAGGAGGCGATGTCATCCACTCCGCTCCCCGCTTTCTTGACGGACTGCGTGGCATTGGTGATCAGTGCATCGACCTCGGCGGCGATGTCGGCGCTGGCCTTGATCGACTGCCGCCCCGCCTCGATGGCGTTGAGCATGATGTCCGACTGGCTGATGATGGATTGGGTGACGGTATCGATTTCACCGGCCGAGCGGCCGGATTTCTCGGCAAGCTTCCGCACTTCGTCGGCTACCACGGCAAAGCCTCTGCCGGCCTCGCCTGCACGCGCCGCCTCAATGGCCGCGTTCAGCGCCAGCAGGTTGGTTTGTTCGGCGATGGCCCGCACTTCGCTGGTCATGCCGGTTATCGACTGCGTGCTGCGGACAAAATCTTCGACGGCGGCGTCTATGTCCGCGACATTGCCCTGGATTCGGCGAATTTCGTTGAGCAGCGTATCCACTTTGGAGGCCCCAGCCTGGGAGTTTGCGATGCTGTCCATAGACAACTGGCGAACTTCTGCGGAAGACTCCGCAACCGAGGCAATGGCAGCCGTGAGCTGCTCTATCGCCACAGCACTGGTCGTAACCGCTTGCGACTGTTTCGCGGACGCCCCGGCGACTTCCGCAGAGGAACTGGACAGGGCGCTGGCGGAGGCATCAACCTGATCGGAAGAAGCATGCACCCGTTGGATCAGCGTTTGAAAATGGCCGATCATGTCATTGAAGGCCGAGCCTATTCTTCCAATCTCGTCACTCGCCGTAACCTGCGCCCGACGCGTCAGGTCACCCGTGGCGGAAATGTTGCCCATGGTTTCTTCGAGGGAGTGGAGGGGGCGAATAATGGACGCCACGATTTTGTGGGCGAATATGCCGCAGCTAACCATGGTGGCAAGTACGAACAGGGTTAGCCAGATTTTCGCTGAAGAGAGTATCGCTTCCCTGGTCTTGACGTCCTCCGCACTCTTTTCGTCGGCGAAAGTTCCCAGATTGGCTACCAGTTCGCGATGGAATTGGAGGGTGCCCGGTCGATGCCGTGTACGGCTTTATCAACGGCAGCGGCAGGATCGGCAGCACTCCTGTCGTAACGTTGGAGCGCCTCGCGATAGGACGGGCCGAGCTTGTCAAAAGACGAGATGATCGAGTCAATATTCAGTCGGCTGTCGATACCAAGATTCTTGGCGATGGCGATGGCGATGGCGTTGGCGATGGTCAGGTGCTCCTTTACTTCGGCCTCGTGCTTGTTGAATCCGGCCAGGTGCTTGTCGAAAGCCGCCTGGTCTTTGCCGCGCAGCAGGAGGTTTTTCCATTCCTGCACCTGTATCTTGAAAGCCACCTGTGCGGAGCGGGACTCGTCCACCGCCTTGAGCAATAGCAGATCGCGATACATGGCATCGGATGCGGAAGTGTTGATCGCCTGAACCTGCACAATGGCAAAAATACCCACCAGCAGCAACGCGATCACAAAAATCCAATGCAAGACTATCAACCTTGCGTGTACCGTCAATTTGCTCATTGCATGCTCCTTGAGATATACGGCAAGCACATCACATCGGAGGTACATTTCCGCTCAATCGAGAATTTAGCTCAATATTAGTCATTCTCGGGGCGAAAATATGTCAACGAAACCATGATCTTCGTGTAGTTTTTTCCTGACGTTGTACTAGGAGAATGGGAACGACCTCAGAACGAGAATCCGCTAAGAAGGATATCGCCCGGACGATATGTCAGAATCGGACGTTCATGATCTGACGGTTTATGTGAAAATATCTTAAAGGGACAAATATCAGAGGTCTGTGGCGGAAGAGTCGATCTCGCGTTACAGAAAAACTGTAAAACGGATTTCGAGTCCTTCTACTTAATCCACCGTCACTCGCGCATCCCCTGCCCTCATCAAGCCGATCACGGCAGCATGACTGAAATCATCTGCATGGAAAGCTGCCAGCACCGCATCCGCATACTCCGGCGCACAACTGACCAGCAAACCACCGCTGGTTTGCGGATCGCACAACAGTTTGCGCTGCCATTCGGCGATGCCCGCTCCGAGGTTTACTTCCTCGCCGTAGCTCGCCCAGTTGCGCGCAGCGGCGCCGGTGGCGTAGCCGGCTTGCGCTAGTACAAGCGCTGCATTGATGACTGGGATGCGGCTAAACTCGATCTCTGCGGCCAACTGCGAGCCGCGACAGATTTCGAGCAGGTGCCCTAGCAGCGCGAAGCCGGTCACATCAGTCATGGCATGCACGCCCTGCATGTTGGCCAAAGCTGCGCCGGTGCGGTTGAGTTGGGTGGTGACAGCCAGCATCTGCCGGTAGCCTTCCGCATCCAACTCGCCTTTTTTCAGTGCCGCGCTCAACACACCGACACCGAGCGGCTTGCCCAGCACCAG
>Ga0172367_10006137_pt1 | contig 14250 bp, 10 predicted proteins | sample Lak10m_FD_114542 | JGI IMG/M metagenome (GOLD analysis project Ga0172367, IMG submission 114542) | Freshwater microbial communities from Kabuno Bay, South-Kivu, Congo - kab_022012_10m | ecosystem: Environmental > Aquatic > Freshwater > Lake | place: Democratic Republic of the Congo: South-Kivu... | reverse complement strand
GCTCACGGGTTTGAGGCATCGGACCATCGGGGGCTGCCACTACGAGGATGGCGCCATCGACCTGTGCCGCACCGGTGATCATGTTCTTGATGTAGTCACGGTGTCCAGGCATGTCGACGTGCGCGTAGTGGCGCTTGTCGGTCTGGTATTCTACGTGTGCAATGTTGATCGTGATGCCACGTGCTTTTTCTTCGGGGGCGTTATCGATCTGGTCGTAGGCTTTAAATTCTGCCTGACCGCCCAACCCTGCTACTTTTGTAATAGCCGCGGTCAATGTTGTCTTGCCGTGGTCGATGTGTCCCATCGTTCCCACGTTCAAATGCGGCTTGCTTCTGTCAAACTTCCCTTTCGCCATGTTACGCTCTCCTTGGTAATTAGAACCGTTATGATTTCAAAATTTCTTCAGCAACCGACTGCGCTACTGGCGCGTAGTGGTCAAATTCCATACTAAACACACCACGCCCCTGGGTGGCGGAACGCAGTTGTGTGGCATACCCAAACATCTCACCCAATGGAACCATGGCTCGTACTGCTTGAGCATTACCAGGTCGAACATCCATACCTTGGATCAAACCACGGCGGCTATTCACCTGTCCCATTACGTCTCCAAGATATTCTTCAGGTGCGACCACTTCCACTTTCATCATTGGTTCAAGCAAAATGGGATTCCCCTTCTGCATACCTTCCTTGAAGCCCATAGATGCTGCAAGTTTGAACGCCATTTCACTGGAGTCAACCTCGTGAAATGAACCATCAAATAATGTGATCTTCAAATCGACAACCGGGTAACCAGCAAGAACACCACTTTCAGATGCCTCACGGAAACCTTTTTCGATGGGGTTTATGTATTCCTTAGGAATTGAACCACCAACAATCTTGTTTTCAAAAACTATTCCGCTGCCACGTTCACCGGGCTCAAGTGCAAATACGACATGACCGTATTGACCTTTACCACCGGACTGCTTGGCATACTTGTAGTTAACTTCCTTGACCGGTTTGGTAATGGATTCACGATACGCAACGCGAGGTGTACCAACATTCGCCTGCACCTTGAATTCACGCAGAAGGCGGTCAACAATAATATCAAGGTGAAGCTCGCCCATACCGCGGATCACGGTCTGACCGGTGCTGTCGTCTGAATTAACACGGAATGTGGGATCTTCTTCAGCAAGTTTTCGAAGCGCCTCACCCATCTTTTCCTGGTCACTAGAGCTTTTCGGTTCAATAGCGATGGAGATGACTGGTTCGGGGAAAGAAATGCTTTCAAGCGCTAAAGACTTAGTGTCACAAAGAGTGTCACCAGTGAAACTATCTTTGAAACCCAAAATAGCACCAATATCACCAGCTCGAATTTCGGTAATATCTTCTCGGCGATCGGCATGCATCTTCAACAAACGACCAATGCGTTCCTTCTTACCTTTTGTGCTGTTTTGAATAGTTTGTCCCTGACTCAAAACACCTGAATATACACGGATATACGCAAGTCGTCCTACGTAAGGATCAGTAACAATCTTGAAGACAAGCGCGCTCAATGGCGCATCATCAACTGTCGGGATTTCGAAGGTGTTTTCCGGGTTGCCAGGCTCAGTTGCAGTAATGGTTGCCTTATCCATAGGAGAAGGCAGATAATCTACTACTGCATCAAGCATAGCTTGAACGCCTTTATTTTTTAAGGAAGAGCCGCAGAAAATAGGAGTTGCTTTATTGGCGATGACACCTTTTCGAAGTGCCGCTTTAAGTTCATCCACGCCAATTTCCTGTGCTTCAAGGAACTTCATGGTGAGTTCGTCATCAAGTTCGGCGATTCGCTCAACCATTTTGGCACGAGCCTCTACAGCCTGAGCCTTTAAGTCTTCGGGAATTGCTGTAACTTTGGGATCTTTACCAAGATCGTCTTCCCAAATAATAGCAGTCATGGAAAGGAGGTCGATAACACCCTTGAAGGTAGCTTCAAAACCAATCGGAACCTGCATCGGAATGGGCTTGGCGCCAAGGCGGTCAATAATGGTTTCAATGGTGCGTTCATAAGAAGCTCCAACACGATCCATCTTATTAACAAAACAAATTCGCGGAACACCGTAACGATCAGCCTGTCGCCATACGGTTTCGGACTGAGGTTCTACACCCTGAACAGCATCAAAAACAACAACGCCGCCATCAAGCACACGAAGAGAACGCTGAACTTCAGCAGTAAAGTCAATATGTCCCGGAGTATCAATAATATTGACTTGGTAACCCTTCCATTCAGCGGAAACGGCGGCAGATACAATGGTAATACCACGTTCACGCTCCTGCACCATCCAGTCGGTAACAGTGTTCCCATCGTCCACAGAACCAATGCGGTGTGTTAAGCCGGTATAGTACATAATCCGCTCGGTGGTGGTGGTTTTACCGGCGTCAATGTGGGCAATAATGCCAATATTTCGATATTTCTCCAACGGATGAACGCGTGCCATTCTTTATCTACTCTCTTATTCTAAAAACTAAATACGGTAATGGGAGAAAGCGCGGTTGGCTTCTGCCATCTTGTGGGTTTCGTCACGTTTACGAATGGATGCTCCGGTTTCATTTGAAGCATCAATCAACTCAGAGGCAAGTTTGTCAGCAAAGGATTTGCCGGAACGATCGCGCGCCGAGCCAAGAATCCAACGAATTGCCAATGTAGTACGGCGGTCTGCTGAAACTTCCATGGGAACCTGATAAGTTGCCCCACCTACACGACGCGGACGGACTTCCATAGCAGGTCCAACATTCTTAAGCGCCGCATCAAAAACTTCCATGGGATTCTTTTCTGTACGTTCCTTGATCAGATCCATGGCATCATAGACCAAGCCAATTGCGACACTCTTTTTACCGCTCTTCAACACGTGTTGAATCATGGTCTGGATATATACGCTATTAAAGCGTACGTCGGGAAGAATCTCCCTTACTTCAGGTTTTGATCTACGCATACTTGATTACTCCATCAATATTACTTTGGACGTTTCGCGCCGTACTTCGAACGGGCTTGCTTGCGGTTCGCAACACCAGTGGTATCAAGAGTTCCGCGAACGATATGATAGCGAACGCCAGGAAGGTCTTTTACACGACCACCGCGAACCAAAACCACAGAGTGCTCCTGCAGTTGATGACCTTCACCCGGAATGTATGCGGTTACTTCAATACCATTACTTAAACGCACACGGGCTATCTTACGAAGCGCCGAGTTTGGCTTTTTAGGAGTCATGGTACGCACAACGGTACATACGCCGCGTTTTTGAGGTGCGCCCTTATCCTGACGAAAACGACGCTGCTTATAACTGTTCAATGTGAACTGCAAAGCAGGGGCCTTACTTTTAGCATTCTTATTTTTGCGGCCCTTACGGACCATTTGATTTACTGTCGGCACAATCAGCCTCCGAATTACAAAATCTTTTTGACAATGGTTTACAAATATTTATTCGCAAGAAATGAGACCATCACAACGTCCCTGATGGCCTCATTTGAGATGCCAATTTTTTTCGGAGTGGAAAAACTGAGACACCACTCCTTTTCTTGACAAAGGCACAAGATTTTATCATGCTGCGCCGGTCAAGTCAATAGAATTTACGTCCTTTTCCGAGATTGACCCTCACCCAGACTCAATAAGCCCGTCTCATGTTTTGGCGGATGTGTCTTTTCTTCGTCCTTACCAAACTTGACCACATCTCCATTTTCATTGATCGCTTCAACAGCAAGACCTAATGATTGCAATTCTTTCACCAAGACACGGAACGAAGCTGGAATGCTCGGCTCTTCAATCGGCTCCCCTTTCACAATGGCTTCGTAGGTATTAACACGTCCCTGAACATCATCGGACTTAACCGTAAGCATTTCCTGCAATGTATGAGCTGCGCCATAAGCTTCAAGAGCCCAAACTTCCATTTCTCCAAAACGTTGTCCACCAAACTGTGCCTTACCACCCAAAGGTTGCTGGGTGACAAGACTATATGGACCGGTGGAACGCGCATGAACTTTGTCCTCGACCAAATGGTGCAACTTGAGAATAGTCATCACACCTACTGTCACAGGCTGGTCGTAGGCTAAACCGGTTTTACCGTCGCGCAATGTTTGTTTACCAAGAATAGGCAGTGGTATTCCTTTTTCTTTAGCCAACTCTTGTGCAGTTTCATATACTTTATCTTCTGCAACACGACGAGTCACACCCTCAGTCTCAAGCCACAGGCGCAAACAAGCAATGATCGCAACATCATCAAGACGTGGGTCATGTGCAACCTGGCGATCTTCAAGGAGGATTTCATCGGGATCAGCATAACCCTTTTCGCGCAGCCATTCGCGAGCAGTAGCCCGATGCGCATACGCCGGATCATTTAGGCTATACACATCATAACGACGTTTGTCCAGCCAATCTTCCAAATAGAGGCGTCGAACTTCATCGTCATCTTCGATAGTATTCGGATCGTAATCCTGCTGTTTGATCCATTCCCATGCGCGGATACCGGCTTCTTTCCAGGCAAAATCAAGTATCCATGCGCGTGCGAGTTCGGCTTCGATTTGTTCCTCGCTGGCGCCATCGAACACAGGGGTTACGGCTCGATATCCGAGACGCTTGGCAGCCCACCCAAGGTGAACCTCTAAAACCTGACCGATATTCATACGACCTGGTACGCCGAGCGGGTTGAGAATGATATCAACGGGCACACCATTTTCAAGGAAGGGCATATCTTCTACAGGCACAACCTTGGAAACCACGCCCTTGTTTCCGTGGCGACCTGCCATCTTATCGCCAGCGGTGATCTTGCGGCGCTGAGCAACGGACACACGAACCATCATATCCACACCGGCGGCGAGATCTGAATTCTCTTCGCGGGTAAAGACTTTCACATCTACGACCTTACCGCGCTCGCCGTGAGGCATACGCAGAGATGTATCTTTCACATCACGAGATTTTTCACCGAAGATGGCGCGCAACAGGCGTTCTTCAGGGGTGAGTTCTTTTTCGCCCTTCGGTGTGATCTTGCCGACGAGGATATCGTTCGGACCGACTTCTGCACCGATGCGGATGATCCCATTTTCATCAAGGTCTTTGATGGCATCATCACCAACGTTGGGAATATCACGAGTGATCTCTTCCGGTCCAAGTTTGGTGTCGCGGGCTTCAACTTCGTACTTTTCAATATGAACGGAAGTGAAACGGTCTTCCTGAACAAGACGTTCGGAGAGCAAGATAGCATCTTCAAAGTTACCGCCTTCCCATGACAGGAAAGCAATAACCACATTCTGCCCAAGAGCAAGCTGCCCGTTGTCAGTAGACGAGGAGTCCGCAATAATATCGCCTGCTTTAACCAACTGTCCCTTTACAACAGAGGGACGCTGATCAATACAGGTGCTTTGGTTGGAACGTTGATATTTTCGAAGTTGATATGTTCGGTTACCAGAACGCTTTTCTTTAACAACAATGGTCTTGCCCGTAACAGAAACGACTTCCCCATCCGCTTCAGCTACAACAACTTGACCTGAATCCAATGCCGCGCTTTTTTCCATGCCGGTGGAAACCAGTGGGATTTCAGGGCGAACCAAAGGAACCGCCTGTGCCATCATGTTTGACCCCATCAAAGCGCGGTTTGCATCATCGTGCTCAAGGAAGGGGATCAATGCCGCACTGATACCAACAACCTGATGAGGTGCAACATCCATAAAATCGATACTATCTGGGTGCGAAAATACGAATCCTGAGTGATAGCGGCAGGATACACGGTCTCGCATAAACTCTTTTTTCTCAGTTAATGGAGCGTTTGCCTGAGCAATGGTGTATTTATCTTCGGCGTCAGCAGAAAGGTACACCATCTCATCTGAGACATAGGGAGCAATGGAGATTTCACCTTCAATCCTTGCAAGGCGCTTGGCAACTTTCGAATCAATATCTGTGCCGGACTTAAAGAGTAGTTCGCCTGACTTCGGATCGCTTACATCTGCGTTAAGGGTGCGACCTTCCAGTATTTCGCTATCGGAAGGAAGCAACCGGTATACTTTGCGGTAAGGGGTCTCAATAAAACCATATTCGTTTACTCTGGCGAAAGACGCCAAGCGACCAATGAGACCGATATTCGGACCTTCTGGTGTTTCAATTGGGCAGATACGACCATAATGAGAATGGTGAACATCACGAACATCAAAGCCTGCGCGTTCTCGGCGAAGACCGCCAGGTCCCAAGGCAGAGAGAGTGCGCTTGTGGCGCAGTTCTGCCAACGGGTTGGTCTGATCCATGAATTGTGAAAGTTGAGATGAGCCGAAGAATTCACGCAAAGCAGCCACAACGGGGCGGATATTAACTAACGTCATCGGCGATAATTGTTCTTGATCGCGGATGGACATGCGTTCCTTAATAACACGTTCCATACGGCGCAAGCCAATGCGAAGTTTGTTCTGAATCAACTCACCCACCGTCTTAACACGACGGTTGCCAAGGTGGTCAATATCATCCGAACGTTCAGAACCATTATTGATCTGGATCATGCGTCTGATGAGGCGAAGAATATCACTTTTCGTTACTGTGCGGTGCGGAATAGGGATGCTTAAGTCAAGCTTCTGATTAAGTTTGTAGCGACCGACCCGTTCAAGGTCATAATGACGCTGATCGAATAATTGCTCTTCAAGGAATTGACGGGCGTTATCCAATGTAGCAGGGTCACCCGGGCGCATTTTCTTGAAGAATTCGATCAGAGCGGCTTCGGCAATGGTGTGATTGCTTAAATCCCAATCCGGTTCCTGTTTAATAGTAGAAGCAATAAACATACGGTCGGGGTTGTTATCAACATCTTTGAAGAGGGAGAGAATTTCCTCATCAGTACCGAGTTTGATGGGAGAATCCTTCATTCCATCGCTTACAGCAGCGAGTGCGCGCAAAAATACAGTAATCGGAACGGTGCGTTTGCGATTAAATTTAAGGATGATGTAATCGGACTTGCGGGTTTCGAATTCCATCCAGGCGCCTCGATCAGGGATCAACTTTGCCATGGAAAGCAAACGACCCGTAGCACGATCCGCTGGGGCTTCGAAATAAACACCTGGAGAACGAATCAACTGCGAGACGACGACGCGTTCCGTTCCATTGACAATGTAGGTTCCCTTATCAGTCATTTCAGGGAAATCACCGAGGAAAATATCCTGCTTGATGGGTTCAGGTACATCGGGTCCGGCGAGCAACACAGAAACGTATAGCGGGCTGGAATAGGTCAAGTCACGCTCAACACATTCTTCTATATTATGTTTGGGTTCGCCAAACCAATATTTCAACCCCCACTGCTGTGACTCGGGTCCGCGGCTTGGGAAAAAGAGTTTCATTCCCTTGTTATATGACTCAATCGGAGAAATTTCATGGAAAAGGTCTCCAAGTCCTTCCCTTTTGAGCCGTTCAAACGAATCAAGTTGTACTTCGATCAAATTGGGTAAATCAAGATTTACAGAGATACGTGCGTAACTTTTTTGGGGCAAAGAAGATGCCATTCTTCTCTCCTAACGAATTTTGAATGACGGTTCGACGACACAGACAATTGACATAAACAATTAGAACTGTCCCTCTGGACAGCAACAAAACATTATATCGAAGGCTATATAAAAAGTCAAGCAATGGAACATATTGTTATTTTGAGACTGCTTATTTCTTGACAATCCACATAAGTGCGTGTAAAATCACCGCCGCTTAACAAATAAATATGCGTTTAGCCGAGATAGCTCAGTAGGTAGAGCACGCGACTGAAAATCGCGGTGTCCCCAGTTCGATCCTGGGTCTCGGCACTCTCGACCAATTTGGTCGATAAACGCGGGCGTAGTTCAGTGGTAGAACGTCTCCTTGCCAAGGAGAAGGTCGTGAGTTCGAATCTCATCGCCCGCTCAAACTGGAGGATTGCGGATCGAAGAATATCTCTTTCGGTTGCAATCCTTTTGTTTATAAGGCGTCGTGGCCAAGTGGTAAGGCAAGGGTCTGCAAAACCCTCATTCACGGGTTCAAATCCCGTCGACGCCTCTGATAAAAAACAGACTCGTTATCGAGTCTGTTTTTTATTTTAGTTTGATTGTAGATCAGGCTTGTAGCCTGACATACTTCTTGAGAGATAACACATGGCGGGTTGAAAACCCGCCCCACAGATGATGAATCACTTCACTCGCAAAAATCGACGCTTGCCGACTTGGAGAACTCCAGGATGAGGGAATTGCAGATCACCTCGTTCCAGCACCTCCCCATCCAACTTGACACCTTTCTGATCGATCAATTGACGGGCTTTGCTTTTACTCTCAGCCATGCCCGCTGCAAGAATGACATCTACAACAGTTTGACCGGCTTGTAATTCGTATTCGGGCATTTCGTCAGGGATTTCCTTTTGCTGGAACATCTTGATGAAGTTATCCTGCCCGGCTTGGGCTTCAGCCTCACTATAGAAAATGCTGACAATTTCCTTTGCCATTTTCATCTTCGCATCGCGCGGATGTAAAGCCCCCGACGCGACATCTTTTTCGATCTGCGCGATCTCATGCGGATTAAAGCGGGTCACGAGACGCATATAAATTCCCATGGCTGAATCAGGCACAGACATGAGCTTGCCGAACATATCATCTGCGCCAGTATTGATAGGGACGATATTGCCCGTGGATTTGGACATGCGCTGGTTGCCATCCGTCCCCGGCAGAATGCCTGTGATGATGCCCACCAAGGGCTTTTGTCCAAGCGCATCCTGAAGTTTACGACCGGCAACAATAATATTGAATAATTGATCAGAGCCACCAACTTGAACATCCGTTTCCATGGCAGCGGCATCATACCCCTGCATAAGAGCATAGAACGTTTCGTGCAGGTAGATCGGCTCACCTTTATCAAGGCGTTTCGCAAAGTTTTCACGTGTGAGGAATTGTTGAACTGTAAAGTTCTGACCAAGGCGGATAAGGTCGATCAGGTTCAATTTGGAGAGCCACTCACCGTTGTAGCGGATTTTGGTCTTCTCACGGTCGAGGACGCGGAATGCTTGTTCAGCGTAGGTTTGAGCATTTTGGGCAACCTGCTCCTCGGTCAGAATTGGACGCGCTTTGTTCTTATCCGAAGGGTCCCCCACTAATGCAGTGTAGCTGCCAATAAGAAAAGTTACTTCATGCCCCAGATCCTGAAATTGGCGAAGTTTACGCATGGAAATGGTATGCCCCAAATGCAGGTCTGTAGATGTGGGGTCATAACCACAGTACACTCGCAGCGGACGATTTTCTTTTTCAGCGGTCTTCAAACGTTCACGCAATTCTGAAGCCATGGCTTTTTGCAGGTCTTCATCGCCATAATCGGTTCCCTGCATCAATAATTCAACTTGTTCCTCGATGTTCATTCTTTTCTCCTGAGCACATGCCGTTAGGGCATGGAAATTGATTTTTTTCTGGCGTTTACACAAATAAAAACGCGCCCGCGATGATGGGGCGCGTTACATTCACACCATCGCAAATATTTACGGGTGGGAATAATAATAGTAATGGTTGGCAAAGCTATTACAGAACATGTTCGGTATTATACATCAGGAATGTTTACTGCGACAAATTGAAAGGGAAAGTCCAGGGACCGTAGACGGTGTAGAACTCGTCGCTATAAACGATCTGCTCGGCTTGTTCCTGCGTCATTTCGGCGGGCTTGCCAAGGATCTGCATGGTGAGGATTCCGTTTATATCCACGCAATCTACAGAAATACCCGTCCCCCGCTCGAGCATTGCTTGTTGAATTTTTGGGAGATACACGCCGCAATAATCACCGGGCTGAGGGGGAGCGGCAATCGCATCGATGACGATGACGGCGTTGGAAAGATCGGCATCAGGCGGGACAACAAAGGTCATCACATCACAGCGCAGACCCGCTTGCCCATTCGCGGGTTCCTGGTAGCTCAATAAGGTTGTGCCATATTCCTGAAGCAGGGTTTCTCCATAGGTCAGGCTCGCCGCCCAGATCGACCAATCGGATGCATCGGGCAGGCTGAAACACACTTCGGCGTTGACGTTTTTTCCCTCGACCCAGCCGCGATTCATGTTCACATCGATTCCGGCGGCGGTCTGTTGCGGTACGCTCAACTGAACATCTGCGGTCGGGTAGGAGGCGTCAATATAGGCTGTGGCGGTTGGGAGCACATCTGGCAAGTACACCTGTGAATCTTGCGCGGGAGCACAGGCGGTGAGTAACAGTAAAAATAAGATGAGTGTCTTCTTCATGGATTTGATTTTCTCCTTTGGGGTTTATCCATACAGGTCTTGCAGCGCCTCTTGCGGACTTTGGAACTGGAACGTGTACCCAGACTGGATCAACCGTTTGGGCTGGGCAAAGCGTCCTTCGAGAATGAGGATGCTCATTTCACCGAGAACCATTCGCAGCAAGAACGCAGGGACGGGGAACCAGTGAGGTCTGCGTAAAATGCCTGCCAGTTGTTCGGTGAATTCAGACAAGGTGGTTTGAGTTGGGGCAATGAGGTTGTATGCACCACGTGCATTTTGATCTGCCATGAGGTGGCGGGTGGCGGCGACCCAATCTGTGATGTGGATCCACGGGAAGGGTTGAGTACCTGAGCCAAGCCTGCCGCCAATAAATAATTGCACGGGCAGGGCGAGTAATTTCATGATGATATTGTCTTTGGAAAGGACGGGCGGCGTGCGCAGTACAATTCTGCGTACACCGAGTTCTTCTACGGATCGAGTGGCTTCTTCCCATTTAACGGTAAGTTGGGCGAGGAAGTCTTCTCCGGGCGGGGTGGTTTCATCGGCGGGGGCGCCATGTAGACCGTAGTGATTGATGCCCGATACTTGCACGAAAAGGTTCGGGCGATGAGACGCCTCCCGAATGGCTTGAGCAAGCCCAAACCCGGGTTGGATGCGTGAGTCTTCAAAGGATTTCTTTTTGGCGGGAGTCCAGGGCCAGGCGGCAGTGCTTCGTCCGGCGAGGTGGATCACCACATCCATTTCGTTGATGCGGCTCCCCCATCCTTTGGTGGTTTGCCCATCCCATTGAATGTTGTTTGCTCCGCCGCTTTTGCGTGAGAGGATGAAGACCTTGTGCCCATCGGCTTCAAGTGATTTTGTAAGCGCCTTGCCAAGCAGCCCAGAGCCGCCCGCAATTAAGATATTCATTTTTGCTCCTGCAATACGATTGCTGTTAAAACCGAATTAATATTCTGGTTGTATAATCACGCGAGTTACCGGAACCTTTATGAATGATCCCGTTTTAGTGCTCAATGCAAATTTTGAGCCGATCCACGTCTGTTCGACACGACGGGCGATTACGTTGATCCTTGCAGGTAAAGCCGGTATGATCGCCAATGGACGCGGTCACATCCGCACCATATCACAGCTTATTCCTCGTCCTTCGGTCATTCGGCTCGAAACGCAGATCCATAGACCGCGCCCGCACGTCAAATTAACTCGCCGTGAAGTTTTCAGGCGTGATAATTATACCTGTCAGTATTGCGGTAAACGCGACGGCAACCTGACGATAGACCATGTAATTCCGCGCCATATGGGGGGCAGGCAAATTTGGACAAATCTTGTGGCGGCTTGTTCAAGCTGCAACCACCGCAAAGGCGGGCGTAAGGTGGAGGAAGCTCACATGCGTTTGTTGCATACTCCCAAGGAACCGCCTGCAAATGCGGCTTATATTTTTGGCAAGCACTTACCCAACAACCAGGAATGGGAACCTTATATTTCGGGCTGGTAAATCACACCAATCTCCCCACCCCCACGCGGACAAGATACCCCACCCCAAAACTCGCCGCAATGGCTGAAATCAACCCCGCAACCTCGCCCCATCTCATCCCCACTTGGGCATTCGCCAGCATGGACGCAATCCCACCGAGGAAGAGGATGATTACGAGCGTGAGCACCATCACGCCCACTTCTTTGAGGATTTTGGCGCGGGCGTGTTCGGTCCCTGCGTGTTTGGTGTAGATGGCGTAGGTGGAAAAGGCGAGGCTGAATAAAAGAAAGGAAATTCCGAATACATGGCTTACTTCAGGGTAAATTAATTGAGAAAGTAAAACAACAAGAAACAAGACTGAAAACACCCATATATTTTTTTGCATATTTCATCTTCACTTCTTTTTCAGATACAAACGTTTTTTTTCAACTTCTTCATTGAATTTTTCTTCTGTTACTTCTTCTAATTCATGGCTACTAGCCTTCAGAAGCCTAAATAAATATTTCATATCAAGTACAAAATCACCTGTTTCCCAATCATACGCATAAACCCCCAAGCCATTATCTTCCGTTTTGACCATTTTTACAGGACGCTCGCCCACAATATAGTATTTAGGTAAAACCATTTTTTTCTCCATTACTTTGAGAAATCCTCAATTACTAACTTCCAAGCTTCTCTATAAAGTAATTGAGATTGCTCTTTTAGATTTTCAATCACTGCAAATTCATTAGAAGAAAGTGGACGATTTTCTTGTATAGCGACAGCTTCTATTGACCTTTTTTCTTCATAAACTAGGTGCTCAATTTTGGCGGTTTTGTTTATTGGTCTTACTTCTAACCTAATTTCACCAATATGCTCATTAGAAAGCTTAACATTCATCAATATATCACTATATCCACTTTCCTTAGGCTTTAAGAACCGATCCTTGAAAAATACAAAATTGGCATCTTGGGAGATATTGTCTAGTCCTTCATATAATTCCTTAAGGGTGTCATATACTATTCGCCCTCGGGTAATATCTGTAATTTTTGCAGAATTCTCGATAAAGTCACCAGATCCATTTATCGGTTCCAGGTAATCGCTACTTATTTTTTCCATTGCGCGGTCTAATTCTTTTAGCCCCAAAGGAAATTCCGGTGTTCCTCCAGTTTTTTCTGAAAATTCAATAATCATTTTTTGAAGTTCAGGTGTTGCATCAGCAGCATCAAGATAAAGCTGTATTAAATCATCGGTTATTTGAATAGGTTTGCCTTCAGGCATCAAGGATTGAATTTTCTCGCTAATATTTATCATTCTCGGTAAATATTGTTGATATTGAAAGTACCCACTTTGATATTTCAAAGCAAGTTGCATAGTCTGTGATGGGGCAGAATAAGTATTCTCTACTAGATTATTGATGAGGTTCCGATTCACCCCACCCTTGAATAAATCTTTCAAATAATATGGCGCAAATTTCGGTGGAATTACAGGCAACTCTCTTCCTAAAAGGCTTTTACTGAGCCATGAGTTGGGGCTGTCCAGCAATCCAATTGGTTTTACCGTACTATAAGTTCCGGTAACATCTCCCATCAGATTCGTGCTAGTGAATAATACATCCCAAAAGCGGTCTTTGCCCTCCATCCGTTCTTTTCCAGCATTGTAAAACTCTGGGATGTCGTGAGTAAAAATACGGATGGGTGTTGTTAAAATTCCCATAACCGACATCTTCACTGCTTCACTAACTCCATCAGCCAAAGCTTTTGATTCAGCTGAAATGATTTTTGCCCCTAAGTCTGCATCTTTCCATCTTCTATCCTTTATAGCCCGCCAAGTTGCTCCAAAAGCACTAAAATATTTATCTTTAATCCCACCTTCACCAAACCAAGCATTATAACCATCGATAAACATTTGGCGTGTCGCTGCCGTTCTGGGATTTCTTTCAGGGTCTGCAATACTGCGAAGCGAATCACCAACAACGGCAGTATAGCCTTGATAAAAATTCCTGATAGCTTCATTCTTTATTCCGGCTTGAAATACCGGATTGTTCCAAATTGACCATGTTATTAAGCTTTCAGTTTTTGAGGAAGATTTATCTTGGACAATGTTTCTTAATTCCGAATAGGCGTTATCCAATGATTTTCCAATTACTGGAATATTGGAAAGCCATGAACTCTGAGTCTGTTGCGCAGGCATAGCAAGTGCCTTACCACTACCTCCATCCTGCTTCTCCTGAGCCACGGATGCCAGACCCGCCCATCGCGCCGCGCTGACCGCATTCTGGCGTTCCTGTTCTGCCTTCTTCGCCTCCTCCTGCGCATTGACCGCCGCCCACGCCCGTTGACTCTCATTCCCCTTCAGCCATGTCTCCTCCTCCTTATCCAAATAGCTGGACACCACATACGGCGTGACGGGTTTCACCTTGTCCATCTCCGCTTCGGCGACTATTAGATTGTCAAACTTCTCCGCTCTGTTTTGTGCGGCAATTTCTGCTTTTTCCGCACGGTACTCCGCTTCTTCAACGCGGATGTTCTGCAACTCCTGCTTCAGGTATTGACCTTTGTTCTCGCTTTCCTTGTATGCCTGTGTCG
>Ga0172367_10006136_pt1 | contig 14252 bp, 14 predicted proteins | sample Lak10m_FD_114542 | JGI IMG/M metagenome (GOLD analysis project Ga0172367, IMG submission 114542) | Freshwater microbial communities from Kabuno Bay, South-Kivu, Congo - kab_022012_10m | ecosystem: Environmental > Aquatic > Freshwater > Lake | place: Democratic Republic of the Congo: South-Kivu... | reverse complement strand
CTGAACGGCGAAGAACGTGCTTACGTTATGACCGGCCAATACGAAAAAGTTCTTCCAATGGATATTCTTCCGGTTTACCTGATGAAAGCAATTATTGCTGAAGATATTGACAAGATGGAACAACTTGGAATTTACGAAGTCGTTGAGGAAGATCTTGCTTTGTGCGAATATGTTTGTACTTCGAAAACAGAAGTTCAGCATATTTTGCGTGGGGGGATCAATTTAATGATTAAAGAACTGGGTAATTAAACGAAATTTAAGTCATTCGATATAAATGAAATCACTCAGAAAGTTTTTAGACAAAAAAAAGCCGCTTTTTCAGAAGGGCGGTAAGTTTGCCAAATTCGGATCGACGTTTGGAGCATTCGAAACATTCCTGTTTACTCCCAATCATACCTCCAAATCAGGAGCCCATATTCACGATGCCATCGACTTAAAGCGTACCATGATTGTGGTAGTTTTGGCTTTGGTGCCGGCACTGTTGTTTGGAAGTTGGAATATCGGTTACCAAAACGGATTGGCTTTTGGGATTGAACGTGGTATTTTCGAGAATTTCCTTTTTGGATTTTTGAAATTATTGCCTCTCATTATAGTTTCCTACGGAGTTGGACTTGGAATTGAATTTATTTCGGCTCAAATAAGAGGGCACGAAGTGAACGAAGGTTTCCTGGTAACAGGTATTTTGATTCCACTGATTTTGCCGGTAAATATTCCGCTTTGGATGGTTGCTTTGGCCGTAGCTTTTGCTGTGGTTTTTGGGAAAGAAATTTTTGGAGGGACTGGTTACAACATCATGAATGTTGCCTTAATCGCCCGTGCATTCCTTTTCTTTGCCTACCCTTCAGAAATGTCAGGCGACGCGGTTTGGGTTTATGAATTGCCCGGCAATACTCCGGTTGACGGATTTTCGGGAGCAACACCGTTGGCTCTTGCTGCGCAGGGAGCTACCTCTCATATGGCTTCTTTTGGCGATATGTTTATGGGTTTCATTCCCGGTTCAATAGGCGAAACATCAACCATTGCTGTTCTGATTGGCGCTGCCATTCTTATATTTACAGGTATCGGAAGTTGGAAAATTATGCTTTCAACTGTTCTTGGGGCACTTGCCATCGGATTCCTTTGCAATGCTTTAGCTTTAAATGATTATATGTCACTTCCGGCCCACTATCATTTAGTGATGGGAGGATTTGCTTTTGGTGCTGTGTTTATGGCTACCGATCCTGTAACTGCCTCGCATACCGAAAAAGGGAAATGGATCTATGGATTTATGATTGGAGCACTCGCAGTTTTGATCAGGGTTTTCAATCCTGCTTATCCTGAAGGGATGATGCTTGCTATCCTTTTGATGAATGTTTGGTCGCCACTGATCGATTATTTCGTTGTTGAAAGCCACATCAAAAGGAGATTGAAACGAGCCAATTTTAAAGGTAACGCTTAAAACGGAGAACCATGAAGAACTTTAGTAATACCTATATTTTTACCTTTTCCATTGTGATGGTTGTAATTGTAGCATTGCTTTTATCACTGGCAGCGATGCAATTAAAGCCGTTTCAGGATAAGAATGTTGAGGTGGAGAAAAAGCAAAATATCCTTGCCTCAATCAGAATCAAATCGACTCCTAAAGATGCTGTGGAGATATACGCTAAATACATCACTGACAGTTATGTCGTTAATAACAAAGGCGAAAAGCAGGAAGGTGTCGATGCCTTTACCGTTGATTTGAAAGCGGAACTTGGCAAACCGGCAGCTGAACGTGTACTCCCTGTTTTTATCGGAACGCTTGATGATCAGACAAATGCTTTCGTTGTGCCGCTCAGGGGCAAAGGTCTTTGGGGGCCAATATGGGGATATATTTCCCTTCAGCCAGATATGAATACCATCTATGGAACTGTTTTCGATCATCAGGGTGAAACTCCCGGGCTTGGAGCAGAGATTTCGACGGAATGGTTTCAGAAGCCTTTTATGGGTAAAACAATCTTTAAGGATTCTACTGAATTTGTTTCGGTGAAAGTACTAAAAGGTGGAGCCAAGGATGATGATCCTCACGCTGTTGATGCCATCTCAGGAGGTACTATCACTTCAAAAGCTCTGGAAGCAATGCTGGATTCTTGTTTGGTTCAGTATAAACCCTATTTTATTCAAAACCGTAAATAAAATCGATAGCAATGAGCATATTATCTTCAAAAAACTTTAAACTGTTGTCGAACCCTCTGAATTTGGAGAATCCGGTTACGGTACAAATTTTGGGAATTTGTTCGGCCCTGGCAGTTACAACCAAGTTAAAACCGGCTATTGTAATGGGACTTTCTGTAATTGTTGTTACAGCTTTCTCAAACCTTGTTATTTCGGCCATGCGCAACTATATTCCACCGCGCATTCGCATCATTGTGCAACTTGTAGTTGTTGCTACCATGGTAATTTTGGTTGATCAGGTGCTAAGAGCTTTTGTTTACGATGTTAGTAAACAGCTTTCAGTATATGTTGGACTGATTATTACGAACTGTATCATCATGGGCCGCTTGGAAGCCTTTGCTATGGGGAATAAACCCTGGCCTTCATTTATTGATGGTATTGGAAACGGTATTGGTTATGCCATAATACTGATTGTCGTTGGTTTTGTCCGCGAATTGTTTGGATCGGGTGCCGTGCTGGGCATTCAGATTATCCCGCAATCGTTTTATGATGCCGGATACGTCAACAATGGAATGATGATTATGCCAACTATGGCATTGGTTCTTGTTGGTGTGATCATCTGGATACAACGTAGCTTTAACAAAGAACTCATCGAAAAAGAATAATCCCTTTAAATTAACTTATTATGCAAGAAATTATAAACATATTCATACGGTCGGTCTTCATCGACAATATGATCTTTGCTTTCTTTATCGGGATGTGTTCTTACCTGGCAGTCTCGAAAACTGTAAAAACCTCTATCGGATTGGGAGTTGCTGTAGTATTTGTTCAGATTATTACAGTTCCAATCAATTACTTTTTGTTGGAGCATGTCATGAAACCAGGAGCTCTATCATGGTTGGGCGATAGTTTTAAAGAAGTCGATCTGACTTTCCTTAGCTTCATGGTTTACATTGCTACCATTGCTGCTATGACTCAGCTGGTAGAGATGATCATTGAAAAATTCTCGCCTGCCTTATACAATTCGCTCGGTATTTTCCTTCCGTTGATTGCGGTGAACTGTGCCATCTTGGCCGGATCGCTGTTTATGGAGCAACGTGAATACAGAAATATTGGAGAAGTGCTTTCCTGGGGCTTAGGTTCAGGTGTGGGCTGGATGCTTGCCATCGTTTCACTTGCAGCTGTTCGCGAAAAGCTGAAATACAATAAAATTCCTGCTCCTTTAAGAGGAATCGGGATTACGTTTATTATTACCGGCTTGATGGGAATTGCCTTCATGAGTTTCCTTGGAATTAAAGTATAATGCGAATAAAATTATAATCCAATGATATTAGGTTCAGTCATATTTGTAATAATCTCCAGTATAATAGCCTTTTTGGTTATTGTATTGGTATTGGTTTCAGCGTTGTTGTATGCCCGTGCCAAACTCACTGCGGTGGGTCAGGTAAAAATCAACATCAACGATGAAAAGGACGTAACTGTTAATCCCGGAAGTTCGCTTCTTTCAACTTTGTCAGAAAGCGGAATATTTCTTCCTTCAGCTTGCGGTGGTGGTGGTACCTGTGCCCAGTGCCGTTGTCAGGTTGTCGAAGGCGGAGGTTCAATCTTAGCGACCGAAACCGGTCATTTTACACGTAAAGAACAGCAGGATCACTGGCGTCTGGGCTGCCAGGTCAAAGTGCGTGAGGACATGAAAATTAAGGTGCCGGAACATGTTCTTGGTGTAAAGAAATGGGAGTGCGAAGTTGTTTCAAACAATAACGTGGCCACCTATATTAAAGAGTTTGTTGTTAAGCTTCCTGAAGGAGAAAACCTGAATTTCAAATCAGGCGGCTATATCCAAATTGATGTTCCGGCAATTAATGTTGATTTTAAAGACATGATTATTGGGGACGAATATCGTCCGGAATGGGAGCGCTATGGCATGTTTAACCTGCAGATGAAAAATCCGGAACCAACCTTCCGTGCGTACTCAATGGCCAATCACCCAGCCGAAGGAAATATTGTAATGTTGAATATTCGTATTGCAACTCCGCCGTTTGATAGGGTAAATGGTGGTTTCCAGAAAGTAAACCCCGGAATTTGCTCTTCCTATATTTTCTCACGCAAACCTGGCGATAAGGTAACTGTTTCAGGTCCGTACGGCGAATTCTTCCTGAAAAACAACGACAACGAAATGATGTTTATTGGTGGAGGTGCCGGAATGGCTCCAATGCGATCACATCTTTTCCATTTGTTCCATACGGTAAAAGAAAGCAAAAAGAAAGTAACTTTCTGGTATGGAGCCCGTTCGTGGCGAGAAGTATTCTATTACGAACAGTTTATGGATATTCAGAACCGTTTCCCGAATTTCACCTTCAATCTGGCTCTTTCCGATCCTCTTCCTGAAGACAACTGGACCGGACATAAAGGTTTTATTCATCAGGTGATTTACGATCAGTACCTGAGCAAACACGATGAACCTGAGGAAATTGACTATTATCTTTGCGGTCCGCCAATGATGAACAGTGCGGTAAATAAAATGTTGTACGAATTAGGTGTTCCAAACGAGAATGTTTTATTCGACGATTTTGGTGGATAATTTTTTATTTGCATATTTGAAAAGACGTCTTGTTCTACAGGACGTCTTTTTTACTGAAATTCGTTTTTAATAATCCCGGTATGATCTACCATCGAAAATTTGAACATTCAAAATCAAAGACCTGGGTGGTTTTTGTGCATGGAGCCGGTGGAAGTAATGTCGTTTGGTTCCGTCAGCTTAAAGAGTTCAAAAAGCATTTCAATGTTTTGTTGGTCGATCTACGTGGTCATGGGCGTTCGAAACCCAATATTCAGGAAGAAGATACTGAATATTCTTTTGATGATGTTGCCCTTGATGTGATTGGTATTATGGATCATCTTCATATCAGAAAAGCTCACCTGGTAGGTATTTCTTTGGGATGCATTGTTATTCGGGCAATTGACAAACTGGCTCCCGGGCGGGCCGAATCAATCATTTTGGGTGGTGCTGTTATTCAGTTCAATAAAACCATCAAGGTTTTAATTAGTATGGCTAAAATCCTGAATTCTGTTTTGCCGTACATGTGGTTGTATAAAATGAATGCTTTGATTTTGATGCCCAAATGGAGTCACAGAGAGTCAAGGAATATTTTTATTCAGGAGGCCATAAAACTTGGTGAGAAGGAATTCCGCAAATGGATGAAGATGACCCGCGAAATAAAAACTAACCTGAACGAGTTTATTTATCGTGAGCCTTCAGCACCCGTGCTCTACCTGATGGGCGAAGGCGATCACATGTTTCTGCCTATGGTTGCCGAACTGGTGAAAAAACATGTTAATGCGAGCCTTGAGGTGATCAAAAACAGTGGCCATTGCTGTAATCTCGATCAGGCGAAAATATTCAACGAGATTTCGATTCATTTTATCAAAAGAAACTCTGAATCAAAGGAAGTTTTGCAATTAAACTGATCAGGCAGGAATGGTAAAATAGAATGTTGAACCTTTGCCTACTTCCGATTCTACCCAAATTTTACCGCCAAACATTTCTACCAGTTGTTTAGAGAGAAACAACCCGATTCCTGTTCCACGATACAAGTGCTGTTTGCTGTTTTCGAGCTTTCTGAAACGTTCGAAAATAATTTGCTGGTGCTCGGTATGAATGCCAATGCCGGTATCTTTTACTGAAAAAGTAAAAAACTCACGATCTTTGCTGCATCCTACATCGATTGTTCCTTTGTCGGTAAATTTTACTGCATTTGATAAAAGGTTTCTAAGTATCTGCTCTAGCCGCACTTTGTCGGCCATAACAATTAGTGCATTATCCGAAAGACTACTTGTGATATTGATGTTTTTCGCCGATGGAATTGTAAGCTGAAATGACTGGGTGATTTGTTTGATGAGTGGAACAACATCAACTTCCTGTACCTTTATGGTTAGCTGATTGGACTCGATTTTTGAAACATCAATAATATCTTCGATTAAACTGAGTAAGTAGTCACTGTTACGTTGAATTTGGTCTTCAAAACTTTTTTTGTCTTCATCCTTGATGTCGGGGTCTGTCATCAGCGACGAAAAGCCAACAATGGCATTTAACGGTGTTCGAATTTCGTGCGACATATTGGCTACAAATGCAGATTTCAGTTGATCCGACATTTTGGCCCGCTCATATTCGTGGATGTAATTTTTCTTAATGGCAACAATAAATGAATAAATTACCAGGAGACTAAACATCAGTCCAATGTAATTGTCCCACACCCTTGAATTAATGTCGGGATAGGTACCAATTGTTTCGTAATACTGAAGTTCTATAAATAATAGTCCCAATACATTTATGATTAAGATAATCGAAATCATGAGAATGTATTTCTTATTGAAGACAAGGATCAGAAAAGCGTACAAGACTACAAAAAGTGCCATTATTGGACCAGCAGAAGCATAATTAAGGAACCATAGAATATCAGCAAAAAAAAGTGAGATAATGCTGGTCATCCAATAAAAGAAATTCCCCCGATTGATTAACCGTCCAAACAAATAAAGGGAAAAGTATAGTAGGGCTCCAATTCCGGACGAGATAACTAACGATGCCTTCAGTCCTATGCTCAGATTGAAAATGGTACTGAAAATCAAAATTGCAGTGATTGACAGTGTTGTCAACAATAACAATCTGTCCTCAAAACTATGAGTAGTTTTGCCGTAGATGAGATTTTGTAAATCATCGTAATATTTTCGGTTTTTCGCCATGCCATCAAATAAAGAGCATTTAGGGCCAAAAAAATAATGCCTGAAATTATTGTAGCTTCTGAAATAACTAGCAAAAGCTTTTCCCTTCGGAATCATCTGTTATAATTTGTTTAAACCGAAGTTCCTTTTTTGCCTTGGCTTGTTCAATTTTGTCAAACGTTTGGGCGCAGGTAACGCCATTAGCCTTCATATATTTATTACTCCCGATGTGCGTATTCGGAAATTTGCCGCCTTTTTTTAGCAACGTTTGAACAGCTAACCCCACAAAAACCAATGCCATAATGGCAATAGCCAACAACACCACTTTTAAAATTGCCATAGTTACTTTTTCAATATTTACAATTACAAATTTAGATATAAAACTTATACAAGCAGTAAATTATATCATTCATTATCAGTTTAGTTCAACGACTCATTGTTAATCAAGCAACAATAAAACAGTTTAAAAATATAATTGTTGAAATGTGATAGAATATGTACTTTTAAATGTGTAAAGATCGACCATAAATTAGCAACCATTATGGAAAAACACATCAACATTGTAGCTGCACTTCAGATTGGATTGAGTATTTTCAATCTTTTAATAGCATTTCTGATTTTTACTGTACTTAAACTTGTTGGTGGGTTTGTTGACGATGCCACAGCGTCTAACGTACTCTCCATCGTTGCTGATGCGCTGGCAGTAGTTTTTATTGTAATCTCAATCCCGGGTATCCTCGCCGGTATGGGGCTTTACAAGCGTAAAGAATGGGCTCGAATTCTGACATTGGTTTTGTCAGTCATTGAAATATTTAGTTTTCCATTCGGGACGGCCATCGGTATTTATTCCATATGGGTTTTAATTCAACCCGAAACAATCGCAGAATTTAATAAAGTACCAACAACCAACATTTAGAAATCGGGGTGAAGTGTATTTACATTCTCATCGGTGGCCGGGTTCAGGGAGTTGGATTCAGGTATTTTGCCTGCCATAAGGCTGAAGAGTTTCAAATTGTAGGTTGGGTGAAAAATACTCCTGACGGAAAGGTTGAAATGGAAGCCTCCGGCGAATCAGCAAATCTCGATATTTTTGTTGACTGGATGAAAGTTGGTCCAACCCGAAGTATTGTCAAAACCTTCTCTGCTACTGAGATAAATACACCTCGTACATTTACAAATTTTATCATTCGCTAAAAAATACATGGAAAGCACCAAAAATTATCACATGTCTCCTCAAGAGTTTAGGGAGCAAGGGAAAAAAATGATCGACTGGATTGCCGATTATTACGAAAACATTGAAAAATATCCGGTTTTGTCGCAGGTAAATCCGGGTGAGATAAAGGCGAGCTTACCCCAAACTGCTCCGCTAACCGGTGAATCGATGGAACAAATTATGGTCGATGTGAATTCAATTTTGATGCCCGGGATTACCCATTGGCAATCGCCCAACTTCTTTGCCTATTTTCCGGCAAACGCATCGGGACCTTCTATTTTAGGCGACTTGTTGTCGTCGGGGCTCGGTGTTCAGGGCATGTTGTGGGCAACAAGCCCGGCTTGTACTGAGCTCGAAACCCGTGCGCTCGATTGGCTGGCAGATATGTTGCAGTTGCCTGAACAGTTTAAATCAACTTCTTCCGGAGGAGGGGTAATCCAGGATACAGCATCATCGGCCGCTTTGACTGCTATTTTGGCTGCCCGTGAGCGCAAAACCAATTATACCACTAACGAAAATGGGTGTGATGGAAAGCTTGTTGCTTATGTATCCGGTCATACACATTCGTCAATTGAAAAGGCGATCAAAATAGCAGGAATAGGAAAGAATAATCTGCGTTTAATTGGCGCAGATGCAAATTTGGCCATGCAACCCGATTTACTGGATGCTGCCATTGATGCGGATTTGAAAGCCGGGCTTATTCCGTTTTTTGTATGTGCATCGGTGGGTACTACCTCGACCAACGCGATGGATCCATTGCCCGAAATTGGGTTGATATGCCGCAAGTATGAGCTTTGGATGCACATTGATGCAGCCATGTCGGGGACGGCGGCGATTTGCCCCGAATACCGCTATCTCATAAATGGCATTGAACTAGCCGACAGTTTTTCGTTCAATCCGCACAAATGGATGTTTACCAACTTTGATTGCAACTGCTTTTTTGTCGCCGACCGGTCGGTTTTAATAAAAACGCTGAGTATTCTTCCTGAATATTTAAAGAACCAGGCCACGGAAAGCGGTGCTGTATTTGATTATCGTGATTGGCACATTCAGTTGGGGAGAAGGTTTCGGTCGTTAAAACTTTGGTTTGTGATCAGGCATTATGGCACAGAAGGCCTTCGCTATCACATCAAGGAACACGTTCGGTTAGCGCAGCTGTTGGTTGATTGGGTAAAATCGTCTGATGAATTTGAGATGGTGGCGCCTGCTCCTTTAAACCTTGTTTGCTTTGCACACAAAAAGGGAAACGACTTCAATAAAAAGTTGCTCGAATCAATCAATAAAACAGGTAAAATGTATTTTACACATACGGTAATTGATGGACGTTATGTGCTTCGGATGTGTGTAAGCCAGACCAATACAAATGAGCAGCACGTCCGTCAAGCCTGGAAAATAATTCAGGATACAGCATCAGAAATTGATTAAACCGAAATTCAGGAAAATGATAAAACATGCTTAATAACAAGAATTCGCTTCTATAAAAGCATAAGTGTTTATTTTACGTTTATCATTTAATACCTACATTTACAACATCAAAAGAAACATTTAAATTTGAAATCATGATAAACTTAAAAGAATTGGAAATCTGGTTTGTGACCGGAAGTCAGGATTTATATGGCCCCAAAGTGCTTGAGCAGGTAGCTTCAAACTCAAAGGAAATGGGTTCATTTTTCAATAGTTCTTCTCATATTCCGGTAACAATCGTATTCAAATCGGTGATGAGAAGCATGGATGAAATCACCAACATTTGTATGGAGGCAAATGCAGCCAAACAGTGTATTGGAGTTGTGACCTGGTGTCACACTTTTTCTCCATCCAAAATGTGGATCAACGGCCTTAAAATTCTGAATAAGCCGATGCTTCAGTTGCATACTCAGTATAACCGTGACCTTCCCTGGGCCGAAATTGATATGGATTTTATGAATCTGAACCAGGCAGCACATGGCGACCGCGAACATGGGTTTATTTTAAGCCGTCTTCGCAAAAGTCGTAAGGTTGTTGTGGGATACTGGAAAGAAGAAGATGTTCAGGAACGTATTGGTGTATGGAGCCGTGCAGCTGCCGCCTGGTACGATATGCAGGGTGCAAAAATTGCCCGGTTTGGCGATAACATGCGCGAAGTTGCAGTTACCGAAGGCGATAAAGTTGAAGCTCAGATAAAACTGGGACTTTCGGTGAACACTTGGCCTGTGGGCGACATTGTCAAAATTATCAATGCGGTTAGTGAAACGGATATTGACAAACTGATCGAGGAGTATAACGAAACTTACGAATTTGATAAAGAAGCGATGGTGGGTGGCCAGTATCACGAAAGTGTTCGTTACCAAGCCCGCATTGAAGCAGGTATAAAGTCGTTTCTGCAAGCTGGTAATTTTAAGGCATTCACCACTACTTTTGAGGATTTACATGGATTAAAGCAGCTTCCGGGGTTGGCATCACAACGCTTGATGGCGGCAGGTTACGGATTTGGTGCTGAAGGCGACTGGAAGCACTCTGCCTTGGTTCGCGCCATTAAAGTTATGGGACAAGGGCTGAAAGGCGGTTGTTCTTTCATGGAAGATTATACCTACCACCTCAACCCAACCACTGGCTACAAAGCATTGGGTTCTCACATGCTCGAAATTTGTCCGTCAATTGCCGATGGTAAAGCAAAAATTGAAGTGCACCGTTTGGGAATTGGAGGTAAAGATGCTCCTGCCCGTTTAGTATTTAATACTCCAACCGGTTCGGCAACCTGTACCAGTTTAGTTGATATGGGAACTCGTTTCCGCATGGTAGTGCATGATGTGGAATGTGTTGCACCCGAAGCAAAACTTGAAAAATTGCCAGTGGCCAGTGCTTTATGGATTCCACAGCCTGATCTTAAAACTGGTGCAGCTGCCTGGATTTATGCCGGCGGAGCTCACCATAATGCCTTCAGTCAGGCCGTTACCGCTGAGTATATTGAAGATTTCTGCGATATGGCAGGGATTGAACTCATTCAGATTAATAAGAATACCTGTATCTCAGAACTCAAAAATGAATTGAGATGGAATGAAGTTTATTACCATTTATCGAATGGATTAAAATAGAGATTAACAGCAAGATACCCCCGGAGCCGCAGGAATTAAATTCTGCGGCTTTTTTATTTCCGGAAATGTAATTCGAGCTGTGCAATGGCTTCTTCAAGATTTTGACGTTGGTAATGCGTTTGATGGGAAATATTTAAGAATCGCATGATAACAAAGGCGTCAAAAAACTGGAAAAATCTTTTTCGGAAGGAAATAAGTGACGAACTATTTTGGTTTATCTCCAAAACTTTGGCTGAGAAATCAATCGTACTTAAATAATCCAAAATAGATTCAGGCAAGGGCAAATTTTCAATTTCCTCAGGATTCATTCTGAATAAGGAATCAACGCAATCAAATAAACTTTTAATGGCCCGAAATGCAGCAAAATTATAGGTTTTGGTCAAGTCTCCGTCAGCGTTCATCCATTTCGACATGGCGGCTCCTGTGCCGAACGGCACCCTGTCAGATACTCTTCCTGATGGAAAAACAGTGGCTTCGCTAATTTCGTTTACCCGGCCCAATTTAGTTAGCTTATTCAGGAAGTAAAAGTCTTCACCCGCTTGTCTCCGGTTCATTCCTCCCTGTTTTACGTAGGCCTCGGCCCTCACGGCAAAGGCCGAACCAATGGTGTATATCGAATCCGGGAATCCGATGTAATCCAAAGCTTTTTTGTAATAATGAAGATAGTTTTCGTAAAGCCGTATTCCGGTTTTTTGTTTTTCATCCGTTAAGTCATCAATTCGGTGACTAAAATTAATAGTCGCAGCAAAGCAATTTTTATCCTGAAATTCTTGCTCGATGGCTTTCAGGTAATTTTCAGAAACAAGGCAGTCGGCGTCAAGTGAAACAATAATTCCGGAGGGATTATTTATATGATTGAAGCGTCTGATGGCTTCGTCCATCCCAATTTTTCGGGCCATTCCTGCACCTGCAAACTTCGAAGGAATAGCATCGGCATAAATTGGATGTAAAGCGAGTTTTGGCCGGTCATTTTGAGCTTTCCATTCAATCAGTTTCCTGAGTGTTTGCCGATTAAAATCTTTTACCCGGTAGGGACTTAGTTCTGAATTATTGATGGTGACAATAACTTCGCAGGTTGATTCATTTGGAGAGCAATTCCAAAGTGATTCCAGCGTTCGTATTATCTCTGGCTCGTTCAGGCAGGGTATCATTACAATCACCGCCAGCGATGGCTGGGGTGGTTCAGAAATGAACGGAGGATAAACCACGTTTTTTTGAATGTAATGCTCAGTAAATAAATTCATTGCAGCAATTGGATGAAACAAAAAAATCCGAAAAAATTCGGATTTTCTGTCTTTCTATTTTTGGTTATTCTTATTTCAGTTTTGCTTTTGTGTATCTGGCATTCAACCCGACTAAAACTTCCTTTGTAACATTGTGCGTTTCCTCACCAATAAGTACTTCGGCCGCATTTAGAATATAAGTGTACTTTTTATCCTTGTTGTAAATTTTCAGGTAATTCATTACACTATCCAAAAGCTGCTTGTTGTTATCAGCTTGTAGTTGAGCCAATTTGCCTGATAATTCCTGGTCGAGTTTGGCAATTTGTTGTTCTTCACCAACCAATCGGTCGCGTTCCTGCATGGCGCGTTCCTGGGTGAGAAAACCTCCCCGCTGAACTTTTTCCTGAAAAGCGGCGGCCTGCGATTCAAAACGATTACGTTTTTCGCCGTATTCTTTGGTGAAAGCTTCCTGCTGTTTCGTAAATCCGTCGTGCATTTCCTGGGCATAATCGTAATTTACTACTAAAGAGTCAACTTTAATGTAAGCAATTTTTAATTCGGAAGAAGCACCGCCATCATTAGTTCCACCTTTCCCTGAACCGTTTGAATTTTTCCCGGTGAAATGCAGGATATAAATCCCTGCAACAGCTACAAACAAAACTACAGTTAGCACTAATGATGTATTCTTCATAGGTCACGAATCAATTAAATTTTGCCAAAAATAAAAATTTCTTAGCACTATCCATCGAAACGGCTAATTATTTTTCCGCCATCTTCCCGATTCTGTCATATGCAGCAAAAACCTCTTAAAAGCTGCGTAAAATCATAAGTTCACCTTGATAAACATCATAAAATTCGGGCATTCTGTTGGCGTATTTTTAGCATGTCAAATATTGATTTTTTCAACTTAGAATCATGCTCAATAAACTACTTGCAAACGCACTTCCATACATGCCGAAGAAGCTAATCTGGATTTTTTCGAAGCGATATATTGCTGGCGAAACTATTGAAGATGGAATAAAGGCTTCGTTGGAACTTAATAAACAGGGGATTGAAGTTACCGTTGATTTGCTTGGTGAGTTTATATCAACGATTGAGCAGGCCGAAGAAAACAAAATCAAGTACTTTGATATTATTGACCGGTTTACTGCTGAAGGCATAAAAGGGAATTTCTCAGTGAAGCCAACAATGTTCGGTTTACTGATTGATAAGGATGTTTGCTTTGCCAATATTGAAGCGGTGGTCAGAAAAGCAGTTGAACGAAATACGTTTATTCGTATTGACATGGAAGATTCGCAATGTGTTGACAGCGAGCTTGAAATGTATCGAAAACTTCAGCAGAAATATCCTGCACATGTAGGGTTGGTGATACAAGCTTATTTGCGTCGCACGAAGAACGACCTGATCAATATGGACAATAATATTCATGTGAACGGTACTCCGCTAAATTTCAGGTTGTGTAAAGGTATTTATATAGAGCCAAAGCACATCGCTTTTAAAGCCTATGATGAAGTACGCGATCATTACCTCGACGATTTGAATTTTATGCTTGATCGGAACATGTATGTTGGCATTGCTACTCACGACAAGTTTCTGGTTGATAATGCCATGAAGATGATAGATGAAAAACATTTGGATAAATCGAAGTATGAATTTCAAATGCTCTACGGTGTTACACCTGAACTAAGAACAAGTATTGTGAAGCAAGGACATAAAATGCGTGTTTATGTGCCATTTGGGAAAGACTGGTTTGGTTATTCCACCCGTAGATTAAAAGAAAATCCGAAGATGGCTTCACACATCATAAAAGCACTTTTTTTTAGGGGTTAATTTTAGGGGTTATTTAACGGGGGAGGTTCGGAAACGGATCTCCCTTTTTTTTGCAGGTGGGAG
>Ga0172367_10006134_pt1 | contig 14252 bp, 9 predicted proteins | sample Lak10m_FD_114542 | JGI IMG/M metagenome (GOLD analysis project Ga0172367, IMG submission 114542) | Freshwater microbial communities from Kabuno Bay, South-Kivu, Congo - kab_022012_10m | ecosystem: Environmental > Aquatic > Freshwater > Lake | place: Democratic Republic of the Congo: South-Kivu... | reverse complement strand
CGATCTAATATGGATACGATATTCGATTCACTCATAAAAAAGATGGTTTTGAATAATCCTATTCGTTTACAATCAGTTAATTAACATGGGCGGCTTAAACGCCTATACCAAATAATTTAATTCAAGGGCAATCCTGCAAGTGTCATAGGAATAATAATTAATTTTGTAAATAAGTTTATTCCAGGTATTTGTATTTGATCTTTTGTTTTGATAAAATTGTCGGGCTTTTAAAAACCTGACCTGCTGAATGAAAAAAGAAACTGAAATACCCTTTTATTTAACTTCCGAAGATCGGTTCAGTGACTTTTTCAAAAAAAATTACCAAACAGCCTGTCTGATAGCTTTGAAATATGTAAAAAACAGCAATTTCGCCGAAGATTTAGTTCAGGATGTAGTTATTGCCCTTTGGGAGAAAAAAGAAAACTTCCAGATTCATACCAACCTCCGCAATTATTTCTTTACAGCAGTTAAAAATCACGCCATCAACCTGGTTCAGCGCAACAAAAGCATCACCACATCCCTTTCCGAACTATTTATAGACCTTCCTGAAGAAGAGACTTCAAACTCCTTTAGTCAGGAAGAATTGGCCGTTAAGGTTTACAAGGCTATTCAGGAATTACCACATGCGTGCCAGACAATTTTTAAGCTCGCCTACGAGCAAAATTACTCTTATCAGGAAATTGCCGACACCCTGCAGATTTCGAAAAACACGGTTAAAACTCAAATGGGCATTGCTTACAAACAACTTCGTCAGAAACTTAACACACTGGTTATTGCGCTTTTGAATTTTATTTTGAAAAAATAATTGAAAATTCTCATCCTCTGTTTCACCCTTTTCAGAAAAAATGTGTCATACCTATATCAATGAAAAATAACGATCAACAAAAATTTGAACTTATTGCATCAATCCTTCACCGTGAAGAGATTGAAAAAGAGCAAGATATAGCTGATACTCCTGCTAATGATGCTGATCTTCTGGAATCAAAACGAGTTTTTTCAGTCAAAGATCAGGTTGCACAATTGGAGAAAATGAAATCGGCAGAGGAGGCCTGGAGGCAGGTACAGCCAAAAATTTTCAAGAAAAATGCAATCGATTGGCAAAGGTGGCTTAGCTACGCTGCCGTATTTGTCGGAACGGTAATTCTGAGCACCGTTTTCAACTATTTTTATTCGGACGGCAGATTTTCGTCGACTCCGGAAGTTTTCGCCTCGGTTAATTCGCCCCGTGGACAAATTACCAGTTTGACCCTGTTTGACGGAACAACCGTTTGGCTAAATTCTGGCTCTACCCTGAAATATTCCAATCAGTTTGGGAAAGGTCAACGTGAGGTTAGCCTGGAAGGTGAAGCGCTGTTTGAAGTACAGAAAGATTTAGAGAATTTATTTGTTGTGAACATGGACGGCTCTATGATTAAAGTTCATGGAACAATCTTTAACGCCAAGAATTATCACGCCGAAAAAGAAGTGGTTTTACTCGAGGGGAAAATTGAATATTCAAATCAGGGGAAAAACGTATTTCTTAAGCCAAACGATCGTATTACCGAAGATAAAAATACGGGTGCAACCACCATCGACAAGGTTGATGCCTCTATTTATTCTTCGTGGATTGGCGGGAAAATTTATTTCGACAACGAATCACTGGAAGATTTGTCGCTTCGCCTAGAACGTTGGTACGACATGGAATTTGTATTCGAAAAGGACAATATCAAATCGTACAAATTTACAGGGGTAATTAATCGCGATAAGTCACTTGATTATTGCTTACGGATCATTCAGTTAACCAATAAAGTAAAATTCAGGAAAGAACGTGATAAAATTTTTATAACAGAATAAAATGAAAAACCAGGATTTGCTGGACACAAACCCTGGCTAAGTTAGTTAATATAAGTGCTTCAGTCTTACCAGGATAAAAGCACTCATTGTTTAACCCATTAATGCAAATTTATGAAAAAAATGGTTCAACCACCGGTTTGGAAGAAAACCGGTGTGTCAAAAATTTTATTTTTTATGCGATTAACTCTATTTTGTTTTTTGCTGGCGGTGTTTGGAGTTCAGGCCAGTTCGTATTCGCAAAACACCCGGTTTAACTTTAAGTACAAAAACACATCGATCAAGCAAATTCTTGACGACATTAAGAGCCAAAGCGAGTTCGAGTTTTTTTACAGTAATGATGACTTTAACACCAGTGAGAAAGTTGATTTGAAAGTCAGCAATGCCACTGTTGAAGAGGTGTTGAATAAAATTGTCAATCCAACTGCTTTAAAGTACAGTGTCATTGACAAAACTGTAGTAATCTCAAATGTAAGAACGAAAGAGCTGAACGGAAGTCAGCAGGAGAAATCGGTACATGGAATCGTTAAAGATGCTTCAGGAGCTCCTATACCCGGAGTTTCGGTGGTCGTAAAAGGTACAACCCGTGGCTCACTTTCCGATCAGGATGGTAATTATTCAATTACCGGAGTATCCAACGGTACAATTCTTCAATTTTCTTTTGTTGGCATGAATACCAAAGAAGTTTCAGTTGGAAACCAATCGGTTGTCAACGTTACTCTGGAAGAAAATACCATTGGTATTGAAGAAGTAGTGGCAATCGGATATGGCGCACAGAAAAAACGAGACATTTCAACCGCTATCTCTTCAGTTTCTTCCGAAGACCTGAAAGACAAACCGGTTTCGAACTTTGCCCAGGCCATATCAGGAAAAATGGCGGGCGTTCGTATTTCCAATACAAATGCCGCTCCAGGTGGAGGAACAAACATCGTGATTCGCGGGGTAAGCTCAATCAATGCCAGCAACAGTCCATTGGTGGTTATTGACGGGTTCCCGATGAAAGACGGGTTCAACAAAAATGAGAATCCGCTCAACTCCATCAATCCTGCCGATATCGAATCTATTGAAGTGCTGAAAGATGCCTCGTCTAGCGCTATTTACGGAACACAAGCTGCCAACGGGGTAATACTGATCACCACAAAAAAAGGAAAATCGGGTAAACCAACCATCAACGTGAATGTGAGCACCGGCTACCAGCAAATGATCAACAAAATAGATGTGTTGAACCGCGAGGATTTCCTGCAATATATGGACGATGCCCGCGCCAACGCCTATATTATTGAAGATCCTAATTTCGGTACAAACAATCCAAGTCTCCCCCAATGGCAATGGACCGACTCAAATGCAACCCGTATTGCCAACTGGGCCAAATATTCGCAACATGCCTCGGCCATGGCTCAGGCAGGATCGAAACATGCCCGTTGGATTACCGTTACTGACGATACAAAAGCTTCGATGTACGATACTAACTGGCAGGATGAAATTACTCAAACCGGTAAAGTAAATGATGTTCAAATATCCGCATCAGGGGGTACTGATAACGTTTCCTACATGATTTCCGGTGGATATTTTGATCAGGAAGGAATTGTGCCAACATCTGGATACAATCGGTTTTCGTTTCGTGCCAATGTTGATCTGAAAATTAACGACCGTGTAAAATTTGGTTTATTTCTTGCTCCATCTATTGAAAATTTGAGTGTTCTATCGAATACTGAAGGTGGAAATACCTCTAATCCATTTTACAATGCAATAGCTATGCCTCCGCTTTGGAATGCCCGTGATGAAGCCGGAAAACCTGTCTATTGGGGAGCAACTCTGGATAATCCATGGGACTGGAACCTTGGGTTCTTTGTCAATCCGCTTCACCAGTTTATGAAACAGGATAACCGTAGAACAGCAAAAAATCTTTCAACTTTATACGGCGAAATCAATATCCTTAAAGATCTGAAATTCAGATCAGAATTCCATACAGAATTCAGGTACTGGGAGCAAAATTTCTTTCTACCCAATGCAGCGCCCACAACTCAGCAGACTTTCTCAAGATCTCAGGGAATAAATCAAACAAGTACACGTTTGTACTGGAACTCTCAAAATTTCCTCACTTATCAGAAAAATTTTGGTAAACATGCTATTACTGCAATGGCCGGTTATTCTATTGAAGAATCTCAGTATAGGGGTTCATACATCAACAAATACGACTTTCCAACCGACCTGATTACTACTTTAAATCAGGCAACAACGGTATTAAATGCACAGAATGATGCCCGCACCAACCGTTCAGGTGAAACAATGATCGGAAGCTTTGGTCGTGCAATGTACAACTATGCCGGTAAGTATTACATTACAGGCAGTGTGCGCCGCGATGGTTCTTCCCGTTTCGGACAAGATAATAAATGGGGTGTATTCCCTTCTATGTCAGTTGCTTGGCGAGTTTCTGATGAAATATTTTTTGAACCGGTAAAAAAATACGTTAGCGACCTGAAAATTCGTGGAGGATGGGGAGTGATCGGAAATGCCGGAATCGCCAATTATCTGGCATTAAGTACATTGAATTCAACTTCTTATGTATTGGGACAAGGTTCAACCGTAACTGCCGGATATGTTGACAGTAAAGTTGCCAACTCGAAACTAGGATGGGAAACCACCACCGACTACAGCATTGGATCGGATATGCAATTCCTGGATAGCCGGGTTACATTTAGCATCGATTATTTCTACCGTAAAACTACCGATATGCTGTTCAATATGCCACTGCCAACCATTACTGGTTTTGGATCGTACATGGCCAACATTGGAGCGATGCGCAACCGAGGTTTTGAATACACCATCAATTCCAGGAACCTGACAGGTCCGTTTAAATGGACCACGGACTTTAACTTGTCCTATTACCGGAACAGGGTTTTAGACATCGGAAAAGATAAACGCCCATTAATTATTGACAACGGATACACTACCGAAGGCAAGCCACTGGCCGGACTTTGGGGTATGGTGAATTTAGGTGCATACGACGATTGGGAAGAAGTGAAGACTTCGCCAATTTTCAATGCCAGCAACCCATTATGGAAAAACCGCACATCGCCAGGTATGCCAAAAGTAGCCGATGTAAATGGCGACGGAATTCTGGATGCCAGCGATAACACCATTATTGGTTCAAACATTCCTGATTTCGTTTGGGGAATGACCAACTCTTTCGAGTACAAAGGATTCGACCTTTCTGTTCAGGTGAATGGAGTACAGGGTGGCGACATCAATATGTTGGAATATACCGGAGTTTTCGGACGCGGAGCAGGAACCATGAACACGACCGCTGAATATTACAACAATTACTGGACGCCTACGCGCACCGATGCCAAATATCCGGCACCAACCCGAAAAAATTACGAAGGTACCGACCTCTCCGGAACGCTTATTTATAAAGGAACTTATGTGAATATTCAGAATATATCGTTCGGATATTCTCTGCCAAAAATTCTGATTAAAAGAGCAGGATTCTCTAATTTACGGGTTTATTCCACCATTCAGAATGCACTGTTTATTACAAAATTCCCTGGATTTAATCCCGAAACAAACTTCAAAGGCGACCAAACTACCTCTCAAGGGATCGATCGTGGCGCATATCCTTTGGCTCGCACAGTTTCTTTTGGCTTAAACATTTCATTATAACCTGAAAAATAATTATTTGATATGAAAAAAATATTTTCACTGATCATACTGGCAATGCTTGCGTTTGCTTGTTCAGAAGATTTCCTGAATAAACAACCGGAAGATTCCTTGTCAACCGGAACCTACTATAACAATCCGGCTGAAATTAAAACCGGCCTGGTAGCCTGCTACAAGAACCTTCAAAACATATACAATCAGAGCGATTTCCCTTTGATTATAGAACTAATGTCAGATGATGGCAAAGATTTTGGTTGGAGCGGTGTGTGGCATATTTTCCAAAAAATTAACAGCAATTCACAGGGGAATATTTGGAATAACTGCTACAAAATGATCGTTAATTGCAATACGGTTATTGATATCATTGACAAGTACAAACCCGCAAATGCCACAGAGGAAGCACTGGTGAAAGCCTATCGTGGTGAAGCTTCTTTTCTCCGTGCATTGGGTTATTTTAACCTGACACGTATTTATGGCAATGTACCTAAAGTCGTAGCTCCGTTTGCCGATCCAAACGCAGCTTTCGGCATTGGCCGTACTCCGGTAACCGATATTTACAATACTGTTGTTATTCCTGACCTGGAATATGCTTTTGCCAACTGTTACAAAAAAGGCGATGCTGCCCTGAAAAACGAAGAAGCACGGGCAACCAAAGGAGCCGCTTTAACGATTTTGGGTAAAGTTTACCTGACAATGAACAACCCGGCCAAAGCTGCAGAAACGCTGAAAAAACTGATTGTTGACAAAGCTGCCGGAACTTATTCTTTACTGCCTGATTACAAAAGTATCTTTGCAACCAATAACAAGTTCAACGCTGAATCAATCTTTGAAGTTAATTTCAATGTTTCAGCCGGTCAGCCAAGCTATTGGTTTAAATGGATGGGTGTTGACATTGGCAAACGATTGTCTGCCCCATCGAGCAACCAGTTGCTGGTTGAGCACAACCTGATGCGCGACTTCGTAAACAGCAAAGAAATAACCCGATATGTTGCAACTGTCGACTCCGGAAAATGTCCGGGAGATACACCTCCGATTCAGGCCTGGGCTTCGAAATTATGCCCGACCGCAGCTACCGTTAAAAACTATGTAAATACTGGAACCGATAACAATTACATGGTTACCCGATATGCCGATGCGCTTTTAATGTATTCTGAAGCGTTAATGCTGCAGGGACAAAAAACCGACGCATTAACTTATTTCAACGAGGTAAGAAAACGTGTAAGACCAACAGCTTTACTGACTGAAGCCGAACTGAATATTGATCAGATCTTACACGAGCGCCGTATGGAACTGGCTTTTGAGGGACACCGATATTTTGACCTGGTACGAACCGGAAAAGCGATATCGATTATTACCAAAGCATTGATGACCAAAGTGGATTACGATGATAAGATTTATATTACAGGTCCAATCCCCGAATACCAATTGATTTTGCCAATTCCGGTTGGTGAAATTGAAAAAGACCCAACTTTAACACAAAACAGCGGGTATTAATCCAGAAAAAAAAGAAAACATGAAGAAGATAATATATTTCATTACGCTGGGAATGTTTGTTTCCCTTTCATTTGTTTCCTGCCTGAAAGAAGACAATATTTCTGCGCCAACAGTAAGCGAAGTTCAGATGTATATGACTGCCAAAAACGGCAAAGATTCGTTGGTTACTACCCCGACAAAAGGGAAACCTGTCAAATTTGTAGTTCTTACCAAAGCCGATGTTTGTTCGGTTTGGCCGGGCGGTTTTAGAGATGTCATGAAGAAAAAGAAAAGTCTCGATGGAGGTTTAACTTATCCTGATTCGATCGATATGTTTAATCATCCTGTATTAAAAGCAAGCGATTTGTATATTGACTACGGACTTGTTGGAGCAAAAGGGCTGAAAACCTCACAAATGGCTGGTGGCTGGTATTGTACCTACACGTACAAAACGGCAGGCACTTTCGATCTTACAATTGTAGTTACCAATCATGGGTACAATGGCCCGGACTACCAACAGGTAGTTGTTCCCGGAGGAAAAATTACCGTGAAATAATTTTAGCCACATCATTTACCTTTTTAAAAACCAGTTCCTCTAAACGGGGGCTGGTTTTTTTACGGTTCCTGAAACAGAAAATTGATAATTTTATTCCATCTGATTTTTAAGTAATGAAACGAACATGTTGCTTCACAATACCCAAGAGAATGATAATAATTTTCGCGACGCGGATTTCCACTTCGTTCCAATTCAGCAACATGGAGTTCCATATTACCATTAAAAAACGAATTATTAGGGTATGAAAAATCCACTACTGATATATGCTTTACCGGCCTTATTTCTGACTCCGATAACTGCCTTAAATGCGAATAGACCTCAAAAACCAAACTTTGTTATCCTTAACATTGATGACCTTGGATATGGTGACATTGGTCCATTCGGGTCGAAGCTCAACCGGACCCCTAACCTAGACCGTATGGCAAAGGAAGGACGGCTTCTGACATCCTACTATGCAGCTCCGCTGTGCTCTCCTTCACGTGCATCACTGATGACCGGTTGTTATCCCAAACGTGTGATACCGATCCCCACCGTACTCTTTCCTGATTCCAACATTGGTCTTGCCCCCGAAGAGACAACGGTTGCAGAGCTTTTAAAGTCTGCAGGTTATTCCACTGGCATTATAGGAAAATGGCATCTCGGTGATCAGCCTGAAATGCTTCCCACGCGCCAGGGATTCGACGAGTGGTTTGGTCTTCCCTATTCTAACGACATGGGACCTCAGACAGATGGAGTAAAGAGCAATTTCGGTGATCCGTTACCACCTCTAGCAAAAAATCCTCAACCACCACTTCCGCTGATGCGAAACGAAACAGTAATAAAGCGGGTTCTGCCTACAGATCAAATCAAACTGGTCTCCATGTATACCAAAGAGGCTTTGCGATTCATACATGAACATAAAAAGAAACCCTTCTTTCTATATTTAGCTCATAATGCGGTTCATTTCCCATTGTATCCGGGAGATAATTTCAGGGGAAAATCTGCGAACGGACTCTATGGCGACTGGGTGGAAGAAATGGACTGGAGTGTAGGCGAAGTTCTGAAAGCTCTAAAAAGAAATGGCATCGATAAAAATACGCTCGTAATTTTCACAAGTGACAATGGCGCTACACAGCGTGGTATAAATTTTCCGCTACGTGGCAATAAGTTTTCTACCTGGGAAGGTGGATTGCGCGTACCGACAATCGCATGGTGGCCTGGCAAGGTTCCTGCCGGCACATCTTCTGATGCCATCTGTGGAATGTTTGATATACTGCCCACCTTTGCAGCTTTTGCCGGTGTAAAAGTTCCCGAAGACCGAAAGATCGACGGTGCTGATATCAGTTCCATAATCATTGGCGATGCTGAAGTCACTCCTCCTCACAAGGTTTTCTACTACTTTGCCGGATTACAACTTCAAGCTATCCGCGACAGTGAATGGAAACTTATATTAGCTCCTAATTACATAAAAAGTTTTCAAAACGGCAACCCCAAACCGGTACCTATCGATGAAGAAATAAGCTCATTCCAACTCTATAATCTAAAAACTGACATTGGAGAAAGTAAAAACATTGCTTCACAAAATCCGGAAATTGTTGAACGGATGAAGAAGTTGGTTTTGAAAATGAATGACGATCTGGGCATCAGTGGCACGGGGCCAGGGGTGAGACCGTTGGGACGAGTAATGAATCCCCAACCTATAATTGGTCAGGATGGGAAAGTGAGGACTGGTTTAGAGTCTACAACCCGATACAACAGAAAAATGAAGAAATTCCAACAATAAAAAAGTATAAAATGAAAAATCTGAATAACAGTTTAATTGCAATGACAGGTATAATATCTCTCGGATTTACCGGCCAGCAAGGTGAAGAAAAATTCAAAAAGGAAGCATCCACACAACGGCCTAACATTTTATTGATTTTTATTGATGACATGGGCTATGCCGATTTAGGCTGTTACGGGAACACAGAAGTACAAACACCAAATATTAACAAACTGGCCAACGAAGGAATTATGTTTACACAGTTTTATGTGAATTCACCCATTTGTTCTCCCTCCCGCACGGCCATTACAACGGGGCAATATCCTTCGCGGTGGGGCATCACATCGTACATCAACAGTCGTAAAGCCAATGCCGACAGGGGCGTGAAAGATTTCCTTTCATTGAAAGCACCATCAGTTGCCCGTAATATTCAGAAAGCGGGATATTATACCGCGCATATCGGGAAGTGGCACATGGGGGGAGGTCGCGATATAAGCGATGCTCCGCTAATTACAGAATATGGTTTTAATGAATCTGTTACACAGTTTGAAGGACTGGGTGAACGTTATTTGGCGAAGTTCGAAACATTCAATTATAAAGATGGGAAAAGAGATCTTGAAAAACAATCTGCTCAATTAGGCAAAGGTGAAATTCACTGGGAAAAACGAGATAAGTTCACAGAAATTTTTGTTGACCGGACGATAAATGCCATTGAAAATGCACAAAAGGCAAATAAGTCGTTTTACATTAACCTGTGGCCCGATGATATCCACACACCTCTTGAACCTCCTACCCATTTACGGGGTGATCTTTCAACCAAAACCCGTTTTCTTGGTGTAATGCAGGAAATGGATAAGCAAATGGGACGTTTATTCGATTACATTCGAAATAATGAAGAATTGTTTAAAAATACGCTGATAGTTTTTACAAGTGATAACGGGCCTGACAAGGCAGTGAACGATGCTGGAGTTTTACGGGGATATAAAACCAATTTATACGAAGGAGGATTTCGTGAACCATTTATTGTCTGGTGGCCGGGTGCAATTCCAAAAGATAAAGCCGGAACCAAAAACACAAAAACAGTTATGGCTGCCATTGACTTGCCCTTAACTTTTATGGAAATTGCGGGCGCCAATCCTGACGAAGGCGTTAAATATGACGGGGAATTAATGCTGGAAGCCATTTCAGGCAAGGCGCAGAAAGAACGCAGCAAGCCTTTGTTTTGGATTCGTCCACCCGACCGACCCGGCTATTTGCCCGAGAATGACCCCGACCTGGCCATCCGTAAAGGAGATTATAAATTGCTGATGGATTTTGATGGTTCGAATGTTCAGCTGTATAATCTTATTGATGATGTGGGGGAAACAAAAAACCTGAAAGAAAAGAACCCGCAGGTGGCAGCCGAATTGAAAAAAGAATTAATGGCCTGGTTCAAGAATTACCCTCACGATATTGATTTGAAAAAATATCAGTTTGAATTACTTACTAATTAGAAATACGGGAAAGCTGGCAGCTTTAGTTTTTAGATTATTTGTACTTGCGTAGGTTTTGTCTGTTCTTCACAAAACGAAACGGGGAAATCATTTAATATTTTTTCACTAATGTGTAATTCGAATTTATTCCAACTAATTTTAAAATAATGAAAAACCAACTTTTAACCATTGTTTTTATTTTTTCAGGTCTATTCCTGATGGCGCAAAGCCCTAAACCTTACTGGAATACCAACATTCCGTTGAATTCGTACCGTCTTCCGATGGCTCCCGCCGGGACTTCAGTTAAATACACCGATTTGGATAACGACGGCGATCCGGACATGCTGGAAACATTGACCATCAATAACATGCCCGTTCGTTGGATTGATGACGACGATGATATGAAGCGAACCGACATGGAAGGCGATACCGACAGCGATTGCCTGATGATTGACCGCGATAAAAACGGCAAATACGGAAGCTACAACGATTTGGTGATCGACTGGAACGATACCAACAAGGATGGAAAAGCTGACATGCAAGTGGTGGTTGATTATGTGGCCAAAGAAAAAGCCGCATGGGGACCGGGGCATTACATGTGGGTAATGGACACCGATCAGGACAATATTTTCAATTACATCGACTGGGATACTTTTGAGCTTCGTTGCTGGATTCACCACGGGCAGTCTGACTTTTTCGAGGATTACCACGGGAAAAGCATTTTTATGAAGGTTCACTCCACAACCGACAAAATGAACGATGTTCGCCTCAACTGGGAGAATCCATTCCTATTTTACGATCAGGACGACGATGGCCTCACCGAAATGGCCATCCGTTTTTGCGATTCGCCTCCCTATTTAAACGACCGGACACTTCCGAACACCCCTGAAAGCATGAAACTGACAGGTAAAATCGACTGGGCTTCCATGTCGTTCGACCTGGATAACGACAATGCCCCCCAAAACGAATTCGACCTCGACATGACGATCCATTTTCGTGGCGGAGGTTTTGACTACATGGATCAGGTTCACAAATTCGAAAACATGCGCGGGCTTCCGGCCACCGATACCATGTTTATGGATCCCCGGTGGAGACAGCTTTCCGAACTGATTTATCCCGACCATGAATCTGCCTGGAACCTGACACATAACCGGGGCAAGTGGCAGTCGGCCTACTTCACGTTCGACGAAGACGACGATTGCGCCCGCTGGGAGCGCGTTGAATTGTACGAACCACGCAACATGTTTAAAATTGGTGCGCGAAAAGGAGGAATCGACAACAATCCGCAAGCCGATGCTGCCGGTGACCGCGGCGAATGGGACATGGACAACTCCGGAAAAGGAAATATTTACGTGGGTAAATTTGATGGACGGATCCATTTGTATGGCGCCGAATGGGGAGCCTGGAGAGTCGATCAGAATGCTTTTTCGTACCAGGCAATCGGAGGTTTGTACGATGGTTACGGGCCAGGCCGCACCCAGGTTGAACCCAAAGTTTTCACCACCGTGAAATACACCGATACCAACAAAAACGGGTTTATCGACGAGCTTTCTTTCGATCTCGATGGCGACACGATTTTTGAACACACCGTTTCACTCCTGAAACTGGGTATCGACGATCGCGCTGAAGTAATCAAAACTTCAGGATTGAAATACAACGATTTGGTTGAACTGAATACTTCGGTTTCCGAAAAAATGTGGAAAAACGCGCTGGAAGCTTCTGCCGTCGCTGAAAAGGCAGGCATCAACCTAAGTTGGTACAGCCTGTTGCGCAGCCCCAAAAGCCTTCAGCAAAAATACAGCAACGGCTACTGGCTGCAATTCTACATCTACCGCGACCTGATGGAGTTAGGAGTGCGCAAGAAAAACAATGAATATCTGAATACCCTTGATAAAGCATATTTTTCAGGAAACTGGAAGCTGGTTGGGAATTTATAAGTTTGAGATCAGTATTTCTGAATAAAAAGTGGGTGAAGCAATCTTTTGTTGACTGCTTCACCCTTTTTATTTTCAAAATTCCTGAAAAATCAGGTATTTTTGGTTTCAATCTAACCAAACAAAAACCTGATATGAAAACGACCAATTTCACTACCCTCGTCTTATTGCTTCTCGGGTCCATGCTCCTTGCCCCATGCCCCATGCTCTTTGCACAATCTCCCAAAATTCAGGGCGAGCTTAAAAAATGGCACACTATCAGCCTGCAATTCGACGGGCCACAATGCGCCGAAACCGATTTCAGCCCCAATCCTTTTCTCGACTACCGGTTAGAAGTCACGTTTTCCAAGGATAACAAATCGTACAAGGTCTCGGGATTTTTTGCCGCCGACGGAAATGCTGCCGAAACATCGGCCATTTCAGGGAATAAATGGCAGGTCAACTTTGTCCCCGACGAAGCCGGAAGCTGGAACTACCGGGTCTCGTTCCGAAGTGGAAAAGATATTGCCATCAGCGATCAGCCTGAAAATGGGAAAGCCATCGCTCCGGACGGAGCTTCCGGATCATTTCAGGTGGCTGATTCCGATCTCAAAGCTTCGGGATTCCTTTCCAAAGGACGAATTGTTCCCACTTTGGGCAAACGTTACCTGAAATTCGCCGGAACAGGTGAATATTTCCTGAAAAACGGGGCCGACAGTCCGGAGAATTTCCTGGCCTATATTGATTTCGACCAAACTTACCGATATGGAAATAAAGCCATTATCCGCGAAGGAGAAGCCAACCCGAAGGAAAGCTGCCACAAATATGAATCGCACATCAAAGACTGGAAAACAGGAGATCCGACCTGGCAAAACGGGAAAGGCAAAGGAATTATCGGTGCACTGAATTACCTGGCTTCGCAGGGTGTGAACTCGCAATACATGCTCACCATGAATATTCAGGGCGATGGCAAAGACGTTTGGCCCTATGCCGACCACAACGAACGCTACCGTTTCGATTGCTCGAAACTGGCCCAATGGGACATCGTTTTCGGCCACATGGACCGGCTGGGAATGATGATGCATTTTGTACTTCAGGAAACCGAAAACGAATGCTTGCTCGACGGCGGACACACTGCGGTACAACGCAAAGTTTATCTGCGCGAACTGGTCGCCCGTTTTGGTCACCATTTGGGAATTACCTGGAACATGGGCGAGGAAAATGGCCCAGCCGACTGGACTCCGGTTGGACAAACCGACCAAATGCGTAAAGACATGGCTAACTTCCTGAAATCCATTAATCCATACCCCAATTTTGTAGTGTTGCACACCCATGCCGACGATAATCATCAGGACATGATGCTCAATCCGTTGCTGGGTTTCGAGTCGCTCGACGGTCCTTCGATGCAGATTCACAGCGCCGAACATGCCAATAAGCGGATTGCTCATTTCATTGCCGAATCGGCCAAAACGAAAAAGCCATGGGTGGTCATGTTCGACGAACTCGGCCCGGCACACAAGGGTGTAATGCCCGATCAGTTCGATGCACAGCACGACACGGTGCGCCATTATGCGCTTTGGGGCAGCCTGATGGCCGGTGCAGCTGGT
>Ga0172367_10006133_pt1 | contig 14256 bp, 13 predicted proteins | sample Lak10m_FD_114542 | JGI IMG/M metagenome (GOLD analysis project Ga0172367, IMG submission 114542) | Freshwater microbial communities from Kabuno Bay, South-Kivu, Congo - kab_022012_10m | ecosystem: Environmental > Aquatic > Freshwater > Lake | place: Democratic Republic of the Congo: South-Kivu... | reverse complement strand
CTTCCGACGCTTCCTTGGCCAATGTATAACGGTGCTTTGGCACTCGGTATCAATGGCCCAAGCTGGGGTAGCTACTTCGACGCAGACTTCAACATCGCTGGTACGAATGCTGGTTGGTTGTTCTTCTCAGGACAGGCACTTCACTTCGTAAACGGCATCGTGTTCGCGATGTTGTTTGGCATTTTTGCTCACAAGCAAATTCCGGTGAAGGGTCACGTTGCAAAGGGACTTATCTACGGAATCATCATGACCATCATCAGTGCTGGCGTGCTTGTTCCTTACGCATACGTTGCCGAGCAGGGCTACGGCCTCTTCTTGATGGACGGACCTGATGGTTGGAAACTTCCATTCGGCATCTTGGTATGGCACCTCATTTACGGTGGCATGATCGGAATGCTCTATCAGCCAAAGGACGACAACTAGTCATCCCCGCGTAAGCGGAAAGAATGATCAAAAGCCCGACTCAGTGAAAATTGGGTCGGGCTTTTGTGTTTTCTGAGTTATTTGAACAAGCGCTTGGCAGCGAGTTCTGAACCTTGCGCCAGCGAAGCGAGTTTTGCAAACACCACATCAGGGTCGATGGTGGTGGTGCCAACGTGAACTGAGAAGCCGCAGTCAACACCTGCAAGCAAACGATCTGGTTCAACTACTTCACCCCAGCGCTCCAAACGTTGTGCAACAACTTCCGGATGCTCGATGTAGTTGGACTGCGGCTCGATGACTCCTGGACAAATGAACTTGTCTTTTGGAACACCTAGCTCTTTCATCACAGCCCATTCGTGTGAGTGGCGTGGGTTCGCGCCTTCGAACAATACGGTTTGCGGCTTTGCTGTCCACACAATGTCGATGATGTCGGCAATGGAAATGTCGTGGTGGTGTGGACCGGGGTAGTTGCCCCAACACAAGTGCATACGAAGTTGTTCAACTGGAATGTTGCGTACAGCGTGATTCAACGCCTCAATATTGGTGCGAATGGTGGCGCGGAACTCTTCCTTGGTTTGTTTTGCGTACGCGCTGTGTCGACCCATTGCTAGGTCGGGGCAGTCCACCTGCACCACGGCTCCTGCTGCGGCAATCGCTTCGTACTCAAAGCGCATTGCTTCTGCAATAGCAAAAACATATTCTTCGCGAGTCTTGTAGAACTCGTTTCCGAAGAACAGAGAAACGACGCCAGGTGATGCTGCGCTGGTGAAAATCTGTTCGTGATTATTTGCTGTTGCTGCACGGCGTAGTTCGGTCATGTCTTTCACGGCAGCGGTTTTGTCGATTACTTCAATCGGTGAGTTGCACGCTGGTGCGCTTCGTTTGCGACGGCCAGGGTTTCCTGCCACTGCCTCGGCGCTGCGAGGAAAGTCGACAAGGTCTTCAAAGAAGTACGACTGCACTGACTCGCCAGTGAAACCCGAGAGACGATCTTTTACGTATGTCGCATAGGAAGGCTTGGACATTTCGCCGTCGTTAATAATGTTCACGCCAGCTTCAACTTGTTTGCGCACCACTTCGTCAATTGCAGAACAAACACGCCGGTCAAGTGCTTTGGCGTCGACTGGAATACCATCGCCAACAGCCCACATGATCTGGATGAGATCGTCGGGGCGGGGGAGGCTTCCTGTGTGAGTAGACGGAATGGTGTGTGATGCTCGGCCCATGTCAATCTCCTTGTGAGGCTGAGGGAAACATTAGGTCATCTAGGCATGGCGACTCTCCAGACCATGGTCTAACTTGATCGCTATGAGTCAATCAGTGAGGGTTTGGGCAGTTCGTGGCGCAATTGCATTGCTGGCAGTTGTAGTCGCCCTAGTTGGAGTTCCTTGGGTCTATATCAATGTGATCAAGGACGATGCCCCGGACGCTCTGAGTCTTGAACCAACCAACACATCACTAGCAACAAGCTCTTCGGTGGTCAGCGGCGAGAATGATCTAAGTGGCGAGTGGAAAATTGCGACCGATTCGGTAGTTGGCTACCGAGTGAAAGAGATTCTGTTTGGGCAAAGCACTGAGGGTGTCGGTCGAACGAGTGGTGTCAAAGGTTCGTTGACCATAGAAGACAATTCTGTTGTCGCTGCACAGTTTGAAATTGCAATGGCGTCATTGGTGAGCGATAGCGATCGTAGGGACAGGCAGGTAAACGGTCGGATTCTTGATACTGCAACTTTTCCAACAGCACAATTCGTTTTGACTACACCAATCGTCGTGACTCCTGAAGCGATTACCGGTTTCGAATTTTCAGTTGCAGCAACTGGAGAACTCACCTTGCGAGGTGTTACAAAGAGCGTCAACGTTGAATTGCTGGCGCGACTGACTGATGGAATTATTGAAGTGAACGGGCAGATTGAAATCGTGTTTGCAGATTGGCAAATACCCGACCCAAGTGTTTCCGGAATTACGGTCGAAAGCTCTGGGCTCCTGGAGTTCTTGCTTCGCTTCTCGCGTTAACTGCAAACTTGTGGGGTCAGTTCGGCCTGATCGTTACGTAGATGCCGCCATTTGTTTCCGACGCTTCGTAGCGGAGCAATGGATTAACTGCAGGACCAAGAATGGCTGCTCCCGTTGTTGGATCGAATTGTGAACCGTGCAATTCACACTCGAGCACATTCTTCACTCGGTTAACAGGGAATCCTTGATGCGAGCAGTTAACACGTAATGCAGTGATTCCAGTTCCGGTGCGTGTGAGCACAACACCAGTGGTGCCACCGCCAGTGATGAGAACGTTCACAATTCTGGTTTCGCCAACAGCAAGATCGGCAGACTCCAGCGCACGTTCGGTGGTTACTTGAGTAATGGTTGGAAACTTCTTTCGCCTCCACACCAGTTTGTTCTTCTCTTTACGGCACACAAACGTGACACCGTTTACTGTTCTCTCGCGACCTGCGGCTTTGCACGGAGCACCGATGGAAATGGAGGGGATTGAAGCATCGGCCTTTCCACCTGTGAGCATCCAAGCAAGTGATGCAACAGTTGCGGCAAAAAACTCTCGCCGAGAGGGGAATTGGTTCATGGCCGAAGAATATCGTGTATTTTGTACTTATCTTCAACGAAAGGTTTGTCATGACCACTTACTCACAGATGTACATCGACGGTCAATGGGTTGCGTCAACAGGAACCGGCTCAATTTCGGTATTTGACTCAACAAACGAGCAAGTGATGGCAACCATTCCTGAAGGAACTGTTGACGATGTGAAGAAGGCCGCTGCAGCAGCGAAAGCAGCGTTCGGTTCATGGAGCGCTTTGACGCCCGCTCAACGTGCCGATTACTTGAACAAGATCGGCGACGCCTTGGCAGTTCGTATGGATGAAATTGGTTCAGTTATTTCGCGAGAGACCGGAATGAACAAACCATTTTCGAACATGATTCAAGTTGGTCTACCAATCAACTCATTTAAGCAAGCAGCAGCAGTTTCCCAATCATTTGACTACTCGCGCCAGATTGGTAGTTCGAGTGTGGTGCGCGAGCCAGTAGGCGTCGTTGGTTGCATCACCCCTTGGAACTATCCACTGCATCAAATTTCGGCAAAAGTCGCCTTTGCTATGGCAGCGGGTTGCACCGTGGTGTTGAAGCCAAGTGAAGTAGCACCGGTTGATGCATTTATGTTGGCAGAGATTATTCATGAAGCTGGTCTGCCTAAGGGTGTGTTCAACTTGGTAACCGGCACTGGTCCAGTGGTAGGCGAGGCAATTGCAGCAAGTGCCGATATTGACATGGTGTCATTCACTGGTTCAACACGTGCAGGTAAGCGAGTAGCTCAAGTTGGCGCAGAAACCATCAAGAAGATTGCACTTGAGTTAGGTGGAAAGAGCGCAAACATTATTTGCGACGACCTCGACGAAGCAACATTTGCAAAAGCGGTGATGGGTGGCGTTGGTAAAGCATTCTTGAACAGCGGCCAAACCTGCTCGGCACTTACCCGAATGTTGGTTCCGCGTACTCGCTTGGCTGAAGCAGAAAAGTCTGCAGTTGCCGCAGCAAGTGGAATGAAAGTTGGTGATCCATTTGCTGAAGGGTCAAACCTCGGACCATTGGCATCTGCAGCTCAGCGCGACCGAGTGCAGTCGTACATCAACAAGGGTATTGAAGAAGGCGCGAAGTTGATTTTTGGTGGCCCTGGTGCGCCAGAAGGACTCACAACTGGTTACTACGTAAATCCAACTGTGTTTTCTGAAGTAAAGAACTCAATGGCAATTGCACAAGAAGAAATCTTCGGTCCAGTGTTGGTAGTAATTCCTTATGACACTGTTGATGATGCTGTAAACATTGCAAACGACAGTGTGTATGGACTTGCCGGCGCGGTGTTTTCTGCCGATAAAGAAAAGGCCATTGCCATTGCTAAACGCATGCGTACCGGTCAGGTAGAAGTAAATGGCGGTGCGTTTAACCCAAATGCTCCATTTGGTGGTTACAAGCAGTCGGGAATCGGTCGCGAGTTAGGTGAATATGGTTTTGAGGAGTTTCTGCAGATCAAGAGTCTGCAGCTCTAATTTCTTGTACTGAAACTCCTCATCAAAATGGCGCGCTCGGAGGGACTCGAACCCCCAACCCTCTGATCCGAAGTCACGCTTGATCTGTTTCACAGTGTCTCACGAGGTGTCACAAAGCCTTAAAAAATAAGGGCCTGATACTTTCTGAAACGCGAGGGAACTTACTGCAAATTCGTGCAGTTGCCCCCCTCGTTGCCCCACAGAAAGGTGATGAAACGTGACAAGCAAGAGATCAAATGGCGAAGGAACGATTTACAAGAACAAAGAGCGTGATCGTTTTGAAGGACAAGTGACCGTTGGAATCAAACCCGATGGGAAACCAATTAGACGAAAAGTTTCTGGTCGAACAAAAGCCGAAGTTGTTAAACGAATGACTGAAGTGCGTGAGCGATGTACTCATGGCCCAGGTTTGCCTAGCGATGTGACCGTTGCAGATTGGTTGGGGTATTGGATTGCGGTAGTTTTACCAACTGCAGATATTGCATCCTCTACTCGCGAGAGTTACGAGGATTTGTGTGCTTGGTATTTGATTCCTCGGTTGGGGCGAATTCGTTTAGCAAAACTCTCTCCGGCTGATGTGCGCGGGATGCTGGTTTCTATGAGCGCGGATGGGTATTCAAGTAATACGCAGAGGCTGGCACGAGCTGCGCTGAGGAGGGCTTTACGGGTCGCTGAGGCCGAGAGTTATGTGCAACGCAATGTTGCAGGATTAACGGATGGGGTGAAACTAGATACAAAGATTGGGCGAACGATGACGCCTGATCAAATGAAATGTTTGATCGCATCGGTATCGGGTGATCAAATCGAGCCTATGTTGCATGTGTTGCTTGCTACGGGTCTGCGTCGTTCGGAAGTGCTGGGGTTGTGCTGGTCTGATATTGATCTCACTACTTCTCCAGCGACAATTCAGGTGAGTCATGCTTTGAAGCGCGAGAAGTCTGGACTTGTTTTTGGTGAGCCCAAAACGAAACGTACAAAACGAGTGTTGTACATACCTAGCGCAACTGCCCGGCTACTCAAGGAGCACCGGGTGTCTCAATTGCGCGAAAAACTTGAGTTCGGTCCAAGTTGGGGAGGAGAGTGGTCAGAAGTGGACTTCGTGTTTACAACACCTATTGGAACTCCAATTGATCCCCGGAATTTCGCAAGAAACTTAGAGCAAGCCACAGAGTCCGCTGGTTTAGGCAAGTGGTCACCGCACGAGTTTCGGCATACGGCGGCTTCTCTGATGATCTCTAGTGGCGTGCCTCTAAAGCAAGTTTCCGAAGCGTTAGGACATTCGTCAATCTCGGTAACAGCAGATGTTTATGGGCATCTATTAGCGCCTTCTACTGCGACTGCTGACGCCATGGCAAGAGTTATGTATGGGACTTAGTCATAACCACAAATCAACTTTGGTAGGTTGGATCCTTATGAAGGTAGAGATACAAAGATTGCTCGGAAAAATCGAAGCTGGCACCATTGGTAAATCCCAACCTTGGCAAGGCGCTGATGTGGTGATTGTTGAAGTTACCCCAGAGCCGACTGTTGGGGGTTTCCATCCAGACCAACGTTTCGTGGAAACTGAAAATGTCGCAGAACTTAGCTGGGCATTTGAACAGCTGAGAGATATTTTTTGGAAATGCGAAGGATACGGACTTTGGAAAGAAGAATTTTTTGGTCGTCTTGGCAATGTCGCAACTAAGTTTCAGTCAGTCTGCCCTGAAGGATCGCTAACCGGTTTGTTGTCAGCTGTAATCGAGGAAGCATCAACAATGGCTGATGAAATAGAACTTAAAGGTGGGTTGGAATACCTCGCTCTAACTTTTGATAACAGAATTTTTGACGACTTTAACTTGGTTTCCGATGGGAATCGATATCTAAATCAGGCACTAGTAGAGAAAAGGCTAGAAGAGTACGCAAATGAACTCCCCGAAAATCACATTAAAGCATGGGGCGTGGCGGCGTCGGTAAGCCCAAGAGATAATGAAGAAGATGAGCCATTCTGATGAAACGATTAATGCTTGATATAGATGAAGACTGTGACCCGTTTATAGAGCAACGTATACCAAAACATAGATCGCAAATATGGGGGAAGATTTCGCAGTTGAGATTTGAACCAAGACCAAATGATTCTGAGCAGTTAAAGGGTTACAAGGGTTGTTTTAAAGTGACGTGCGGTGAATACCGAATTATTTATTCTATTTTTCAAGACCATCTTAAAATATTTGTTGTTGGTTCACGTGACGGGGACTCGGTCTACAAACAGTTTGAGCGAAAATACCGAAATCTAACGTTCACTGCTTGAGGATTAGACCGTATTCAATTTTCGCTGGGATAGATTCGGTATCAAAGGATTATCTATCCCACTGCCGAATTACTGCATCAATTAATGGTTCTTCATAAGTTGCAAGTAGTGAACCGAATTTTTCAGCAGTAGCTGCCTCTCCGACAAATGATGCGATTTTAGAAAGTAAAGTTATGGCGTTTTCAACTTGGTTGTTATGCAGATATCCAAACATCAATTCAGCCAAAACATCTATTGGAAGATCTATCGGATAGTTGGCAATATGACTGACTAAAGCCACCAATTCATCCAAATCGCACGAGTATCTGGCTGATTGAACGAATGCGTGCAAAGAGCGATCATCAAATTTTTGGCCGAGTGCGATTAGGTCATCAAATATTGGAATTGCTTGATATTTATAGTGGAAGAAAAATCCAGGTGATCGGAGTAGCAAGGTCAAAATTCGGTTGTCAAAAACATTTCGGTTTCTTACATGTCTTTTAAAAATGGATATTGAGACGTCTAGTGCTGAGACATCTCTTGCTAAGTCGGCGATCAGAAACTCCATGTAGGAGTAATTTGAGTCAAAAATGGGTTCAATGCTCAGATATATCTCGAAGGCTTTGTCCATCTCTCTTGCCTTGCAGTAGCTTATGCATTTTTCTACGTGAAATTCACTGTGATTGCTAATGAGTTCAATCTTTTCATTACGAAGTGCCAACTGATCACCAATGGATTCAACTAATTCCGTGTTGCCAAATTGTGCGAAACAACTTACGAATTGCATCAGCATGCTAAAACTGAAAACATTTTTGTCCTGCACGACAAATTCCAAGCAGTTGTGCCACAGTAATTTGGTTAAATCCTCCATGTTCGGGTGAAGGTCTGTTAATTGAGGAACATTATTTTCATCTTTAATGAAACACAGATGTTGGATGAGTGCTCTGAAAAGTGCTAATGATTTAGCTCTTCCTGGGACTCCCGTGAATTCAAATAATTTCCAATATGTTTGCGGATAGGCGCTACGGAGAGTCGTAAACCAAAACTGGAGTTCTATTGGATCTCTGCCAATCATCAAATCAAAGAAACTTGACCAAGGGAACTGCTCTTTGTCTCTATTCAGAGTGGATTCATTCGCTAGTTGAATCCATGTAAAATGCTGAGTTGAAATGCCTTGTTGCTGTGCACTCAAAATCGTATCTAAACAGTTTTCTGGATGATTTTTTACAAGTTTTAAAATAACGTTGTATAGGTAATCCTTGTTCAAGTAGGAGAGATATCTTCCTTGTTCAATTTCTTTAATTAATTCATTAAATGATTTTCCATCGTCAAGAGTGGCAATAATGTTGTTTGAGAAATAGTGATCATCTTCGATGTAGGGAAGCCCAGATTTGATTTCTTCAACTGTGAAGGATTCCGCTCGGTAATTAGGTCGCACATAATGTGGAACTGTGGAAAACAATGTTTCTCTTTGATTTGCATCCATGTTGGCCGAAGACTCGAATAGATGCAGAATGACTATTTCGCGGCTGGACGCGATTTTTGCCAATCTTGCGGCGAATTCAATTCCATGTTGATTGAAGGCATGCACAATTAGATTTCCGTGAACTATTTTAAAACTAGGTAGATTTCGAAAAATAGCTTCAAAGTCAGATTGATCAATTGAAAAATGTAAAAGAGTTTCAAGAAAACTTGTTCGCTTGTTCGGTGAGTAATTTCCAAGATGTGGGCCGACAAGAAGAATAAAATCTTTTATAGAAAAATTTGAATTTTGAACGGACTCAACTTGTAATGCCCGGCAGGTTCTTGCAGTGAAAATTTTGTTAATGTATTTAATTTGTTCATCGGAATTCAATTTGAGCCCAATGTCAACTAATGATTTAAAGCCAGATACCAATGAAATGTCTGTGGATGTGAACTCTCGCAAAATTTGGATGCTTGAACAGATAGGACAGTCACTCCCGGATACTCGGGATGTAATAGTCGCAAGCCACTTGTGGCCGCTTTCACAATTCCATAAAACATTTTGGATACTTTCGTGAGAGTACTCATGTGGATCCCAGCCGTCTGCTTGTGCAGCTAACTCAGGGTGTGTTTCGGCAAGCGACGGTTTCTTTGATGCAGTCACTGTATGGTTTCCTCACACAACCATGTAGGGATTGAAGACACTGATTCAATAAGTTGTTTTGAGTTAGCGGCAACTAGGGCAGAAGTGGGGTTTTCTGCCTTTTGTCGCTTTCCGAGTAAAGGTTTCTGTGCATTTTGTGCAAACAATGGATTCTTCACCCAATTCCTGCTCTCCGTTTGGCGATAGTTCGCTAACTGTGATCGCAGGTTGGATGTAATCAAGCAACTTCCGATACTTGTCGGGCGTTACTGACCGAATACCAAGTTTTGCCGCGTCTGCATCCTTATTGCCATTTATGGTTCCATCTGACACAAGTAGATTAGTTTTCCCCGATACCGAGCCAGTTATTCGCACTCCCAGCATTTTTGATTTGGTTTCCAATTCATAACGTCCTTCTTCATAGCAGCCAGTAATCACTACTCGGTCTCCAACTCGCAGGGGGTCGCCAAGATCCCAATCTGTTGGTAGTTCTTTTGCTCTTGCGCTTATTCGCGATGCCCGTAGATCTTCGATTTCCTTAATGAAGTTCTTCGATTCGTTGTCTGAAAAGCCAAGTGATTTTCCCGCTTCAACTATTTCTGATTGCTCAGCTCTGCTAACAGATCCGTCTTTCCAGGCTTCTTGAGCAAGCGTCTGCATCAATTTTTTGTGGATTGAGGTTTGAGCATCGGACAAAATTTCAAGTGAATTAGCCAAGTCCGAGAGTGAAGAATTCTCTTGTTCTGAGATGATCCCATCTTCTATGGCCTCAAGTAGTACTTGTGCATAAGTCAATTCAGATTTACTTGCGCTTTCTCCTAGTAAGTCTTCGGGCATCATTGAACTAATCGTCTTCATCAGAGTTGTATTTGATGGTGGTTTTGTAGCCCAATGCTTTTGATTAGAGCCTGACTTCGGAATTTTTGGAAAAGTTTGGCTTGGAGGCCATGGTACGGATTTTGCGATGTTCGGTAAATCAATGAGTTCTTGTGAACGGTTTCTATTTGTTGGGCCGTTGAGGTAAAAATTGACTAGCGCAGTTGCAAGGGAGGCGTCACCGAGTGCTCTGTGTTCTACAGCTTGTTCAATTCCTAAAGCTTCAGTGCAGTCCTGCAGGCGTCTTCTGGAGAGTCCTGGAATGAAATTTTGACTTTCTTCCATTGTGCACAGCACAGGAGTTTTAGGTAAATCCCAACCAGCGCGTGCAAGTTCAATTCTTAGGAATGAAGTATCAAATTTAGCGTTGTGGGCGGATAGTGCTTGGCCGCGAATTCGGGTGAGTACTTGATCTACTACATCCTCAAAAGTTGGAGAATTGGCGACATCTTTGTCACTAATCCCATGGATCTCAGTCGCGGTCACAACCTGCTTTGGATTGATGAGCGAAGACCAATATGCCAGAGGATTTCCAAGGTTGTCAGTTCTGATCAAACCAATTTCGATCATCCGATCAGATATCGGGCTAAGACCAGTTGTTTCAATGTCAAAAACAACAAAGCCTGGTTCGGCGTCAAATGGCCAATCTTCTTCAACGGTCACGTTCGTGACACCAGTTTTGGACTTTCGCGAAAAAATACCCATGTCAAAATCTCCCTTACTTACCCTATGTGAAGAGTCCTATGTATCTGTACTTGAGTTCCTGGCCAGTTTGCCTTGGAGATATTTCGACATATTGGTCAAATCTTTTTTGTTTATTTTTCTTCATATTGGGTAAGGGATTTATTCGTAGGGATTTGAGGAGAAATGATTGACATCTGGGGTACTTCGTGGGATATTGGGATTCACATAGGTGATCTGTAGGAGGGGAGCCGAACGAGTTTTCAAGATTTCACGGGAGCCACCCGTGGGAAGAAAGGCAAATCCTCCCAAATGAATACACCTATAGCTATGTCCCTGCGAGATGCGGCGACTTCCATTGGAGTTAGTAGATCTACGCTCTATCGACTCATCGATTCGGGTCAACTACGTACCGTGAAGATTGGTCGCAGGACACTGATCCCAGTTTCGTCCTTGATGGCTTTACTCGATGCCGAGGTTAAGTAATGTCAACGGAAACTGCGAATTTCTTTTTTGATATGGACAATCAAATGCTCAAGGCGATGCTTGTGGAGTATAAAAAGAGCCAACCGCCAAATAGCAAGCACATACCAAGTGTTAGAGCTGTAAAAGCAATAGCTCCATATCTTGGGCATCGTCAGAGAAGTCGACCAAAATATGGTGGTATCGCAGTAGACGATTCACTGCGACAAATACATGAAAAAACTGGCTACTCGGTTTCAACTATTTCTGATGTCATTAGATTTTTGGAGTATTTCGGTTTCATTGAAACACTTAGGCATGGTGGTGGACGAAATAAACAACCCACAGTAAGAAGATTGATCACTCAATATCCGAACAATGAACTAAGTGGGATTTTGTTCAATCTCAACGATTATTTCCTTGATCTCCATGGGAAAAAGCACGATCTCAATGGGGTATTCCCCGATACACCAAGAGAGTTACCAAGATTTATACCAAGAGTAAATACCAGCAAAGATTCAAAATTCATATTTGAAGAACCATTCCTTGAAGAGAATTACATCGAAGAAGAGTATGGATTTACTCCTGAAGATGTAATTGAATTTCTTAACTCAATTGGAGAGTTCTCGCCTTCGGAGCCTTTTTAGTTGCCCTTGTGGGTGTCCTAGAATGCCGTCATGGAACTTGAGGACTTCATTAAGCGCATTGATGCGTTTGCTCTAGAGAGAGATTGGGCTCAGTTCCATTCAGTGCGTAATCTCGTCCTTGCAATGGTCGGTGAAGTTGGTGAGCTTGCTGAGGTGTTTCAGTGGATCTCTGACGACCAGGTTGAGGCCTTCCTCGCGAAACCTGAGAATCATGCAAGGCTCCAAGAAGAATTGGCTGATGTGCTGATGTATGCCCTCAGGCTTGCGTCTGTGTGCGGCGTGGACGTCATGATGGCGCTGGAGGCGAAGCTTGCCAATAATGCTGAAAAGTATCCAGTCGATAAGTCAAAGGGCAATTCGATCAAGTACACGGAATTGTCGATGGACTGATCCGCATGCATGTTGTAACTCAGCCATATAGACGACCGAAAAATGCGGCTGAAGACAAATTCCGTGTGACGCTAGAGCAGGAGTTTGATCTCTTAACTGCAGTTACAAACTCCGGGAAGAATATAGACCTCACCGATTTTCTGACTGCACACCCATCGGGTCGCGCAAAGATTTGGGCGGTCGGAATTTCAAAACCAGCTCTAAGAGCTTGGGAGAAAATTGAGATTGGTGATCTGGTTCTGTTTTATGGTGATGGTGCCGTTTATGCATACGGATCTATTTCTTCAAAAGTCCACTGGCCTCAGAACAATCATGTGTGGCCGAGTGGATCTGATTGGGATCATATTTATTCGCTGTCTGAATTTGTGACGCTGCCCCAAGGGCAAGGACTCGAATACCAGTCCTTAAGAAACTTGACCGACAAATTAGATGTTCAATCCGTTGGTTGCCGGGACCTATCTAGTTTTGGAGTTTCGCGAGAAGAACTAATTCGCTTCATAACCATTGAAGGTCCTCGACACGGACAGAACACTGTTTCGTCGTATGGGATTCCACAAGGTATAACAACAGACGATGTGAAAGCTGCATTAACCAAGTTGGCTACGGATGGTATACCTTCAGGTTTTGGCGAACGTACCGATTGGGTCCTAGACGATGAAGGCGTTTGGTATCCACCGAAAGCAGTAATTGGAGTCGCAGCATCAAGAGTCCTAGGACGAATTCTCCAAGCCTCCGAGTTCTCAGGAGGGGATGGTTCGGGTCAAGCCAATAGACGACTCAGGGAATTGGGGTTCACGGTATTGCGAAGAGATGGAAACGGAATACAAAAAGATCCAATCAAAGCCTGGGTTGAAGGACTGCAATCTCGTCGCGCAACGAACAATGGCGAGATTGCTCCCCACCAACCAACAACAATTCTTTGGCTACTTTCTGAATTCCTCAAAGGGAAACCACGCCTCCAGAATTGGTCAAAAATCCGTGAGCCATTGTCGTCACTGATTGTTGAAGCGGGTGGAGGACCTACACCTGAATATCCATTAGCGGTACTAGCGAATGAATCACTTATTGATGTTCAGGGGATTGAACTGCCACTTCCATCAACGTCCTCTCACCCAAGACGAACCTTTGATCAGCAAAACCCCGTATTTGGATTGACTATCAATTTGTATGACGAGCTTGGCTCCCAGCCAGACCGAATCGTTGAAGTAATCAATTCGGTTGGGTCAATGTTCGCGTCAAATAACGCATTTCAATCGGTGTCGACGAAACTTGCATTACCAATACTCAACAATGCCCCAAGTGTTGATTTGGTGATACCTGTTGGAGAAATTGCACCTGGTCGAAAAGCCAGAATGGCATACAGCGTTCAGCGAAGTGCAGAAGTAGCGAAATGGGTAAAGCAAACCTATAACGACACCTGTCAAGTGTGCAGAGTTCGATTGGAAACCCCGGGAAGTGCGACATCGGATGCAGCTCATATCAAAGGTCTCGGTTCGCCTCATGATGGACCGGACATTATTGAGAACATTCTCTGTTTATGCCCAAACCATCACAGAACCTTTGACGCAGGAGCTTGGACAATTACAGACGACCTAAAGGTCAAAGATCTGATCTCAGGGGTTATTGGCGTGGATCTTTATGTTCATGATTCGCACAAAATTCAAATTGACTGCGTACAGCACCATAGAACATTTTTTTCAAGCAGTTCTACGATCTAAGTGTTAAGCGCAGTGCTGATTGAATCAGTCTTTTTTGAAGTACGGACTAGTCCAGTTTGGCTCGTTTTTAGTTTGTGTAGTTTTTGAATTTAATGACTTCAAAAAAGTCTGAAATTTTTTGAATATTGAAAAAATCTTTTTTCCCAATTGTGCAAGTAAAAGAAATACGAACCAACCAACACCGACCACTGTTAAAAGACCAAAAAGTCCGAAGAAAAGCCCTTCGCCTCCTCCTCCGATACCTGGCTCACCGTTTTCAAGAGCAATGATGATTTCGCTTACCTTCATAGACAGAGATTATCTAATATGAAAATAGGAAACCGTTAACAAAATCACACAAATATGAACTGACTAATACATATCTAGATGGTGGGGTGGCTCGGCAGATACCTAGTTGAGTGTTTTGGAAATTCTGTCAAGTCATTCACAGAAATTTCCCTGTTGCCCCCCTCGTTGCCCCACAAGTGGTTACTGAATGAGTTTGAGATGGATCAAACCCATAGAAACAAAGCGCGCTCGGAGGGACTCGAACCCCCAACCCTCTGATCCGAAGTCAGATGCTCTATCCATTGAGCTACGAACGCTGGTAACCACATAATAGTGGCGCGACGAAAGTGTGACTACGGACGTATT
>Ga0172367_10006132_pt1 | contig 14257 bp, 14 predicted proteins | sample Lak10m_FD_114542 | JGI IMG/M metagenome (GOLD analysis project Ga0172367, IMG submission 114542) | Freshwater microbial communities from Kabuno Bay, South-Kivu, Congo - kab_022012_10m | ecosystem: Environmental > Aquatic > Freshwater > Lake | place: Democratic Republic of the Congo: South-Kivu... | reverse complement strand
GTGCAGTTTGTGCAGCAGCTCGACGCGAATGATTTTACCGTAGGCCCCCTCGGCGCCCAGGTGCTCTGGCCACTGCAGGCAATGCGTTTCCAGCAGCACGCGCCCGCCGTTGACATCGCGCGGATCCAGTGACGGGCGGATGCCCATGTTGGCCACGCCCTGCAGTGGCTTCTCGGTCAGTCCGTACACCAGAACGGCAAAGATGCCGCTGGCGGCGGGCTTCCAGTGTTTGAAGCGCAGGTTGAGCGTCTTGAAGCCCAGTGTGCGCCCCAGCTTGCGACCGTGCACCACGTGGCCAGAGATGCGATAGGGATGACCGAGTTTGCGTGCCGCATCAGCCAGGCGGCCTTCGGACAAGGCTTTTCGCACCGCCGAGCTGGATACGCGCAGACCGTGCACCTCGTAGCTGTTCATGCGTGCCACGTCAAAGCCTTGCGCCACGCCAGCTGCGTCCAGCGTGCTATAGTCGCCACCACGGCGCGCGCCAAAGCGAAAGTCATCGCCCACCAGCACGTAACGCGCACCCAGGCCTTGCAGTAGCACCTGGTCGATGAACGCCTGCGGTGACAGGTTGGCCAGTGCCTGCACAAACGGCAGCACTACGATCTGGTCAACCCCGCAGGCGCCCAGGTCGGTGAGCTTGTCGCGCAGCGTGCCCACGCGCGCCGGAGCCAGCTCAGGGTTGTGCGTCAGTCCGGCAAAAAAGTCGCGTGGATGCGGCTCGAAGGTGAGCACGCAGCTGGGCACGCCGCGCTGTTGCGCCTCGCCCCTGAGCAGGCTGAGCATGGCCTGGTGGCCGCGGTGCAGACCGTCAAAATTGCCGATCGTCAAGGCACACGCCGGGGCAATGTCTGGGTGCTTGAAGCCTCTGAAAATCTTCATGAATCAGTATCAAATTTAGAGCAATTGGCGCAGATATTCAAAGGGCTGGAAGTCAAAAAGCCTGACAAAAAGGGGTATATTGTGCCCCGGATGAAAGTTTGGGAAAGTTTGGGATAAGTTCGAATCACGTTCTGCGAAGGAGTTGTGGCTTGAAGGTCTTGAAACTGTCGGCTCAGGGGTTGCCTCAGTCCTGGATTTCACTGGAGCAGGCGGTGCTGCACTACGCCGCCAACGAGGTGCGCTGGGAAGTTGGCCGCGAAATTGCGGTGTTTCATGGTGGCCACAACGCCATCACCGGGTGTCAATCCGTCATCACCGTCAGCAGCATCATCGGCACCAAAGGCGTGCCCGCCATCAATCCGTTTGACCTGAAGCCCGGGCTGACCAACGCCAAGCTGTTTGCGCGTGACCGTAACGTGTGTGCCTATTGCGGCGAGCAGCTTTTTGAGGCCGAACTCACCCGTGAACACATCATTCCGTTTGCGCAAAACGGCGTCGATAGCTGGATGAACGTGGTCACCGCGTGCCGCGCCTGCAACCACCGCAAGAGCCACCGCACGCCCGAGCAAGCGCACATGCCGCTGCTGTACACGCCCTATGTGCCCAGCCTGTGGGAAGACTTCATTTTGCGCAACCGTCGCATCCTGGCCGACCAGATGGAGTTTTTGCTGGCGCACGTGCCCAAGTCGTCGCGGCTGGCCTCCTGAAGCTCAACCAGGCAGCGCGCGATTGACCACGGGGGGTAAGGGAGCTGGTCAGGCAAATACACCTGCGCTGTCACCCATACGTGCCGACACCTCGCCCAGGTGATGCATGGTGTCGCCAAAACTCAGTTCCAGTTGCGTGAGCTTCTTGAAGTAGTGGCTGCCGATGTAGTCGTCGGTCACGCCGATGCCGCCGTGCAGCTGCACCGACTGCTGGCCCACATACCGCATCGACTGGCCCAGCTGCACCTTGGCGCGTGCCAACGCAGCGCGGCGCTCGGCCGGGGGTGCGGACAGCTTCAGGCTGGCGTAATAACTCATCGAGCGCGCCAGCTCCAGCTGCATCTGCATGTCGGCGATGCGGTGACGCAGTGCCTGAAACGTACCGATGGCCACGCCGAACTGCTTGCGGGTGTTGAGGTAGTCGGCCGTCAGCGCCAGGGTCCTGTCCATCACGCCAACGCCCTGCGCGCAGACGCTAGCAATGCCCACGTCGAGCGCCAGCTCCAGCGCGGCGGTGCCGTCGCGGGTGATGAGGGTGGCCGGTGTGGCGGTGAGTGTCAGGTCGGCACCGCGGCTGCCGTCTTGCAGGCCGTAGCCGCGCGTGGACAGACCCGTTGCACCGCGATCCACCCAGAACAGCGCAAGCCTGCCGTCCAGCATCGCCGACACCAAGAAGGCGTCGGCCTGATCGCCTGCAGCCACCATCGATTTGGACGCCGTCAGCACAAAACCGTTACCCGCTGCCGACGCGACCGCATGACACGCCGTGTGGTTGTAACGCGCACCGCGTTCGATCCAGGCCAGCGCGGGCAAGGTGTCACCGCTGGCGATGCCGGGCAACCACTGTACCTGCTGCTGCGGGACGGCAAAGTGCGCCAGCACGCTGCTGGCGATAAAGGTGTCGGTCAGTGGCTCCAGCACCAAGCCGGCGCCCAGCTCTTGCAAGACCAGCATAGCCTCAACAGCGCCCATGGCCAGCCCGCCGTGGTCTTCGGCCACCAGCAGGCCGCACAAGCCCAGTTCCGCCAGCTGCGTGTAGTTGGCGCGGCTAAAACCACCGGCCTGAACGGTGGTGCGGTAATGGGTAAACGGGTAGCTCTTGTCGACCCAGCGCCGCACGGCGTCTTGCAACTGGGTTTGCTCGTCAGAAAAATCAAAATTCATCGCTTCGCCTCGCTTTATCCAAGAACTGTCTGGGCAACGATGTTGCGTTGCACCTCGTTGCTGCCGCCGTAGATGGTGGTCTTGCGCAGGTTGAAGTAGGTGGAGGCCAGCGGCGCACAGTGCAGCGCGTCACCGGGGAAGCCGACCAAGCGGCCATCAACCAGATCGCCTTGCCACCCGGCGTCCATCGCCTCGCGGATCAGCGGCAGCGCAAACGGTCCGGCGGCCAGCATCATCAGCTCGGCGTAGCGTTGCTGAATTTCGCTGCCGCGAATCTTCAATAGGCCCGCAATGTCGAGCGAATTCTTGCCAGATTTTTCTGCCGACAGCACGCGCAGCACCAGCATTTCCAGCGCCACCACGTCCACTTCCAAGAGGGCAATCTGGTCGCGAAAGCGCGTGTCGTCCCACACGCCCTCGGCCTTGGCGATGCGCTTCAAGCGCTCCAGCTCACGCTTGGCGCGGTTGACGTCGGCGATGTTGGTGCGCTCGTGGCTGAGCAGGTGTTTGGCGTAGGTCCAGCCCTTGTTTTCTTCGCCGATCAGGTTGTTCAGCGGCACCTTGACGTTGTCAAAAAAGACTTCGTTGACTTCGGGCTCGCCGTCCAGCAGCACGATCGGGCGCACCGTGACGCCGGGGGAGGTCATGTCGATCAACAAAAAGCTGATGCCCGCCTGCGGCTTGCAGTCGGTGTCGGTGCGCACCAGGCAAAAAATCCATTCGCCGTACTGGCCCAGCGTGGTCCAGGTTTTCTGACCGTTGACCAGGTAATGGTCGGTCTGACGTTCAGCGCGGCATTTGACGCTGGCCAGGTCCGAACCCGAACCCGGCTCGCTGTAGCCCTGGCTCCACCACACGTCACCGCTGGCGATGCCCGGCAAAAACCGCTGTTGCTGCTCGGGCGAACCAAACGCCATGATCACCGACGCCACCATCACCGGCCCGAACGGCACGATGCGCGGCGCGCCGACCAGGGCGCACTCTTCTTCAAACAGGTGCTTTTGCACCGCGTTCCAGCCCGGGCCGCCAAATTGCGTCGGCCAGGCGTAGCCCAGCCAGCCCTTCTTGCCCAGAATGCGCGCCCAGCGTTGCTGGTCGTCGCGCGTCAGGCGCAACGCGTTGTGCACCTTGTGCGAAATGTCGGCGGGCAGGTTAGCGCGCACCCAGGCGCGAACCTCGCTTCTAAATTGTTCCTCTTCGGGAGTGAAAGCCAGATCCATGCGGTGTCTCCGTTACCAAGCGGCGGTTTGTAGCATGCCAAAGGGGCCCCACACTGTCCATCTGGTGACAGCACGCTTCGGGATAATCGCGTCCACCATGAGAAATATCGTGATTCTGATTTCAGGCGCTGGCACCAATATGGCGGCCATCGTCCACGCGGCGCGGCAAGATCGCTGGGCCGAGCGATTTGGCGCGCAGCCGGTGGCGGTTATCAGCAACAAAGCAAACGCTGCCGGGCTGGCTTTGGCGCGCGACCTGGGTCTGGCGACCGACGCGCTGGATCACACAGCATTCTCAACCCGTGAGGCGTTTGACGCCGCTCTGATGCAGCGCATTGACGCGTTTGATGCGCCAGACGTGCCGGTGCTGGTGGTACTGGCTGGTTTCATGCGGATTCTGACGCCCGGTTTTGTCAGCCACTACTCCGGTCGGCTGGTCAATATCCATCCCTCTCTTTTACCCGCCTTTACCGGCCTGAACACGCACCAGCGCGCGATCGATGCGGGTTGCAAGGTGGCCGGTGCCACCGTTCACATGGTCACACCCGAACTGGACCACGGCCCCATTCTGGCGCAGGCGGTGGTGCCCGTGTTACCGATCGACACGGCGCAAACGCTGTTAGCGCGCGTGCTCACGCAAGAGCATCTGATCTACCCGAAGGCGATTGCGGGGTTGCTGCGTCAACTTGGTTGCGGTTCCAGTTAACGCAATCCTCCGTAAAGACGCTCGGCGTTACCCGACGCGATGGCTTTGGCAATTGGCGCGGACAGCTGGCCGAGGATGTGCCGCCATTGTTTGACGATCTCCGGGTAGCGAGCCCACCTGAAATCTTTGTGTGAATCGGTAGCGAACATGAAGCGATCAGGGTATTTTTCCAGGAGTTCGCGCCACTGTGAGAGCAGTCGATTGCATTGGTCCACCAGCGGCCCGCCCAGCGCCTTGGTTTTTTCTTCACTGGACAGTGCATCTTGGATACTCTCTTTTTTCGACAAAGTGATGAACACGTTGGCGTGCGAAGACAGCACCGTGTGTACCTGAGAAGCGGTGGCGAAACCGGCATGAGGCCAGATGAAGGTCACACCGCGAAAACGAGTGTAGAGATGATCGAACGCGGCCCAATCACGCTCCCAGTTGTAAACCTCCCAATGGGTCATCACCGGAATGTTGTGTCCCGACAGTTCGGCGAACAATTTTGCGACATTGCTGCCGGTAGGCGCAACGTAGCGCTCACCCTCTTGAGTCTGCTCTCCGTGACTCTTGTCCGCGTGGGCAAACATGATCTCCCCCACAAACTGAAAGCTCGAATCCTTCAAGTGGGTCAGCGTCTTTTCCACAAATTCATCGCTCAAATCGCCACGTTGCTCGAAAGACTTGGGGGTGCCCATCACGACGCGCGGTCCAAAGTGCTCCTTCAACTCTGACACCGCTCGCTCGCCGTTGCGCTTTCGGTGCATACGGGCAAAAAGCGCCATGTGGGATACCCCTGAATCGTTCAAAGCTGCCACAACTTGATTTGACATTGACGAATCGATCTGAGCCATGGCGTCGAACAGCGGGCCGTCATATTCTCTTGAAACTTGAGAGTCGGCACACGCAGACTCATCAGACCACGCGTTGCCTACCAGAAGAAAAAGAATAACAAGACGAATGAGCAACATAGATTGACTTTCTGCAGCCGAAATAAGGTCGATGGTCGAAATCTGCTAAGGCGACCCGACTTTTCCACCTGCCAACAACACCACCAGCGCGCCGGCGCCACCGTCGGCAGGTTTGGCTTGCACAAACGCCAGTACCTCGCGCTTTTGCGCCAGCCAACTTTGCACGCGGCCTTTCAGCACGGGTGATTTGCCGGGTGAACCCAGCCCCTTGCCATGGATCACGCGCACGCATCGGATGCCTTGTTGCTGCGCCAATCGGATGAACTGGCCCAGCGCTGCGCGCGCGTCATCTCGGCGCAGACCGTGCAAGTCCAGCTGGCGCTGGATGCTCCAGTCGCCACGGCGCAGCTTGCGTGTCACATCGGTACCAATACCTGGGCGGCGAAAGCTCATCTGGTCATCGGCGTCGAGCAGGGTGGAGACGTCAAAGTCGTCGCTGATGGCCTCTTGCAGCACGGCTTGTTCATCGCGCTGGTAAGACATTGCCGTGGGCAGCTTTTGCGCGGCCGGGTGGTGTACCTTGCGCGGGTCGGGCAGGGGCTTGACGGCACCGGCGGCCCGGATGAACAAGTCTCGGTCGTTGGCAACTTGCTTGACCGATTTGGCCTGAGCGCTAGCTTGTGCAATGCGCGCCTGGGTGCGCTCGGCAATCGCCTTCTTGACCACCTTCAGGTCGCCAAGTGCTTTGACTTTGACCAGTGTCACAGCAGCCCTCGTTCGGTCATCGACAGAGCCTCACCCGGTGCCACGATGATGTGGTCAAGCACGCGTACGTCGATTAGCGCCAGCGCTGATTTGAGCGTTTGCGTGAGCATCTCGTCGGCGCGGCTGGGCTGAACGTTGCCGCTGGGGTGGTTGTGCGACAGCACCACCGCGCTGGCGTTCAGGTGCAGCGCGCGCTTGACCACTTCACGCGGGTAAACACTGGTTTGCGACAGCGTGCCCTGAAACATCTCTTCAAGCGCAATCAAGTGGTGCTGCGCGTCCATGAACAGCACCGCAAACACCTCTTGCGTGCGCGCGGACAACTGCAATTGCAGATAGTGTTTGACGGCATCGGGCGTGTCCAGCACCGCTTGCTGCCGCAGGCGCTGCGCCATGGCGCGCCGGGCCAGTTCCAGCACAGCCACCAGTTCGGCGCGTTTGGCTGGCCCCAGCCCCTTGACGCGTTTGAGGTCTTCTGCACTGGCACCCAGCAAGCCGGCGATGCCGTCAAAACCAGCCTCGGCGCCATCCTTGGGCCTGAGCTGCAGCAGCTCCTGCGCCATCTGCAACACGCCCTTGCCCTTGATGCCGGTGCGCAGCAACAGCGCCAGCAACTCCACATCGCTCAGGGCGCCGGGGCCGCGCGCCAGCAGCTTTTCGCGCGGGCGGGCGTCAGGGGGTAGGTCTTGCAGGGGCATGGCAAATTGGCGTAGGCGGGCTGGGTCGGGCTTTTACAATCCGCACAGTTTAGGCGTCAGGCACCCGGGCATCTGGATTCGGGGTTTGGGCGCGATTTTTTTGATACTTTCAACTCAGCTTTCCATGACCTCTGCGCTTGCCACCGTGGCCCCCGGTTCGTTTCTGACCCTTCACTACCGCTTGAGTGGCCCCGCGGGCGACCTGATCAACACGTTTGGCGGCACACCGTCGACGCTGACGCTGGGCACTGGCCAGCTCTCGCCCGCCATTGAATCGCACTTGCTGGGTCTCGCTGAAGGCACGCACACCACGTTTGAATTGCCAGAGGGTGAAGCGTTTGGCCCGCGCAGCGCCGAGATGCAGCAGTGGATGGCGCGCAGCGAACTGCGTGAACTGGGCGCTGATGGCGAGACCTTTGAAGTGGGCGAGGTGCTGCAACTGGTCACGCCCGACGGCAGCGGCCGCTTTGGCGGCGTGATCCGCGAATTTCGCAGCACCGACAAAGGCGAGGCGGTGCTGATCGACTTCAACCACCCGCTGGCCGGTTTGCCCGTGACGTTTGAAGTGCAGATCATCGGCGTGATCTGAAACCATGGCCACCACGCTCGAATCGGTCATCCTGGCGCAGCCGCGCGGTTTTTGCGCGGGGGTTGATCGGGCCATTGAGATCGTTGAGCAAGCGCTGGCCAAATTTGGCGCGCCGGTTTATGTGCGCCATGAGATCGTTCACAACACCTATGTGGTGAACGACCTCAAGGCTAAGGGTGCTATTTTTATTGAAGCTTTGGATGAAGTTCCTAAGGGATCTACGCTGGTTTTTTCTGCGCATGGTGTAAGCCGCGCGGTGCAGCAGGAGGCGGCCGCGCGAGGGTTTCGGGTGTTTGACGCCACCTGCCCGCTGGTGACCAAGGTGCACGTGGAAGTGGCCAAGCTGGCGCGCGAGGGTTACGAGTTCATCATGATCGGCCATAAAGGCCACCCTGAGGTGGAAGGCACCATGGGGCAGCTCGACAGTGGAATCCATCTGGTGGAAGACGTGGCCGACGTGGCGCGCATCACACCGGCGCAAACGCAAAAGCTGGCGGTAGTGACGCAGACTACGCTGAGCGTGGATGACGCTGCTGACATTGCTGCGGCCATCAAGGCACGTTTTCCGAACGTGCGCGAACCCAAGCAGCAAGACATCTGCTATGCCACGCAAAACCGGCAGGATGCGGTGAAGTTGCTGAGCACGCAGGTGGACGTGGTGATTGTGGTGGGCAGTCCCACCAGCTCCAACAGCAACCGGCTGGCCGAGCTGGCGCGCAAGCTGGGTACACCCGGCTACATGGTCGACAGCGCTGAGGATCTGCAGCCGCAGTGGTTTGCGGGCTGCCAGCGCGTCGGGCTGACCGCGGGCGCTTCCGCCCCCGAAGTGCTGGTCGATCAGGTGGTGGCGCGCATCAAGGCGCTGGGTGCGGTGTCGGTGCAGACCCTGGCCGGTGAGCCCGAGGCGGTGAAGTTCCCGCTGCCCAAAGGCTTACGTGTGGCAGACGACACCGAAGAACTACTCAATTGAGAGCTTCCAGACAAATATCCATCAGGGGTTAATCCCGATTTTTCATTTTCATCATGCTCGACATCAACCTGCTTCGCAAAGACCTCGCCAGCGCCGTGGCGCGCCTGCAAACTCGCAAAAATCCGCAACCGTTTCTGGATGTGGACGCCTTCACCGCGCTGGAGGCCGAGCGCAAAACCATCCAGATGCGCACAGAGGCGCTGCAGGCCCAGCGCAACAGCGCCAGCAAACAGATCGGCGCGCTCAAAGCCAAAGGTCAGCACGACGAAGCCGCTGCTGCGATGGCGCAGGTGGCGGGCATCAAAGACGAGCTCGACGCCTCAGCCAAGCGGCTGGATGCGATTCAGCTGGAGCTGCAAACGCTGCTTCTGGCGGTGCCCAATCTACCGCACGAGAGCGTGCCGGTGGGCGCGGACGAACACGCCAACGTGGTGGTGCGCAGCTGGGGCCAGCCGCGCGCGTTTGACTTTGCCATCAAAGACCACGTGGACGTCGGCACCCCGCTGGGGCTGGACTTCGAGATGGGCGTCAAGCTCAGCGGCGCGCGCTTTACCGTCATGAAAGGGCAGGTGGCGCGCTTGCACCGGGCGCTGGCGCAGTTCATGCTGGACGTGCAGACCCAGCAGCACGGCTACACCGAGTGCTACACGCCCTATATCGTCAACGCCGACACCCTGCGCGGCACGGGACAGTTGCCCAAATTCGAGGGTGACCTGTTTGCCGCCAGCAAGGGTGGGCAAGAGGGGCTGGAGGACGCCGACACCACCGCGCTGTACCTGATCCCCACGGCCGAGGTGCCGCTGACCAATTTTGTGCGCGACGTGGTGGTGGCCGAAAGCGACCTGCCGATCAAGCTCACCGGCCACACGCCGTGTTTTCGCTCGGAGGCGGGCAGCGCCGGGCGCGATACACGTGGGCTGATTCGCCAGCACCAGTTTGACAAGGTCGAGATGGTGCAGATCGTCCACCCCGACACCAGCTACGCCGCGCTGGAGGAAATGACGCGCCACGCCGAAGCCATCCTGCAGCAGCTGGGCCTACCGTACCGCGTGATGAGCCTGTGCACCGGCGACATGGGCTTTGGCGCGGCCAAGACCTACGACCTGGAAGTGTGGGTGCCGGCGCAAAACACCTACCGTGAAATCAGCTCAGTGAGCAATTGCGAGGCGTTTCAGGCGCGTCGCTTGCAGGCGCGCTTCAAGAACGCCCAGGGTAAGAACGAGCTGGTGCACACCCTGAACGGCTCCGGTCTGGCGGTGGGGCGCACGCTGGTGGCAGTGCTGGAAAACTACCAGAACGCCGACGGCTCGGTCACCGTGCCCGAGGCGCTGCGGCCGTATCTGGGCGGCTTGCAGGCCTTGGTGCCCTGATCGGGCGCAGTGCATAATCGCGCCCGCTAGAGGTGCCACCCGGTCGGGTGGCTGAGAAATACTCTTTGAACCTGATCTGGGTCATGCCAGCGTAGGAAAGCGTCAGCAACACGCGTTGCGCCAGCGGCCCCGGATCAACCTGACAGGATCTGACATGGCCCAACTTCTGACTGCTTCCGACATCTGGACCGACGTGTGCGCGGTTCGCAATCAGCATCCGCTGGTGCATTCCATCACCAACCTGGTGGTGATGAACTTCAACGCCAACGTGCTGCTGGCCATGGGCGCCGCGCCGGTGATGGCGCATGCGCATGAAGAGGTGGCCGACATGGCGGGCATGGCGCAAGCGCTGGTGCTGAACATCGGCACGCTCGAACCTTACTGGATCGAGAGCATGCAACTGGCTTTGAACGTGGCCAGCCAGCGTGGCATCAAAACCGTGCTTGACCCTGTGGGTGCGGGTGCCACCAGCTATCGAAATCAGAGTATTTCGGCGATTTTGTCCACCGCCAGCCCGTCGGTCATCCGCGGCAACGCATCCGAGATCATGAGCGTGGCCGGCAGCGCTGTGCAAACGCGCGGTGTCGACAGCAGTGCTGCGGTGGGCGACGCGCTGCAAGCGGGCCAGGCCCTGGCGCGCCAGACCGGAGGTGTGGTTTGCATCAGTGGCCCGGTCGACGAGGTGGTGGACGCCACCGGGCGGCGCGCCAGCCTGGCCAATGGCCACGAATGGATGACGCGCATCACCGGGGTGGGCTGCTCTGCCACCGCTTTGGTGGGGGCGTTTTGCGTGGTGCAGCCCGACGCCTGGCGCGCTACCGTGTCGGCCATGGCGTATCTGGGCGTGGTGGGCGAGGTGGCGGCCGAGCAGGTAATCGCGCGCGGCGCGGGTGTGGGCAGCCTGCAAATGGCACTGCTGGACCAGTTGCAATTGCTGGATCAGGCCAGCTTTGTGCAGCGCCTGAAGTTGACGCTGGCATGACGACCACGTTGCTTGAGGCGCTGCGCGTGTACCTGGTGACCGACGCTCAGGCCTTGCGCGGGCGGCCTTTGCTGGACGTGGTGTTGCAGGCCATGCAGGGCGGTGTGACTTGCGTTCAATTGCGCGAAAAGCACGCCAACACCCGTGATTTTGTGGAGCTGGCTTGCGCGCTGCAGGGCGCGCTCGCACCGTTGAACGTGCCGCTGGTCATCAACGACCGTGTCGATGTGGCGCTGGCGTGTGGCGCGCAAGGCGTGCACCTGGGACAGTCGGACATGCAGCCTGCGCATGCGCGGCGTCTGCTGCCGCCTGCGGTGTTCATCGGCTGGTCGGTTGAAACGCCGCAGGATGTGGCCAACGCGGCCGCGCTGCCGGTGGACTACCTGGGCGTGAGCCCGGTGTTTGCCACCCCCACCAAGACCGACACCGCGCCGCCCTGGGGCTTGCAGGGCTTGCGATCGGTGCGTGCCATGACGACGCTGCCGTTGGTGGCCATTGGCGGCATTCACAGCGGTAACGCTGCCGACGTGCTGGCGGCGGGCGCCGATGGCCTGGCTGTGGTCAGCGCGATCTGTTCGGCCGATGATCCATGCGCTGCCGCGCAAACGCTGCGCCAATTTTTTTCTTGAACCATGATGAAGATTGAACGCACCCAACACTACGCCCGAGTTTTGTCCATTGCCGGTTCCGACAGTGGCGGCGGCGCCGGTATCCAGGCCGACCTGAAAACCCTTTCTGCATTGGGCTGCTTTGGTATGACCGCCATCACTGCGCTGACGGCGCAAAACACCACCGGCGTGCGCGCCATTCACGGTGTGCCGCCGACCATGCTGCGTGACCAGATTGACGCGGTGGTGCAAGACATCGGCGTCGATGCCGTCAAGATTGGCATGCTGCATTCCCCCGAGGTGGTGCTGACGGTGGCGCGTGCGGTGCAAGACCATGCCCTGCCGCATGTGGTGTTCGACCCGGTGATGGTGGCCACCAGCGGTGCCAAGCTGATCACCGACGAAGCGGTGGCGGTGCTGGTGGCCGAGCTTTTTCCGCGTGCGGCGGTCATCACGCCCAATCTGGACGAGGCGGCCCTGCTGGTGGGCCAACCCCTGCATACGCGGCCAGACATGCTGGCAGCAGCGCAGCGGCTGGTGGCGATGGGCGCGCGTGCCGTGTTGCTCAAAGGCGGGCATCTGGCTGGCGACAGCGTGGCTGATGTGCTGTTGCAGCCGGGTGCCGATGCGCTGTGGCTGGAGGGCCCGCGCATCGCCACGGCCAACACGCACGGCACGGGGTGCACCTTGTCCAGCGCCGTGGCCGCGCATCTGGCGCTTGGGCTGAACCTGGCCGATGCCGTGCGCTCGGCGCGCGCCTACGTTCGTGGCGCGCTGGAAGCCGGTGCACGCGTCAAGACCGGGCAAGGCAGCGGCCCGCTGAACCACGGCTTTGCGCCGCGCCCGACACGGCTGTTACCGGGCACTGGCGTTTGACGCTGCCGTTGTGCGACCCGGCGGGTGCCGCCTGGTTTAGGGCTTGCGTTGGCGCGTCAGCTGGGATGCGATGAACGTGATCGCCAGAGTGGGCAACGCCGATCCCCATTGCGGTGCCAGCTGCGCCAGCAGGTGATAGCAGGCGATGCCCAGCAGCCACAGGCCTGCCGCGCTCCAGTCGATGCCTTTTGATGTGCTGCTAAGGCTTTGGGAAGGACCGCTCAGCCGCCCCAGAATCACGCCGTACAGCGGCACAAAAATGGAACTGAGCATCAACAAAAACGGCTCCAGACTGTGCATCGGCAGCACCAGCGCCAGCGCGGTACATACCAGCGCCAGCGTCAGGCCCCACTGGCGCACGCTCCAGCGCGCCAACAGGCTGTGGCCCGACACCGCACCCGAGTACACGTCGCCATAGGCGTTGTCGATTTCGTCGACCAGAATCAGGCTCAGTGCCAGCAAGCCACCTTGTGCCAACAACAAGGCCGTCACCAGATCCGCGTCGGGCGCGGCCACGCTCACCACCACCACGCCGAGCGCATAGCACCAGAAGTTGGCCAGAGCGTAACCCAGCCAGGTACCGCTGAAGGCGCTGCGCCCGTTATTGCCATGGCGCGCGTAGTCGGCCACCAGCGGCAGCCAAGACACTGGCATCGCGATCACCAGGTCGGTGGCCGACAGCAGCCCCATGCTGCCGTCCCCCGGGCGCGCCCAGAACGCTGCCAGGCCCTGCGTATGCAGTTGACCGCCAAACTGCCAGGTCAGCCACAACAGCGACGCCACCACCAGCGGCAAGGCAACCCGACTGACGATGCGACGCACCAGTTGCGTCATCGAACCGGCCAGCAGCGCCACCAGCACCGCGCCCCACAGCAAGGTGGTGGTGGCGATACCTGAGGTGCCGTCCAGCGTCTGCCCAAGCGATTGCCGGGCAATCGCGGCGGTACCGTCGCGCATGATGACCAGCTCAAAAGTGGTCCAGCCGACCAGCTGCGCGATGTTCAACAGCACCGGCAAGCGTGCAAAAGCGCTGCCAAAGGTGGCGTGCATCAGCCCGGCGCTGGACAGCCCCGTGTCGCAACCCAGCTTGGCGGTCCAGGCCAGCAAACCCGCGCCGACGATCGACCCCAGCGTGATGGCGATGGCTGCGTCACGGGTTCCGACGGCAGGCACGAGGTAAGCGCCTACCTGCATCACCAGCAAGCCGACACCCAAGCTGAACCACAGCGAGGCGTGGTCGTGCCAAGAAAATACGCGTTCGCACGCGGCCAGCGGTTGCAGCGACGCGTTGACGGGCGCGCCTTCAGAAGGGTTGATTGAAACGGCGGTGTGTGCCATCTGTTTGCTCCGGGCAAAAAGTTGGCAGGTCGGCTGAGTTTGTCGGGGGTACGTCAAACGGGCTTCCCTGCGCGAGGATTACCTCAATCAGGTTCAAAGGGACTTTCTCAGTCGACCGGACGCTGCTTGCCACCGGCCAACACCCCTAGCGTGTGCGTCAGGCGACTGACGCGGGGAGGATTCTAGTCAGTTGGGGACCGAGCTGAAGAGCTGTCCCGCAAGATTTGATCAGTTGGGGACAGAGCAGAATTGCTGCGCAATTCTTGATCTGTCCCGCAAGTCTCAGATGTTGTCCGTAAAGCTGCGGAGTTTGTCGCTGCGGCTGGGGTGTTTGAGCTTGCGCAGCGCCTTGGCTTCGATCTGGCGAATGCGCTCGCGCGTCACGTCAAACTGCTTGCCCACTTCTTCCAGCGTATGGTCGTTGGTCATTTCGATGCCAAAGCGCATGCGCAGCACCTTGGCTTCGCGCGGCGTGAGGCTGTCCAGAAT
>Ga0172367_10006128_pt1 | contig 14269 bp, 9 predicted proteins | sample Lak10m_FD_114542 | JGI IMG/M metagenome (GOLD analysis project Ga0172367, IMG submission 114542) | Freshwater microbial communities from Kabuno Bay, South-Kivu, Congo - kab_022012_10m | ecosystem: Environmental > Aquatic > Freshwater > Lake | place: Democratic Republic of the Congo: South-Kivu... | reverse complement strand
GGATGTGAATGAAGCGAAAATGAAGGGAAGACTGACCGAATACCGAAGGTAAAGAGGCGCTGAACCAAACATTGACCGAATAAAAGCTCGCTTTTGGCTATTGGCTTTTCTCTATTTCGCCATTTCACAATATCACCATACCACCATATCACCATACCACCACATCACCACGGCACCATTGCGCCACTAAAAATAGTACCAAATCGACTGATACTTCCGGATATTCTCGCCGTCGTCGTGCAGGCGTTTGAGGTAATCGTAGATGGAGATATCGGTATAGAGGTAGTCGTCCACGATGGCGATCCGTGATTCCCACGGGTAGAAGCGGTAAATCCGCTCCCCTTCAGGAGTGATCATCACCGGCTCGTGGTCCTGCCAGGCACGCAGGTGCGATTTACCGAGCTTCGGCACATTGAAGACCGGCTCATCCGTTCTCACCATGCCGGGGAGCATCCTGGCCTCCTCCTTCCGCTCCTGCTGAACCCGGGCGATGGGCACCCGGAAATCGATCGTCTCCTCCTTTCCCTTCATGTTGAAGGTGTAGTAGGGATCGATGCCCGATAGCTTCAGCCGTTTCCGGATATAGCAGAGTTCATACTTCCGGCTGTTGTAATAGGTGAAAACCAGCTGGTTGTAAATGCTCAAACCGGCTTTGCGGATCCGCTCCACAACGGAGATGGTTTCCGGAGTGATCTCGGAGGCATATTCAATGTGCGTCACAATGCACACCTCCCGTTTCCCCAGGCGGTTATATCTGGCCAGCTTGTCGATGAATTCCTGGTCCCACCGGCAGGGCAATGTGATCAGCGTTCGGGTCCCGATACGGATCCGCTCCACATGGTCGATCTCGGCCACCGACTGGATGATCTGCAGCAGGATCTTGTTGTTCAGTGTCATGGGATCCCCGCCGGTGATCAGCACCTCGGTGATGAAGGGATCATCACGGATCCAGTCGATCGCCTCGCGGATCTTCTCCTGCGTGATCCTCGCCTCATCCAGCTCCTTGATCTCCCAGTTTCGCTGGCAGTAGACACAGATCTGGGGGCAGGTATCCAGCGGTTTCAGGATCACGATCTGGGGATAGCGGCGGGTGACGGCATCCACCGGGCTGGTGGAGCGTTCACCCATGAAGTCCATATCGAACTTCTCAAGCTGGTTCTTTCTGACGTTCTCACAATAGGTGGCGCTGGGGATTACCTGCGACCGAACTCCCTCATCATATTTATTTCTGCCGCTCTCGTTGAAAAGGGTCAGGTAATATGGGGTGATATGAAAGGGAATGCGGTATTTTTTTGCCAGTTCCAGTCCCCTTACCTCTTCATCACTCAGGGTGACCAGCTCCTGCAGGATCTTCAGATCCTTGATGACATGCCGCAACTGCCATTTGTAGTTGGACCAGTCCCCTTCGCTGGCATCAAAATAGGTCAGGATCTTCTCTTTCAGACTGACCCGTTTTTCAATGATCTCCTTATCAAGGCCGTTTTTCATTTTGGCAAAGCTGTCGGTCAACTGCCCGGCATAGCGGTCGAGGTTTTTTGACCTCGCCTTGCCGGCCTCCCTTCCCGTGGAATCAAGCACATCCACCTTGTCTTCAATGCAAAGTTCGACATGGATACCGCGGAAGAGATAGAGAAACTCCGCAAGAAACCCCTTTCTCACAGACGAGAGAACATCTGCATGATTCTGTGCCAGCTGAAACAACACCATATAGGCAGAAAAGCCTGTAAGCTCCTCGTTTTCGGTCCGGATGATGTTTTTCAACACCCTGATACACTCTTTCGCCATATTTTTCTCCGTTTGATGCAGATCAAACGGTTTTTCAGTAAAGACATTGAAATAACTCCGTTCCAGATCATTGAGGTAATGAAAGAAGTTGTCCCTGCCTCTCTCTGGATCCTCGCAGCTCTGCAAGGTTGCTTTGATCACCGGAGCGGCATCCCACATCTCCTTCAGCAGTTCCTCCTTCGAAAGGGTGATCAATGAATGATTTGTCTCAATCATGATGGTTCAGTTAAATTAATGAATCGGTGGAAGTACGTCGAGAAATGCGAAAGTACTAAAAATTTTCCAGGAAGCCAAGTCCGACCAGATGGACAGAAGGGAACAGTCCAAGATCTTTTTGGGACAAAAAAGATCTCTCAGGAAAGGAAAAATCTCTTTTTATTTATAACTTTGTGAAAAAAATAACCATGGCAAAGATTACAAAAGAAGATGCATTAAAGTATCACGAAATGGGACGACACGGGAAAATTGAAGTTATCCCTACAAAACCACACAGAACTCAACGCGACTTATCGCTTGCCTACACGCCCGGAGTTGCTTTCCCTTGTCTGGAGATCGAGAAAAATTCTGATGATATCTACAAGTATACTTCGAAGGGAAATCTGGTTGCAGTTATCTCCAATGGTACTGCCGTTCTTGGGCTGGGGAATATCGGCGCCGATGCCGGGAAGCCTGTGATGGAAGGCAAAGGGTTGTTATTCAAAATATTTGCGGATATTGATGTCTTTGATATTGAAGTCGAGACCCGGGATATCGATCTGTTTATTGAGACGGTAAAGCAGATTGCGGTCACATTCGGAGGAATCAACCTCGAGGATGTGAAAGCGCCTGAATGTTTTGAAATAGAGGAGAGATTAAAGAAAGAGCTCCATATCCCTATCATGCATGATGACCAGCATGGAACTGCTATTATCACCGCAGCAGGATGGCTCAATGCGATAGAAATTGCCGGCAAAAAGAAGGAAGAGGTCAAAATCGTTGTGAACGGAGCCGGAGCCGCCGCTATTGCCTGTACCAACCTGTTTGTCTCCATTGGCGCAAAGAAAGAGAACATCGTCATGCTCGATACAAAGGGCGTTTTGCGTAAAGACAGAAAAGACCTGAATAAATACAAACAACTTTTCGCTACAAGCAGGGATATCCATACCCTGGAAGATGCGATGAAAGGAGCCGATGTATTCCTAGGTTTATCCTCCAAGGATGTGTTGTCACAAGATATGGTTCGCTCGATGGCCGATAATCCGGTCATATTTGCCTGCGCGAATCCTGATCCTGAAATTACTTACGAAGATGCAATGGCAGCCCGGCCCGACCTCCTGATGGCCACCGGCCGGTCTGACTATCCCAACCAGGTGAACAATGTGTTAGGTTTCCCCTTTATCTTCAGGGGAGCGCTGGATGTGCGGGCCACCTGCATCAATGAGGAGATGAAGATTGCCGCGGTGCATGCGCTGGCAGCATTAGCCAAGGAGGATGTCCCCGAAAATGTCAGCGAAGCCTACAATGTGAAGAACCTGATCTACGGAAGAGAATATTTTATCCCGAAACCATTAGATATCCGGCTGATCACGACGGTTGCGCCGGCGGTTGCCAAGGCGGCGATGGATTCGGGTGTGGCCCGCAAGCCGATCACCGACTGGGAAGCATACAAGTCAGAGCTCAGTCGCAGGCTTGGTCTGGAGAATCAACTCCTGAGAGGCATCACCCTGAAGGCAAAATTAGACCCGAAACGGATCGTATACCCCGAAGGGGCCAACCTGAAGATCCTCAAGGCGGCCAATGAACTCTTTCATGAAGGGATCGCCAAACCGATCCTCCTGGGAGATGAGGAACAGATCCGCCAGATTATGAAGGAGAACCACCTCGATCTCAACGGCATCGAGATCATTGATCCCCGAGGGAAGGAGGAACAGCAGCGCAGGGAACGCTTCGCGGAAATGATATGGAAAAAGCGCCAGCGCAAGGGGATCACCCAGGATGAAGCGTTTGAGCTGACTTTCGACAGGAATTATTTCGGGATCATGATGGTGGAAACCGGGGAAGCGGATGCCATGGTTTCCGGTATCACCAGCGAATACGGCGCTGTGATGGGCCCTGCCCTGAAGCTGATCGGTCCGAGATCGGATCTCAACAGGGTTGCGGGGATGTACATCCTGGTGACAAAAAAGGGTCCCTACTTCTTTGCCGACACCACGGTGAACCTCGATCCCGACTGGAAAACGCTGGCCGACACCGCGTTGCTGACGGCTGAAACCATGCGGAGGTTCAACATCGAACCCGTCATCGCGATGGTCTCCTTCTCCAACTTCGGCTCCGTGAAGTCAGCGGAACACACCCAGGGACCGGTGCGGGCACGCCAGGCCACCAAATACCTGCATGAGAATTTTCCCGATCTGCTCGTTGACGGAGAGATGCAGGCCAACTTTGCCCTCAACAACGAAATGCGCAAGGCGAAATTCCCCTTCTCCAGGATCGCTGACCATGACGTCAATGCCCTGATATTTTCGAACCTGAGCTCGGGCAATGCCGCCTATAAAGTCATGCAGGAGATTGGCGGTGCGGAGGCGATCGGCCCCATCCTCATGGGAATGAACAAACCCATTCATGTTGTCCCGCTGGAATGCACCACACGGGAAGTCGTTCATATCTCCACCATTGCGGTGGTTGATGCACAGGCAGCCGGCCGACATTGATGATTAAATTAATTTTTTATTAATATTGAAATAAGTTGTACTTTTGCAACCTTAATCATTTTTAATTAATACTATTATGTCAACAGGTAAAGTTAAATTTTTCAATGAGAGAAAAGGTTTTGGTTTCATCGTTGAAGACGAAAGTCAGAAGGATCTATTTGTTCATGTAAGTGGGCTCATCGACAAAATTCAGGAAAACGATGACGTTATCTTCGATATTACTGAAGATCAGCGTGGTAAAAAGGCCATTAACGTGAAAAAAGCATAGTCATTACAGTTGATCCTCCGGATCACAACTACGCTTAACCTAAAAAAAGCGGGCGATCGATGATCGCCCGCTTTTTTTTTTACCGGGTCAACCCATGGGTTTATTTCGCCAGCATCACCGGCATCACCAGCATCAGGATATCCTCCTCTTTGTTCTCGTTGTTGATGGGGAGAATGATACCGGCCCGGTTGGAAGCCGACATTTCGATCAGCACTTCGTCGGTCTCCGCATTGTTCAGCATCTCCACCATAAACTTCGAGTTAAACCCGATCTCCATGTCATCCCCTTCGTAAGCGCAGGTGAGACGCTCTTTGGCTTCATTGGAGAAATCGATATCCTCGGCTGAAAGCACCAGCTCCTTCCCCGAGATCTTGAACCTGATCTGGTGGGTCGATTGATTGGCAAAGATGGATACCCGGCGGATGGAGGTCAACAGCGACAGGCGGTCGATGGTCAGTTTATTCGGGTTATTCGTGGGGATCACCGATTCGTAATTTGGGTATTTCCCGTCGATCAGGCGGCACACCAGTTCAATGTTGCTGAAGGAGAAAAAGGCGTTGGCCCTGTTGTACTCCAGCCTGACAGGCACCTCCATGGCGCCCAGGATATTTTTCAGCAGGTTGAGCGGTTTTTTGGGCAGGATAAAACTGGCCGAATCATTCGATTTGGCGTCTGTGCGCTTGTACCTGACCAGTTTGTGGGCATCGGTGGCAACGAAGGTAATGTCGTCGGGTGACAATTCACAGAAAACGCCCGAAAGGACCAGCCTGAGCTCATCATTCCCGGAGGCAAAGAGGGTTTTGTTGATCGCATGGGCCAGCAGGTCGGAAGGCAGGTCGATGGAGGTGGTCTCTTCCAGCGCAGGGGTTCGCGGGTATTCATCGCTCTTGTGCCCCGACAATTTGTATTTCCCCTCGCCTGCCGAGATCTCCACAAGCTGGTTGGCATCATTGATGGCGAATGAAAGGGGAATATCGGGGAAAGTCTTCAGGGTCTCAACCAGGATCTTGGCGGGGATGGCCACACTCCCTGTCTCTTCGGCCCGGTCAGGCTTGATGGTTACGCTCATGGTGGTCTCGAGATCGGAGGAGGTCACTTTCAGTCCATCCTCCTTCAGCTCAAAGAGGAAATCGTCAAGGATAGGCAGGGTGTTGTTGCTGTTGATCACACCGATAATGGCCTGAAGATTCTTTAACAGCAAGGAACTCGAGATGATGAATTTCATGATGGGAGTCGTTTTAAAATTTGGTCAAATATACAATTTTCCATTTTGATATACAACCGGTTCACGCGCTTGTCCTATCCTCATCAACTTTTTTTCCGCCGGAAGCGAAACTTGTTTTCCTCCCCGTTGATCAGTCGCCGGATGTTCTTCCTGTGGGTGGCCGGGACAAACAGGGCCACAAAGATCGCCAGGGCCATCAGGGCGATAGAGCGTTCGTCGGTGATGAACCATACAACAAATGGGAACGAGACCGCTGCAAGGATGGAGGAGGCAGAGACATAGCTCGTGAGGGCCAGGGTGACGGCAAAGATGCCCACGACAATCAGCAGGGCAATGGGATAAAGGGCAAGCCCCACCCCTGCCAGGGTTCCCACCCCCTTCCCGCCGCGAAATCCGGCATAGAGCGGGAAGATATGTCCGAGCACGGCAGCCACGGCAGCGGCAATGCGGATATAGACAAGGTAGTCGGACGGAATTTCAGGGAAGGGGATCCAGGAGACCAGCTGCACCGCCAGCCATCCCTTGAAGACATCAAAGAGCAGCACGGGGATCCCGGCCTTGTACCCCAGCACCCGGATGGTATTGGTGGCGCCGGCATTTCCGCTGCCGTGTTCCCTCACATCCATCCCGTAAAATGCCCTGCTCACCCACACCGCCGTGGGGACCGATCCGATGAGGTAGGCTAGGAGAACCAAGGCTGTTGTTTCAATCCAGAACATATGTTCGCTTTACGTTTCAGGTTTCAGGTTTCAGGTTTCAGGTTTCAGGTTTCAGGTTGCAGGTTTCAGGTTGTCTGCTATGATTTTGGATATTGGATATTGGATATTGGATTTTTTTTTGAGATTTGTCATTTGTTTTTTGGAATTTTCCCTCCTTCCTCCTTCCTCATTCCTCATTCCTCATTCCTCATTCCTCATTCCTCATTCCTCATTCCTCCTTCCTCACTCCTCCACGGGCTCAAATCTTCGTAAAAATTCTCTCCTCTTCCTCTCCGTTGAGAGGGTGTACCGATAACCCCGCCACTCTTTATTTATCCGTTTCAGTTCATTTTTGTTCAGTTGCGCCTCCCTGATCAGATCATTCAGTTCCAGATCGGAGGAGAGAAACTGCATCACGTTGTTCCGGTAGTTAAAGAAATACCAGTCGTTGGGAGAGATCTCCAGGTAGAAGGTAAATTCATCCCCGTTCCGTTTCCTGGTCATTTCGATCTTCCCGCCGAGGTACCTGTTCACGATACCATCCTGGATGGAGGCAACACCAATCGGGCCTTCCGAGACAAAGGAGCGGGTAAGGGTGTCGTAGGTCATTTTCACATCCGCCAGGATCATCGTCCGGGTCAGTTCATCGGGGAATTTCCTGAACCTTCCAACGGTTTCAAGTTCCGATCGGAGCTTCAGATGTTCCTTCTCGGGGATCAGGGTATTGAAGAGATTGTTGAAGGGGGAGTTGAATAGCTGGATCCCGGGGAGGTTGGTGGCGCTCATCTGGGACCGGACCCGTTCCATCACCGTCTGTTCAAACGGGAAATCAAGGATCAGCGCCAGTCGCATGAAGGCGGAATCGGGCAGGATATAATAATCAAGGCTGCCGAAGCTCGCCATCTTCATCGGCCCTGAATTCAGGCCAAGGTTGATCTTCCCTTCCGAATGCATCTGGCAATTGAAGGCATTCAGTGAGACTTTCTGGCTGTTGAACGCGGCCCCTCCCGTGGAATCACGCATACTGATATCGAAGGTGCTGACCGGAACCCTGTAGTTGATCATTCCGGAAGCCTCTATCATCACCGTATCACTGTAGCTCCTCCCGGGGGTGAAAAAAGCGGGGTAGATGACATTTTCCGTATTGGAGAATGCCAGCCCCAACAATAGCTTTTCCGAACTTCTGTTGGTGGGATGATCCGAAACGGGCAGGGTCACATGGAGGGGATCCACGTCGGCCGAGAAGGTCACCCAGTTGGTTCCCAGGTTCCGGCAATCCACTTTTGGCTTGAAAGCGCCTGTGAATTTCATCTCCCTCCTCGGGGCTTCCAGCCTGACTTTTCCGGTGTAGGCAAACTCCGGGCTGATCATAAAACCTGCCGAGTCGGAAATGGTGGCTGTCCCTATGGTGTTCCCGGCCGTATCCACCGCGATCCGTTCGAAGAAGATCTGCTGGTGGCGGTCGGCCCGGTCTACATAATCATACATCCCTGAGCCTGAATAGTTTTTCCTCCCGAGAACCTTGACGGAGGCATTATAAAAATTGTGTTCACGGCTGGTGGTGTTGGCAATGATGTTGGCATGGGTGAGCAGGCTCATGTCAGCATCCTTTCGGATCTCGACCTTTCCGCTGTCAGGATAAATCGCCGCATCGGCCACTTTGATAATCTTGACCTCTTCGGCATTGATCACATTGGTCCGGATACTGAATCGCGCCCTGAGGGCAAAGAAGCGCAGGGAGTCCTGCTTCGGATGGACGGAGATGAATTCCGTGCCCGTGTAGCCCACATCGATCAGCTGGGCGAGGCTGAGGTTGTCGGGAATGGCATACTGCTGGTTCTCTTCGTTGGTCAGCACGATCTCTTCGTTATCGATCATCCAGTCGAACCGGTCCATCGAGCATATGTACTTGTTGATCGGGAACTCCATTTTTGAGATACCGAGGTTGGAACGAAATTCTCCCCTGCGCTCCTCGAAGTCGAAGTGGGTCCTGTAATTCTGTGTCGAGATGGCCAGGGTATTCAGATCGTACGACTTGATCCTGAAATCGGCAATCAGGGCATCAAAGGTGTGCTGCTTGAAGTTGAAGCCCTTCGAATCCATCTCCGCATCTTCAACCCGTATGGTTCCCGAGCCGGTCAGCCCTCCCGGGGTCAATCCAAGGGTACCGGTAAACTGCGACTCGTTCTTGTACATCGCCATGCGCCTGACCGTGGAGGTGATGCTCATGGAATCCTGGTAGGGAAGCCAGAATTCGTTTACACTGTCGGCGTTCACCGTCGGGTACTCCACGGCCGCGATCTGCTCTGCCGCTACAAATCCCCGGGCCAGGGCCATCATACTGTCGGGATAGAAAATAAAATGATCGGATGCGGAGGTGGAGTTCAGGTAGTAGAGCTGGCCATCGCCTAACAGCCCCTGGTTACTCAGGTCGACCCTCGAGACAAAGGTCCCTTTCCCCCCGTAGACCGGGTATCCGGCGGCATCTGTGTATTTCTCAAAACCGAGGGAGAAATCGGGCCGAACCTTCAGCGGTTCCGGGATATCGGGAAAGATCCCCGCCGAGATCAGCTGCCCGTTGAACCTGAGGCTGTCGGTATCGATGTAATCGAGGCTGGTCAGGGTAAATGGGAAGACCTCAAAATAGAATTTCTCCTTATCATACACCCCGCGATGGATATAGGGTTTATCCCAGTTCACCCGGGCGGTATCCTGGTTGGTAAACACCGGGTACTCGGGAAAATCCTTCAGTCCGGCTTTGTTTCCGGGGTCGTCGATGAGCAGGAACCCGCTCAGGTCGTTGAGGGCAGTTTGCACCTTTTTCATCGGATACCGCCCGGTGACGGGATCTATCTTCCGGCTGATCACAAAAAATTCCAGGGTGTCCACCTCGGGAAGGTTCAACCTGAATTTGTCGTAATCAAAGGAGCAGCTGTCGCCGTAGAAATCAAACAGGCCGGCTTCCACCTTGCCTGAGAAGAGAAAGTTCCGGTTCTCCTTCAGGATCAGTTCCTGGTTATGGGGCTCGATATACACATGTTGCGAATCAGAGAGGAAAACCCCCGGGATCCCCCGGATCTTCAGGTCAAAATTATCAAGGTTCAGAACGGCATTGCTCTTGCCCTCCACCTCCGACGAGAAGACGATCTCATCGTAATCCGTCTTCATCTGGTTGGCATTGACATAGTGGATCAGCTTATCCTTCACCACGGCCGTTTTATCATCCGGGTCATAGATCAGGAACCCTTTGGTGCTCAGCAACAGCAACTGGGCCTCGACCTGGGCGGGGGGCATCCGCCAGTACTCCACCAGTTCCCGCAAGGTAAATTCACGTGAATGACGCTTTTCGGTGAAGGTTTTGATCACCTGGAGTGGATTCAGCACATCGATCCCCTGCAGCTTCTCATATCGCTGTAATGAATAATAATTGCTGGATTCGAAGGTGGCTTTGCTGGAGCTCCCGGGTCCCGCCATGGCCTCGAAATTGATGCGGGGTTCACCGGTATTCCAGGAGAGCGCCTCGCTGTAAATCTCGATCTTGTGGTAGGTGTCAAACCAGGGGGTGACCTGGGCAATCCGCTCGTTCTTGTTCAGCTGGAGCTCTTTCTTTTCATCCAGGTATTTCAGTACCAGGCCGGGATGATAGATGGAATCCTGTTCATGATGGATGGTGACGGCGGCATCGGCTGAGTTGATCCTGTCGGGGCGGATGATGAAGGTTTTGGACCTGGCAATCACAAACTCCTTCCCATCCCTTCGGAAGAGCAGCTCGGCATCCCTTTCGTTCAGGCCGAATCCAACCACCTTGATCCCCTCCATCGCGAAACCGCCCATAAAATCGATGTTTTTAAAGATATCCCGGATGCCGATCAGCCCTTCATACGAATAAAACCGCGGATAGGAGGCCCGCTCCTCCTCCACATCCACCTGGATCTTATCGATCACCCGTCCGGCCAACGGGGAGGGAAGGTAATCCTTGTTATAGAATTCAACCGAATCGGCTTCGTATTTGGAGAACTTCATCTGGATCGTGTAATCACTGAGCAGGGCGTACACCTTCGCAGGATCGAGGCCTGCCCGCTGCCAGTCAATTCTTCCGCCCTCCCCTTCCCACCGGGTCTCCAGAGGAAAGTAGAATCCCCGCGTCTGATAGATGGTCAGGCTGTCGCGGTTGGAATAGCAGATGATGTCGGTGGTGCGCACCTCCACCACCGGCACTGAATCATAGGAGAACCGGTAATTCGGCTGCAGCAGTTTCCATGCGGCGGAAGCCGACTGATAGAGCATGTCATCCCTGAAGAGATGGAGGCTGAATTCGATAAAAGCCTGGTAATGCCGGGTGTATTTTTCACCGGCCAACTTTTCGAGGATCCCGGTCCACTCAAGAAAAAGCGGATCGGAGACGGATTTCCCGCGGGTCAGGTTCAGGGCGACCAGGAGGTTGTTGAAATCGGGGAATGCACGCATCCGTTTCTTCAGCATCCCGTTGCACACCGAGTAGATCGCCCGTTTCGCCGCCGGGGAAAAATCCTCCGCCTGCCAATGCTGCAGGAAGGGGATCAGCGCCTCTTCCACGATCTTATGGTCATCTTTGCTGAGGGTGGAAAAGAGCTGTTCCAGCGCCCCGATGAACTTGGTGGAATCTCCTGAGAAGCGCTTAAGCTGCTGTGCATGGAGAGAATGGTCCATACCGGAAAAAAGCATGAATGTAAGGGTCAGGATGCAGAGAGCTCTTTTCATTTGACGAATTTAGCAACAATCCAGTTGTTTTTCTCCCTGACATCCTCCTTTTTCAGCTTCAGTGAGGCTGCACGGGTTTCAATGGCAGAGAGGTCCTCTGAATAGAAGCCGCTCAGCAAGAGGGTGCCTCCGTTTGCCAATGCCCCGGCATAGGCAGGAAGGTGCTCCATCAGCGTGTTGCGGTTGATATTGGCCAGGATCACATCCACTTGTTCCTCCAGAATGGCGTTGACATCCCCAAGGATGACAGTTCCGCCAGGTACGTTGTTTTTCTCAAGGTTTTCCGTGGCGTTCTCCACCGCCCACTCATCCAGATCAATCGCCACCACCCTGCCTGCCCCAAGCCGGGAGGAAAGGATGGCCAGGATGCCGGTACCGCATCCCATATCCAGCACGCTCTTTCCCGTGAAATCCTCTTCCAGAAGGGCTTCGATCATCAGGGCGGTGGTTTCGTGATGGGCCGTACCAAAGGACATCTTGGGCTCGATCACGATCTCGATGAGAGATGCCGCCACGCCAAGGCGTGGTCTCTGCTGCGCTTCGAGATACCCGATGCCGGATACTGGATCGCTCATGCCTCGTGCCCCATGGCTCATGGCTTCCATAGATGGATGGAAAGGTGCCCGGATATAGCACCGGTTGGCGATCAAAACCGGTTCATAGGAACTTTCCCAGATGGCATTCCAGTTTTTATCGGGCAGCCGGGTCACGCTCCAGGTAACACCGTTCAATGCAGCGTAGCCATTTACCAGTTGGCGAACAGACTGGTCATTAAAGGTGCTTTCCTCAATGTAGGCTCTGAGGGCCCCCTCCTCTTCAGCAAAGCTGTCGAACCCCGCTTCGCTCAAACCGGCAACCAGGATCTCGGCCCATCCGTCGGGTACGGGCTGAAAAACCACTTCCAGAAAAGGGGTGTGTGAAGGGATTTCGTTCATTCCTCTTGATGGGTTATCCCTGCAAAGGTAAGGAAAGAAACGAAGTCATTTGATCCTGTCGATGCTTCGAATTTTCCTCTATCTTTGAGCATGGAAACGAAGAAAATCCTTGCCTATCAGATCAGCGGGCACATTGATCTGAAGAAATTTGTCCTGGCCCATACGGGGTCGGCCTTCCAGGTTGATTCCAACGATTATTTCCTGCGAAATGAGAAGGGGCAGTACCTCTATCTATTCAGATACGGCGTGGCCTGTTTTCTTGGTTACCATGAATCGGAGATCGAACAACTGGTGAAGGAGATCCAGGGTTGCAGTTCCCAGGTGGTTGAGGAGAGGATTGAGGAGGAATACGACATCCGGATCGATCCGGGGAACTTTGAGATCGGGTTCAGCCAGATCACCATCGGGGAGGCTGATCCGGCCTGCATCAAGCTGATCATGCTGAACATCTCGCAATCGGTTGCCCTGAACTACTTCTCCAACCAAACCGGGAAATTGTTGGAAGAGATCCAGAACTACACGTCACGGCTGGAAAAGTACGGGAATTTCAAGATCAGCTGGGTCAAGCTGAAGATGTTCATCGGCCGGGCATTGAACATCAAGAACCGGATCTCCGACAATCTATACATCTTTGACATGCCCCCGATGGCTTGGGAGAATGAGCGTCTTTATGAGATTGACCAGGGGATGAAAAAGGAGTTTTACCTCCAGGCAAGAACGCGCAACATTCAGGACGACATCAGGATCATCACCGATAACCTGGAGTTGTTCACCAACTTTATCTTCCACCGGAAAAATGCTTTCCTGGAATGGATTGTGATCCTGTTGATCTTTATTGAGGTGATGAATATCCTGCTGGAGAAGGTCCTGAAATAGTGCGGGATCAGTCGGCGCAGTCGATCGCCGCTTTCACGATATTCAGGAACTCCCCTGCCTTCAGGGATGCCCCCCCGATCAACCCGCCATCCACATCCGGTCGGCTGAACAGCTCGAAGGCATTGGCCTCATTGCAGCTTCCACCGTAGAGAATGATTGCATCCTGTGCCACCCGCTCCCCATATTTCGAGAGGATCAGTTGCCTGATAAAGGCGTGCATCTCCTGCGCCTGTTCCGGAGTGGCGTTCACACCGGTGCCTATGGCCCACACCGGCTCATAGGCGATGACCACGCTGCGGAATTGCTTCTCCTCCAGATGGAACAGGGAAGCCTCAAGCTGGTGTTGCACCACCCGGAAATGGTTTCCGGCTTCCCGTTCCGGGAGGAGTTCTCCACAGCAGAAGATCGGGGCGATACCGGACCGGAGGGCGGCATCCACCTTTCTCGAAAGCAATTCGTCTGATTCCGAGAAGTATTTTCTCCTTTCCGAATGGCCAATGATACAGAATTCAACCTCCATGGATCTCAGCATGGGGGCGGATATCTCACCGGTGTAAGCGCCATAGTCGATGTCGCTGATGTTCTGGGCGCCGACGGCCACATGGGTCTCATCGGTCAGGTCCAGTACCATTTCAAGGTAGGGGGAAGGGGGGCAAAGGATCACCTCCACATTGGAGGTATTCAGTTTTTCAACCTCTTCAGTGATCGCAGCGGTCAGATCTTCAGCTTCCTGGAACGTTTTGTTCATCTTCCAGTTGCCGGCAACAAGTTTGGAACGCATAGAATATTGTATTTAGATGGATGCAAAAATAAGCATTTTCCCGATCATCATCCGTGCACTCTCACCCGCGGATCCAGCAATCCATAAATGATATCCACCAGGATATTGATGAGGATGAGGATGACAGAGATCAGGAGGACGGCTCCCATGATGACGGGGAAGTCGTATTTTTCGAGTGCGTTGACGATCACCACCCCTACCCCTTTCCAGTCGAAGACATACTCCACGAACACCGCCCCGGCCAGGAGGGAGGCAAGCCAACCGGAGATGG
>Ga0172367_10006123_pt1 | contig 14275 bp, 8 predicted proteins | sample Lak10m_FD_114542 | JGI IMG/M metagenome (GOLD analysis project Ga0172367, IMG submission 114542) | Freshwater microbial communities from Kabuno Bay, South-Kivu, Congo - kab_022012_10m | ecosystem: Environmental > Aquatic > Freshwater > Lake | place: Democratic Republic of the Congo: South-Kivu... | reverse complement strand
TATTTGATATTATTCTTGACTTAATTCCACCTATATTTCTTTCATGTCTTTTAGCAATATCATCATATGATATTTTATTTTTAACTTCTTCATATAATAAATTATCTTCTTCTAACGTCCATTTTTTACCAACTCTTGCCATTATTATTAATAATATTATTATTATCATTTTTTTTATTTAAGAATTATTTTTAGATATATATATATATGAAATTTTATTTATTACTTCTAATAAAATTATTATTGATATCAAGCTTAAATTCTTTTAATTTTTATTTATTTAATTTTAATTTAAAAATAAAAAAACCATTAGATAATACAATTATTAATTTTATCAGAATTCATAATGTAAATTATATTAGAATTAGAGAAAATCCTAAATATCTAATTTTAAGATATTTACATGAACCTTTAGAAAATTTTAATATTAATAAATTAATTAATAATTATAATAATTTTATTAATATTTATGATGAATTTAATAATAATATTAATGATATTAATTTATATTATGATAATGATTATCATAAAAAATTAGCAATAACATCTAATAATAAAAATAATTATATTTATAATGAAGATAAAAATGAAGATAATGAAATAAATTATTTTAATAATAATTATGATATATATGAATTAATTAAAAATAATAATAAACCTATTATTATTTCATATGAAAAAAAAAATAATAATAATACATTAAATTATAAATATTCTTATCTTATTTATAATACTACTTTTTATATTTCTAAATATACTCTTAATTATAATGATAAAATTTATAGATATCATTTTAATATTACAGCAAATGAAATTGATAATTTTGAAACAAATTGGAATATTAATGCAAAATATAATTCAAGAATAGATAATAATATAACAAAAAATTATATTAAAAATTGGATAGAATATAATCTTAATAATAATTATAATTATTATTATTATAAAAAATATTTATTATTTAATTATTATTATAATAGATATTTATATTAATGAAAAATATATAATTGATGGTACAGAATATAAAACTCCTCCCCATAATGTATCTATTAATGCATTTGTATAATTATAATTTTTTAAAAAAACACAAGTAGTATAACTATAAATACCATAAACACTTAAACCAAATATAACACTTATTATAATTATTTTTAAATAATCTTTATTTTTATTTTTATTATTATTATTTAATAATTCTAATTCTATTAATCTTAAACAAAAATATAATGATGTAAATAATAATATATATGCTATAATAAATGCTACTGGTTTAAAATAAATACTTTCTTTTTGAACTTTAATTGCTAATTCATTATAATATTTATAATTTAATGAAATCCATCCAGCATCTAATATTAAAAATATAAAACAAGATAAAACAAATAATTTAATATTCATTTGTTTTATTATTTATTATAATATAAAAAAAAATTGATGTCTTTTTTTTTATTTTTTATTATCATGATTTCTTATTATTATAATAATGATTATAATAATGATTATAATGATGATTATAATGATGATTGTGAATATAAAGAAAAAGAAAAAAATATATATTGTTCTTATTGTTATATAACATTTGAATTAGAAAAAGAATGTGTAAAACATGAAAAAAATTGTTATAAAAAATATTTTTAATCAAACATATCATCTATATCAAAATTATATAATTCTAAATATTTAAATACTCTTTTTGGTTTTAATACTTCTTTAAGTATTTCTTCTTCTATTAATTCAAAATTTTTACGCATTTTTTTATAATCTAATTCAAATATTGCTGGATTTTTAGAAAATAAATTCCAATTTATTTTATTTTGATTTTCTTTTAATATATCAATTGCTTCTGGAAATCCTGATATATATATAAATGAATCTATTTTTTCTTTATTTTTTATCATTATTTGAATTGCTGTTGGATTTAATAATAAATTAAATTTATTTATTTTAGATGGATATTTATATAAAAATGTTATAGCTCTAATATCTCTATTTAATGATAATGATACCCAATCTATTTTATTTATATATTCATTTTCATCTAAATCTTTAATTATATCCATTAATAAAGGATTACGAGATATTAAATACCAATTTAATTTATTAAAATTTTTTTTAAATAAATCTATTAAAATAGGATTTGGATTATTACAAATATATGTAAAATAATAATTATCTATAAATAAATTTTTATTTTCTAATATATATTTAGCTGAATAAAAATTTCCTAAAAATTTATCAAATTGTATTTTATGAAAATTTTCAGGTTTAATTAAATATTCTATTATTTTTGGATTATTATTATTATTTAACATATATAAATTTAATTTATTTATATTCTCATCTTTTAATATTAAATTTACTATCTCATCATTCTCATTTTTTGATAAACATGACCACGTTATTTTATCTCTATTTTTTATATCTATTAATAATTCTACTGCATTTTCATTTAATGATAATAATGACCATACAATTTTATCAGGATTATCTTTTAAATAATCAATTGCTAATGGATTTAAATTTAATGAATATATATCCAATTTACTTTCATCTATCCAATCTTTTAATTTATAAATTGGTTTATTCATAATTATAAAAATAATAAAAAATAAATTCATTTTTTTTTATATAAAATCTTCTAAATCATAACCATTTTCAATTAATTTACATATTCTTTTAGGATGATATACTTCTTTAATTAATTCCTCCTCAAAATCTCTAAAATTTTCTCTCATCTTATTATAATCTACTTTATATATTGAATATGGTTTTAAATTTAACCAATTATTATATATAAAATCATTATCTATATGTTGTGATGCAACTAAATCAATATATTTTTCTATTGATATATGATTTTTTAGTATTTTTTTTTTTTCTTTATTTGTAAAATTCTTACACATATATTCAATTATTCTTAAATTACTATTTACTGATAAATAATACCAATTAATTTTATCCTGATTTTCTCTAAATATTTCTATTATTTTTTCATTTGGATTTGCTACTAAATATTCAAAATCTATTTTATTTTTATTTTCTTTAAGTATATCTATTGCTTTATTATTACTATTTGCAGAAAAAAACTCCCAATCTATTTTATTTTTATTTTCTTCTCTTAATAATATTTCTATTGCTTTATCTGTATTATTTTTACTTAATATAGTCCATGATATATCTTTATCTAAATTTTTATCTATTATATCAGATACAACTTTTGGATTATCATTATAACAAATATTATACCAATCTATTTTATCTTGATTTTCTTTTAATAATTTATAAGCACAATTATTCATAGAAAGACTACTCCAAGAAATTAAATCTTTATTTTTTTTAATTATATTTATTGCATCAGGATTTGCACTTAAATAATTCCAATTTATTAATTTTGGATTATCTTCTAAATATTTTATTGTTAATGGATTTGTATTTAAAGAAATACCTTCACTACTAATTTTATTTTTAAATTTTTCAATCATTATTGTTAATGCAAATGGACTTTTACTTAATGTAAAATCATCTAAAAAACTACTATAAAAACTTTCATTTTCATAATAATCATTATTAAATTTATATATTGGATAATTCATTTATATAAAATAAAAAAAAGATTTATCATTTTTTTATTCAGCTTTTTCTTCATTTTCATTTTCTCTCTTAAATCTTAAATTCTTCCATCCAACTTTATTATCATAAATACCATATAATTTTTCAATATATGAACGTAATTGATTTCTATCTGGTATTTTTTTACCTTTATTTATATTCTTATTAGACCATTGTTTGAAATCATTATAAATTTCCATTAATCCAATTTTATCCTTAAATTCTATATCAATAATTATATTTTCATTCATATATTGACCAATAATATCATTATTATTTTTATATTTCTGTGTTGCATTAATTACTTCACGAGGTTCATTCATTTTATTAGGATTTAATGACTTATGTCTTTCAATTAACATTGAAAGAAATGCATCAGAACATCTTTCTAGTTTTTCACTTAATTGTAAATCCATAGGAAATTCATTCGGTTTATCTGGATTTGGATTTTCACAAAATCTTGATGAAAATTCTACTACTCTAATTCTTCTAAATGTTCCTCCATCACATCCTACCTCTGGTAATTCATTACACGCTAATATCATTTTAAATTGAGGCTTAAATTCATAAGGATCTTTATATAATCCTCTTGTTAATATTCTATCATTTCCTGATAATTCTTTCATTAAACCTACATTAATTTTATCGTTTTCACTTGGTTCTTGAAGAACAGCAAAACGTCTTCCTTTTGTTCTTTCTAATTCACTTTGTGCTGAATTTGATGCTGCTCTTTTTTGTGTTAATAATGCAATAGGAAGTGTTGAATAATAATCACCCATTGTTTTTTGTATTAAATCTAATAATCGTGATTTACCATTACTACCATCTCCTATAAATACATAAAATCTTTCTTGTATAATACTTCCATCAATAGCACAAGTTAATATATCTAATACATAATTTCTTAATGATTCATTTGTAAATAATTTTTGAAAAAAATTATTAATTTCTTCTATTTCTGTTAATATAGGATTATAAGGAACATAATTCTTATTTGTTGATAATGATATATAATCATCAGGCATACCCTCTCTAAATATATGTAATTTTAAATCATATACACCATTATCAAAACCTAATAAATATGAACGATTATCTAATAACTCCTCAAATTTCTCATCTATAAATAAACACTTACATTCCTTCATTACACTATCTTTAAAACCAGATGTTTTTAATTTTAAAGAAATTTTACTTGCTGATGCTGCTTTTTTACTATATACCTCTTTTTGACCCTCATCATTTGTTGTCATCATCATATTATTATAATATATACCTCTTTCCATAAATTTTTTACATATATCCTCACTTAATGCCTTTCTTAAATTTAATCCTTCTCGTGTTTTTATCCATCTATGACTATTTTTATCATATTTATACCATGTATCCTTATTTATTGCTTTATATTCTCCTTTATATATACCCTGAACTACTTTTGCTACATCATAATGCGCACCTTCACTTCCAATTGCTGTATCAATTAATGGTATTATTGAATTATTAATTATTTCATTATATTTTTGAAGATTATCTTGTTTAGCCCACCATCTTAATGTTCCCATACTTAAATGTTCTTTTCTCATTTTATCCCATAATTGTTGACATTCACCTTCTATATAACTACTACTAATTTTTGAAAATTCTATCCAAGTATTAAGAAGTCTATAATCAATATTTCTTAAAGCCCAACCTAAATTTATCCAATCATTATATTTATCTGCTCTTGTATGTGATAAACATTCAATAACTAGTTCTTTTGCTAATATATAATCATCATCATTTGTATAATTTTTAGTAATATTAGTTAATTTTGATGAAAATATATTATTATCTAATTTATCCTTCTGTTTTTTATCAATTGCTGGTAATACATGTCTTATATATTCATCAATATCTATTTTTTTTTCTTCTTTTATTTTACTTGTAATCATATCATTTTTTCTCATTGAAAATAATTTTATAAAATCAATTTCCTCTTTTGCTGTTCTTCCATATTGAAGTAATTCTGTTTTTTTATCAATATATTTATATATTTTACTAACTCTATAAGTTTCTGAATCTGGTTTTTTACTTCCATACATTTGCCAACAATTTGCACTTATTATTGCTTTATCAACTATATCTTCTGGAACATTACAAATATCAGGGATATTAAATATTTCATTAGCATTATCTAAAATCTTCTTTCTAATAAAATGTTGAATATTATTACTAATAATTATATGTGGAAATATAATATGAATTCCATCTTTTATTTTATTTCTAAATAATGTAGGTGATGGTTTTTCCATTATATAAGCAATATTATTATCATTATTAATATCTAAATATGTATTTAAAATATTAAAATAATTATCTATTATTTTTGTTATAATTATTTCATTATATTTTCTTACTAATGGTTTTGTTTCTCCTTCTGTTGTATTTAAATCCTGACTAAAACGAAAATCTAAATCTATACGAATTGGACTAGGATCTAATGGTTTCTCTGTTAAATATAAATGTACTCCATTTGTTATCGCTAATGCATATAAATTTAAAAATTCATCATAATTTTCTGCAGGAACATTAATAGAAAATTTGGGATTACCTATACTTGTATTTGTATATGGTTTGCCTTTTTCTGATTTAAATTTATTTATAAATATTTGAAGTTCATTTTTTGCAGACATATTATAATTTAATTTTATATTATAAAATATAATCAATTTTTATTTTTAAATATTTCATTATATACAGAAAAAACATGAATTATTGTAGTCCTAGTCTTTCAAGTAAAAATAAAAAAATTTGTTTTTCTAAAAAATCATTATTACTTATTATTAATGCTTGGAATACTTTTAATATTAATAATAAAATATCTTTTACACCTAATGATTCAATTAATACACTTTTCTCAAAAATTAATATTGAATTTGAAAAAAAACTTAATAAAAAAAATACATCTTGGGCTTGGACTGATATTCTTAAATCTTATGCTAAAAAAAATAATAATTATAAAATTATTAATGATATGAAATCTATTGAAATTAAAGAATTAAGACCTTCACAACCTCATGATTGGGTTTCTAATCCTGTTGAATGGTTATCTAATTTTGATATTGAAAAAGTACTTAAACAATATGAAAATATACCTGCATTTAAATATAAATTTTATGGGGTTTTTTCTATTGATTTTGGTATTAAAAATGGTAATACTTGTTCCTTCTCATCTCATTGTCATATTGATATTAATAATATATTAAAAAATAACAAAAAATATTTTGGTTTTATTACAAATCTATCTAAACATAATGAAATTGGTACACATTGGACTTCTTCTTTTTTTATTTTTGATCCTGATATTCCATCTTATGGTGGTTATTATTATGATAGTACTACTGGAAATATACCTAATGACCTTATAAATGTTTTTTATGATATTAAAAAACAAGCAGAAACTATTTTTAAAAAACCTTTTCCTATTTATATTAATAAAAATAGACATCAAAATAGTAATACTGAATGTGGTGTTTTTTCTATAACTTTTCAAACTAGATGGTTATTATTATTAAGAAAAAATAAAAATTCTGTATCTTTTGACAAAGTTATATCACATCCAGATTTAACTGACGATAAAATGAAATCATTAAGATTTAAATTTTTTAGACCACATATTAATTATTTACATCTTAATACTATAAAAAAAGAATAAAAAAAAATAAAAAATATTATGATTTTAAATTTTTTTTAAAGATTTAAAGAAAATATAAGTTTAATTATTAAAATGAATTCAGAACAATTATATTTATCTACTTTAAAAATGTTAAATGATAAATATAATATTAATTCTTTTCCAAAAGAAAAATTTATTTCTATTTTTAATAATACTTATAAAGAAAATAATTTAAATCCATTAATAAATTCTAATCATTTATCTAATGATATTAATAAATTAATTCTTTTTAAAATTAAAAATTATATTGAAGAAAATAATAATAATAATCATAATGATAATAATCATAATAATAATAATAATAATAATAATAATAATAATAATAATAATAATAATAATGATAATAATAATGATAATAATGATAATAATGATAATAATGATAATAATGATAATAATGATAATAATGATAATAATATTGAAAAAAAACTTAAAGAAATTGAAAATATAAGAAGTACTATGAATCTTATACCATCTACAAATAAAAATATTATTCCATCATTTAATTCTTCAGATATTAATGATAATGAAAATAGTAATATAATACCTAATGTTATACCTAATATTCAAATTAATAATCAAAATAATACATTAAATAATAATTTTAAAACTTTTATTATTAATAGTAATAAAAATAATTTTAAAATTTCTCCTAATATAGATATTAAATCTAATCTTATTTATCCTTGTTGTATTTCTGTACCAAGCGATATTAAAAAATTAACTCCTTATATTATTTTATCATTATCAGATGGAGTAAAAACAACTACTTATACTTATTTATGTCATTATATAAATAATAGTAATTGGGATATATGGAAACCAGTTACAGATAATTATACAGAAATAAATTTAAATAATAATAATTGGATTATTAGTATAAATGATTTTAGAGGAAATATAATTAATTTTTCTCATTATTATTATTCTATTCTTGATGTTCTTGAAAATACTTTAAATAAAACTTTTTCTATTAATATTGATATTATTTCTAATTTTAATATTAATGATAAAATTAAAATTATTAAAAATGATGGTTCTATTATAGATAATATTATTCTTAATATTGATAATAATAGACTTATTATTAATAAAAATAAAATGAATATTAATGATTTTATTGATTCTGTAATTTTTAATTATAAATCTCAATTTTCTATTGTATTTAAATATAAATTTAAATAACAAATGTCAATATTATCATAAATATAGCTAATGTTAATGTTAATACATCCAATTTATATTTTAATTTTATTTTTTCATTCTTTGATAATTTTGTTCTAACAGGATCTACACTTACATTTAATATTAATAAATAAATTAAATATGATATTATTATATTTATTATTAAATGTCCGAATATACTTGCTGAATTTACATGCATATTTAAATAATTAAATACTATTCGTAATCTAAATACATCTATATTTACTATAAATACTCCTATAAAAAATATTATTGTATATCCTATTGTATAATAATATATTGCTTTTTTTATATTTAGTACAATATCTCTATCAATAAAATAATATGTAGATTTGAGTGTTGTAAATCTCAATATTAATATTAATACTATAAATATTAATTTATCAAATATATTTATTGCTAATTCTTTTTCAGGATCTAAATCATTATTTTGAACATTATCATAAAAATTATTTTTAGCTATCTCTTCTGTTAAATTTTTATAATCATTATTATATTGATATAACATCTTCTCAAATAAACTATTTCCATCATTATCCACAAAATTATTTATTATTTTATCTTTATCTATTGAATCACTCACTAAATTACTCGTTTTTAATTTCTTATAATGACCCTTTATATCATTTAATTTATTATTTATATTTTTATATTTATTTATATTATTATCTCCTTTTATTAATTCCTTAAAATTTCTTAAATTTGTTTCATTTAAATCATCTTTTTTTGTTGCTTTTTTTAATTTTTCTATAAAAGCATTCAGTTTTGTATCTTTATTACCACCCTTATTTTCTTCTTCCTTTCCTTCTTTTTCTCTTCTTTTTCTTTCTTCTTCTATTTCTCTTCTTTTTCTTTCTTCTTCTTCATCATCATATCTTTTTTGTTTATATTTATTATCATTATATAATGGATTTTTTATTTTATCTTTATATAATTCATTTATATCTTTAAATCCATTTCTTAATGAATCATATGCTGATTTTAAATCTATAAGTATATTTTTATAAGTTAATATTATATTATCTATTTCTAATATATATTCATTAAATTCATCTATTATTGTTTTTGGATCTCCTATTATATTTATTAACTCCTTTTCTTCTACTATTACCTTAAAATCTTTTAATATCTGTTTAACATCACCATTATTAACTTGTTTAAATGGTTCTAAATCATCTATTATTGATTTTAATTTTGCTATATCTTTTTTTATTACTACTAATATTTTTTGTTCTGCTGCTCCACTTTTTTCATCAGAATTTTTTTCATTATATAATTTTATTTCTTCTTCTATATTTTTTAAATTTTTATCTACTATTATTTTTATTTTATTTAAATCTGTTAAAAAATTTGGATTAGTAAAATCTATTTTAAAATCTGCCAATATTTCACTTGTATTAAATATATAATTTTCTTCTTCACTTTTATCACTCTTTAATTTTGGTATAAAACATAACTCTATTAACTTTGAAAAATATATATCCTCTAATGTTTCTAAACTTAATTTAAATAAATTATCCTCTATTTTCTTTATTATCGCTAAATCTCTTATCAATTTCTGTATATTTGGTGTTGTATCTGTTGATATTCTCGCTATATTTTCCATTGTATTATCTGATTTTCCATCTGAGTTTCTTGTTGTTTCTTTTATTATATCAGTAATATCTTCTGTAATCGTTCCACCTTTAATTTCCTTAAATCTATTTGATTTTATTTTTTCTAATAATTCTAATGAACTTATTTTTATTACCTCTTTTTGTATATCTATTGTATCTATATCAGATTTTAATATTAATTCTTTAAGAATTGGTATTATAAAACTATATAAAAGTTTAATTATTAAATTTACATTATTTATATAATTATTTATTATATAATTATCAATTATATATTTAAAATATTTATATAAATAATTATAATTTATACTTTTATTATTTTTTATATTTAATAATCCTGTTATAATATTTATATCTATATCTATATGCATTTTTAAATTATTTATAAATGGATTTTCCTTAAAATTTACTATTTTAAATACTAATGAATTTATATCTATCTCACTTATTCTCTTAATCTTAATTATAAATATTGATATTACCGATTTTAATAAACTCATTAATTCATTTAAATTATCACTCTTTAATTCCTTCTTATAATTATTCAATCCTATATATATATATATTAATGATATTAAATTATATTCATTTATTGATGTATATAATGTTGATATTAATAATATTGAATAACTCACTAAAAATTTAAATTTATCTCCTTTTATTACTCCCAATATCTTTAAATTTCTTATTCTTTCTAATGGAATAATATCATAATTATTAATATTTATTATACAACGTCTTTCTATATTAAATTCTTTTCTTGTTATTATTTTATCTATCTCATTATTTATATAAAAATCATATTTAAATGATTTATTTAAATCAAAATTAAGATAATAAAAATTATATGCAAGTATTCCATATAATAATTTATAATTATTTGAACTTACTAATTTTATAAATAATTCCTCTTCTATTTCATTTAGATTTATAATAACTTTTGAATTATTATAAATAGAAATCTTATATGGATGTACTTTAATATTTGGAATACTATAAATATTTTTATTAACTTTAATATTTATTTTTTCTTTACTATTTGTTATAAATTCTAATACTATTAATGATAGTAAATCATTTATATTATTTATAATTATTTTCTCTTCTCTTTTATTATAATAAGAATAATATTTTATAAAATTTATAAAATTATTTATATCCTCTTTATAACTCCTATTATCTATTTTTATTTCATTTAATTTATTTTTAAATATTATATAACCATTATTTACCATAAATTCTTCTATTTCATCTTTTACTTCTTTTGATGTCTTTTTTATTTTAATTTTACTATTATTTATTTTTATCTTTAAATTAATATCCTCATATTCTATTCTCTCATATATTGGATATATAAAATTTAAATTAATATATTTATCTATTTCTTCATCTTCTATATAATAATTTCTTATAAAACATTCATTATTATCTATAAATTCTTTAATATATTCTTTATATATTTCATTACTTATATTATATATAGTATTTAAATTATTATTTTTATCTTTATCTTTATAATAATAATTATATATATTTAATATAAAATATAATTTATATATATTATCTATTTCATCTATCTTATTATTATAATAAATACTATATACATCACTTAATCTAATATTATTATTTCCTCCTGTTGTTTTTTCACTATCATTTATTAATAAAATTAGTTCATTTATTTTATTAGTATTGCTACTATTAATTGTTTCTAAATGAGGATACTTATCTTTTATAATTTTAAGTTTTATATTTATGTCATTAATTGAATATCCATGAATAAATAATAATATATTTTCATCTTTAATTAATTCTATTACACTAATAATTGCATCGTTAATTAACTCTTGATTATTATTAAAATCACCGCAACCTAGTAATGTTAAATGTAATGGAACTCGTTTTTTTAATAATCTTGATCTAATAATAGCCATTTTAGCAATACTTTCATATTGTGCTTTTGCTAATAAGGTAGTAATTTTATCTTCAATACCTTTATTAATAGTAATATTACCATGGTTTGGATTAAATGAAATAGCAGCATTAAATACTTGTAGTATCCTTGTATCAGTAGGATTAATTTCAGGTTTTCCCCACATAGATAAAATACTTAATTGATTTATATTTTTTTCTAATATATTTTTAAAGTCTTCTGTATTTTCTCTAATATTAATATAACCAGTAAATTTATCTGTATATAAGTTTTTTAAATACTCACTATCATTAAAGTTACTATCCTTTATGTGTTTATAAAAGTATTTATCATCTATATCATCTATATCAGCTATATACTTAAATGCATTAAAAAACATTACATGTCTAATAAATAATGAATGAAGCATTCTTTTAACAATTCCAGGACCTTGTGTGGGATCTAAATTATAATGATTAACTGGTGCTATAAACTTTTCTGAAGTACTTTCTAATCCATTAAATTGTGAAGCAACTTGAATAATACCTTCTTTTAATAACCCAGAATCTATTAAACGTGTTGCATCAAATTTAAAAATTAAAAATACTTTTTTATTTATATCTTGTTTAATTTTACTATCAGTATCCGCAGTCTCTATTATTTTTTTATATAAATAATCTATATCATAAACTGTAAAAAATTTTGGTTGTTTTTCTGGGCTGTTATATTTATTATAATAGCTTTCTATAATAGTTTCTTCATTTTTATTATTAAATATATTTTCAATTAAATTTAAATTACTATCATTAAAATACTTATCATAATTATAAGTATTATCAGCATTTTTATCTACTTCTAAATTAGGTGTTAACGTAATATTTGCAGGATAATCATAAAATTTATATATACTTTTTTTTTCTGTTTCTATTAATAAATCTTTTAATTCTGATTCTATTTTTTTATAATTTTCAAAAAACTTACTTAAAACATATTTTATTGAAGATTGTAAATACTTAGGTAACTTATTAATATCATTATTTAAATCTACAATTGCTTTTTCTTCAGTACTTTTTTCTATTACAGTTTTTATTTTATCAATATACTCGTAAAACTTTTCATTTGTACTACTATTAATTTTTTTATAATATAATAAATAAGCACTTTTTATATAGTTATCTAAATTAGTAGAATCAATCTTATGTGTTCCTTTTTCATATAAAGAATCATATGTAATATCATTAATATAATACCAATCATTTGTAGTACTTTCTTTTATACATGTAACATAATGACCGCTGTTTATAGTGTCACCAAGATGAACTATAAATATTTGTAATTCATATATATCATTAAATATTTTTTCATAATTAGTAATACTAACTAAATTTATTTTTGTTGAATCATTATTAAAAATCTTTAAACTAATACATAAATATTCATTATATTTATATTCATCAATATAAATCAAATTACTATCTTCTATATATGTAATATTTATAATATAATTTTCGATAAATACTTTATTTAAATCTAAGTTTGTTTGAATATTATCATTTTCTATATATAATATTAACTCAAGCTCTGTTTTTTTTGGCTTAAATTTATTATTTAACTTTAAAATATTCTTATTAAAATCATAATAAAATTTACTTAGTTTTTCAGTTAATATAGTATTATTTACATTGTTTTTAATAAAATCAAAAATATATAAAAAAAATTCCACACTATCTTCTTGATTTTTACTTTGTAATAATTTTTTAAAATATTTACTATCATTAATATGAGAAAATAATTTATTTAAAAAAAATAAATTATTATTTATAGAAGGATAATATAATAAATTAGTAATATTATATGTATTAGTAGTATTTTCTGCTTCAAATAAATATTCTAATAAAGTATATTTTAAAAAAGTAAATATACTATTTCTATAACATATTACACCAGTATTATAATAATATATATTATTTATTATATTTTTTTTAGTAATAATATCATTATAATGTTGTTTTATAATATTAGTAGTTAAATATTCAATATAGTCTTTATCTTGAGTATATTTAATAGAGGTATTTTTAATTATATTATTATAGTCTGTTGGTAAATTTTTTATAATATTATAATCTTCTTTTCCTTCTTTTCCTTCTTTTCCTTCTTTTCCTTCTTTTCCTTCTTTTCCTTCTTTTCCTTCTTTTCCTTCTTTTCCTTCTTTTCCTTCTTTTC
>Ga0172367_10006121_pt1 | contig 14279 bp, 25 predicted proteins | sample Lak10m_FD_114542 | JGI IMG/M metagenome (GOLD analysis project Ga0172367, IMG submission 114542) | Freshwater microbial communities from Kabuno Bay, South-Kivu, Congo - kab_022012_10m | ecosystem: Environmental > Aquatic > Freshwater > Lake | place: Democratic Republic of the Congo: South-Kivu... | reverse complement strand
TTTAATGTTTCAGTTTAGGTTAAATCCCCGCAATTTTATTGCGGCTACTTTAGTTTCTATAAAAGCTCTAACTTTACTGTATGGAAGATATTCGAAAGAGTTCTCATACTGTAAGTTGGCTAAGTGTTCACATAGTCTGGGTAACGAAATATCGTTACCATGTGTTAAAGGGGGATATTCAGATGCGGTGTCGCGATTTACTGGTACAAATCTGTAATAGTGAGAATGTAAAAATCCTAAAAGGAGTGGTAAGTAAAGACCACATACACATGCATATCGAATATCCACCATCGTTGAGTATAAGTAACTTGGTAAAGCGATTAAAGGGAAGGACGTCCATAATGTTACAGCAAGAATTCCCGGAATTGGGGAAGCGATATTGGGGCCGCCATTTCTGGGCAATCGGATTCGGAGCTTGGAGTACGGGTAACATAACTGATGAGATGGTACAAGAGTATTTGGAACATCACAGGGAGAAGCCAAATTCACAGACTGGAAACTGGATAATGGAATGATATCAAAAAATTTCATTTTTTACCTCTTAATCAAACCTCTGGATTTTTAATCCAGAGTGGTTTAGTTCGCTCATGCCGTAGTAGGTGTTTAATCAACCGGAAATCTTTCAAAAAACCGGGATCATAACCGAGCTTTATTGCAACAAACAAACGAATCATAACAAACAAGTAATCCGGGGCAAATTAAAAAAATTTTAACTTTGCTGTAATAATTGGGGTATTAGCTCAGTTGGCTAGAGCGTTAGACTGGCAGTCTAGAGGCCAGGGGTTCGACTCCCCTATACTCCACGACTAAGGGCAAAATTAGTTAAAAAAACCTTCTCTTTTCCTTTCCAATTGCGGATTTTGTAAAATATAGATAAAATCCGTATAAATGGTTTTTAGGTGGTTTTTGGCGAAAATGTTACACAAATTTGACACATTAAAACGCCGAACCATGAAAAAGAACCGCGTGAAAGTCTTGCTACGCAAGGATTCCCCGAATAAAAAAGGCTGGATTCCGCTACAGGTCAAGGTTAGAGTAAATGGCCAGTATAAAACCGTTACTTTGGGGGTAACCATACCAGATGATGAATTTTGGAAAAAATACTGGGATCCACTAAGTAACACTTTTAAAAGCAATCCAACGATTGACACCCAAAAGGCAAACCGGGAAATAGCCATCGCATTTAAGAAAGCCTACGACATACTTACCGAGGCCCAGATAAAGAACCTGGTTTTAACCAGAGATGAATTTTCATCCAGATATGAAGGAACCAGCAGAACGGCCGACTCATCATTCTATGACTTTTGCACGGATGAGATCAGGCACATGAGAGAGGCGGGGTGTTCTAAGGAGACCCAGCGATCCTACACCAGCTATGTCAGTAAGCTGAAAAAATTCAAGGCTGAGCTTTCCTTTGCTTCAATTACTTCCGAACTAATCCGTTCCCTGGATGCTAATATGGTAAGTCTCGGCAACAAACAGAACACACGACAGAAAATGTTTGCTTTTATCAACACTATGTTGAATAACGCAAAGAAGGCTGGAATAGTCAGTAGTAATATTTTGGAAAGAAACATTCCGGTTAAAAAAAAGGAAGGCCAAAGACACTTCTTAACACCTGAAGAGCTGAAATCTCTTGAAAAGCTGCTGAAAAGAAATTTAAGTTTAAAGCCGGTGCTGGAATATTTTCTGTTTGCTTGTTATACGGGGTTACGGTATTCTGACCTTAGAGAAATCCGGCATAAAAATATAGAGAAAATTGATGGTCAGTCACACCTTAGAATCCAGATGCATAAGACAAAAGATGAAGTCCTCATTCCGCTCATACCCAAGGCCATTGCACTGATCCCCAGGGATCCGTTTACCATACACCAGAAAATATTCAAGGTACGATGTAACCAGGTAACAAACCGGGATATCAAAAAGTTGATTACAAAGGCTGAAATCAAAAAAACGATTACTATGCACTGCAGTCGTCACACCTTTGCAACTGTAGCTCTTTCCCTGGGGATCGATATAATGGTCATTAGTAGTATACTCGGACATAAGGACCTTAAAACTACCCGTATCTATGCAAAAATATTGAACAAACGAAAAATCAGTGAAATGAAAAAATGGAAGAATCTTTAGAAGGCAGAAAATAAATGACTCATTTATAGCCCCTACAATCAACGATCCGGACTTGGGTGGATAATAACTATCCACCGAAATAAAGTAAATGAATAAGCCAACGGGACAATCAGTCGTTATTCATTTTCGTATCGGGGACAGATTTCGAGTGTTGACTTTCTGATAATAGACCTGCGGGAACTTTTTTTGTAGCGGGGACAGGATTCGAACCTGTGACCTTTGGATTATGGGTCCAACGAGCTGCCACTGCTCTACCCCGCTGAAGGAAAAAAGAAATCGGGGGTTTAGTTAGCGACAATCCCCCCCGATCTAACAAAGCTCAGCCAACCAAGTAGGCTGGGTTAATCCATACGTGATGGTACATCATTTATTACGACATAGCTGAAACAAATGCGGGTTTCATTGCTTCAACCGTAAAGGCAATTGCCTCATCCAGCACCTCATTAGAAACATCGTGCCCAACGAAAGTCGACAAGGCGTCAAGATTTACGCTATCACCTACACCTCTTATTAGTGAAGATATTTTCTTCATGGTTTCAGCATCGTTGATCCCTAAGTTAATAAAACTGTAGATAAACAACAGTTGAGAATCAGTCAGCGGAACCATTGTTGTTTTTAATCCCTCATTGTGAATGCTAATGCGTGAGGCAACTTTAAGGATTTCTTTATTTGAAAATTTCTTGCCCATAATGTTAATATTTAGAATTTATCTTATTATTAATATTTTTTATTGACCATGTATATTTTGTAAGCCATATAAACCCCGGCCACGACAATGGCAGGAAGCGAATAGGGTTTTACCAATCACCTGGTCCATACTATAAATACCGTAAAACTGAGTTTCCATGTTATATATCTTTATGATTCCTCCTCATCCTCGTATTCTTCCTGATTTTTTTTCTCTATCTGCTCTGGCTCTGATTCAGTAAAAAACGCCTGATTCAATAACCCAAGCGCTACCCCGGCGAATAACAACGTTCCAAGTGTTTTAGTAGAGAATATCCCGGCTTTATTGATCCCAAGTTTATTTACAAACGCAGAGATATCAGCAAAGAAAGCGTTTTTTGTTCCTGTTGAAGTTGATTCATTGATTGTATTTGATGTCTGGTCCTGACCAGTTGCTGTAGAATCGGAAATAAATTTATCGGAGAGACTTACCGTGTCTCCAGCTTTTGCACCCCCAAGTTCGGTCTGTGTAGCATTAATGAAAAGCCAGCCCTGACCGGTCATATTCCTGATATTGTAGCCTCCGGGAGAATATTTTCCCTCTCCCCTATTACCAATGATCCTTGGATCAATATCCGGACAGCATCCACGCATTGCGGTTAGATCAGCAGCATTGTTTGAGTTCGGATTTGCAATCTGCCCGGCCCTTGTAGTAATTGTGAATTCTCTGCTATTAATCTTGATCTTGTCTCCCATCCAATACCATTCAATATGAGGCACCTGAACCATCATTTGCCCCGGGGTGACATAATCATCAAAAAATCCTTCGTAGTCTTCCGGACGGATCACAGTGACTCCCGTAATTTTCTGAATGTGGTATCTTTCCTGGATACGGAGTTTATTATAGGCCTGTGTTGTCAGAATGAAATACCTTATAAGATCATTCCCGATAGTGGTTACCTTCTCAGCATAAGCCGCACGCACGGCACTATCCAGCTGTGCCAACACCAAATTTGACCATCCTGATAACCAGTCTGCGATTGTACAATAATCGATGCGGCATTCGAGGTAGATTTTGAGTTTGCTCTGTGCGTTCTGGATGAATGCCTGCATAATTTTTGCTCTGTCCTGAGCGTACATTTTTGCTCCAATACCAGTTATTTTATCGATCAGGGTGAATACCGCCATAAGCTCTGAACCCAGGGGAACGGCTGACACTACGCTACTGAACATCGTATTCCAGATTGAATTCCAGACCACGACATCGACTTCCTGTGTCTCTCTGGCCGGCCTGCCAAGCTGGACCTGGATAAATGGGATGCAGCCCTCTCCGCATAGGCCATGAATAGTATGCTTTTGTTTAGCCGGCCACCTAAGTCGTCCGGCCAGGTCATCAATAACTGCGAATGAATTTTTAATCGTATTCATATTTAAATACCTAAAAAACCAAACCTAAACCCAGACAAACTGCCGAAAGCAGGGCTTGAAGCCGGGAGCCCGACTTTGATTCTCAGGGGCTTATTTATAATTTTTATTGCCTCAACGATTGCGACTTCCAGCCACAGAATGAGTTTATTGGTTGCCTTTTGTTGAACCTGTGCCCGACGAGCCGGATCATTGTAAATCTTTACTATTTCGGATGTCACAAGGCTCTGGTAGACAGTAACCATCTCTTTATGTTTAGCCATTGTTATATCAATTGTCACCAGGGGACCCGTTGCGCGGTCAATATAAGCTTCCCAAAATTCGGAAAACGATTTTTTAAGGGCTTTCGCGTTTGCTTTTATACTCTGCGCATCATACGGGTGGTTTGAAAGCGAATCATACTCAAAGAAGCCACGCTGACAGTTTTTGTTACTGGCACAAGTGAAATTAAAATCCATCTTAGCTTCATTATTTGTCTCTGATGGGGTTGTAGTGTCCTGGCCTTGGTCCTCACTACTTGTATCGGGCGGTAAGAGCGGATCGGTTGGTGCCGATGGTATATTTTTGGTAGAATTATAAAGGATGGCGCCTAACACAGCCAGCGCTCCAAGAATTTTAACATATGTAGGAATTTTCATAATAATTGGTTTTAAGTATATGTCATGCTGCACTTGTGATTACACCGCATTTTATCATTTTTGCTTACCCTTTGTGGCGTACAGGATTATCCCACCTAATGCCAGAACGCCCCCGATCACAAGAGCTACAATGGTTCCGGTTCCCATGCCGGCCTGAACAGGCGCCGGGGGCGGTGGTGGCAGAGGGGTATTGACAGGGGTTGCAATCTGATTTTCAAACTTTGCCAATTCGGCTTCGTAGTCGTATTTGTTGCCTTTATTGGTTGTGTCCCATGTCATTATCGTGTTTAGGAGCTGGTTGAATGACCCGGTCGCTCCTGAACCCCATGCATCCCACCACCCTCTTAGGTTGCTCCCTGAAACGGGCAGTACGGGAGCGATTTGTGATCTTACACTCATAAAAGGTTATTATTTAATTATTTACACATAACAGATAAAAATTCACTTTAAAACCTGAATTGAAATTGACGGAATTAACCGAGATCTCTATTTTAGCCTGGTTGATATCACGGATCACGTAATCATAAAATCGTTCGTTTGGAGGGGTAGCTGTTGATGACATTAAAAGCCTGGAGTCGCTCCAGATGGGGAATATCTCGTCCTGATCGATCTTTAAGGAAAACGTCAATCCCTCCATTACAGCGGGGTCCGTTGTAGTCATGAAGATCCCCAGTATCCTTTTATGGTTAACTCCAGTGTAATGAGTCTTTTCATAAGTTGTGTTTGCTGCAAGAATATTCAACTCGATTCTTTCAACCGAAAGATCATCATATTTCTTGGCTGCATAATCGGCTGATTCAACTACTTTTTGAATCAGTCGTTTGCCTTGTTCCCGTGGTATTGAATTTCCCATATTTATGAATAATGAAACAGATACACTATCAGCTTTGCCCCTGCAGGGATCTCTGAATCTGTTTTAAATGACAACTCGATTTTGTTTTCCTTTTCAGGTCTCAACATAAAAGAAATAAAATTTCTTTCGGTCGGGGTTGAAACGATATTCCTGCAAGGGGATCCCTGGGGGATAATTTCTTTCCCGCAAATTTTTAAACCTATGACCGACTTTTCTATCAACTCCGAATGTGTTAAGGTTATTCCAGCGCCCAAAATAAACTGCTTTAAAAAGGTAACTGGTTCATTCAGGGAATTTCCCAGGCAAAGATCCATCTCAATCTTGGTATGGCTGACAAGAGAATGCCCACTGACTCCATTAGATAGCCCGAGAACATGAGCATCGAAATCAAACGGTGTTCCGGCTGTTATCATAATAATTGTACTTTATCGAAGTCTATTTTGTTGAGGTCCATTGATTGATAATTGTTATTAGCAATAACATAGCCTCGGTTATCATAGGTCGGGATGTTCCCTGGTAAAAGTATTCTTTCCGGTTGAGGCGCCCTTCTGTAGGTCGGTTGATTTCCGGTTCTGTAATAAGGGATTGTGGGTCCACGAAGACCCTTAACGGTTGTGGATTGCTTTTTTGATAAAAAATACCATATTCCGATACCGGCTGCGGCAAGGGCTATGATTTTTAGTGTATTATCCATATGTTTGAATTTTAAATTATTACAACATCATTCTTAGAGCCCCGGTTATCATTTGAATTTTTTTCTCTTTGTCCTGATCAGGGACCAAGGCTTCACCCCCACCCTCCAGGCTTGTAGATGAGGAAGTTGATTTTGCTGAAACTGCCCAGTAAAGCAGATATAACCCTACTCCTGCCACGATGATCCTTTTTAAGGTACTCGTATTAAAGATATTTCCATCAATTTGTTTCATTTACAATCTTTTAAAACGGACCACCTATGATGGCCTCTAAGGTGGCCCGCTTAAACGACACATGTCGACATTATAAAAAGATTTTACAAATTTAAGATCGGCCAGTGGGTGAAAATCTCACTTATGCAGACCGATGCTATTTAGTGCTGAATATTTTTTTTATAGCAACAAAAAAATCTTTAGTACGGGTTACTTGCTATTTGAATACAAATGAAACGGATTGGAGATAGTTATTCCGGCTTGGTGCGGATTACCTGCCCGGGATTGAAGATAACCGTCAGTATTTCGTCCTCTGGAAGTCCAAGGTGTTTTATTATGTCGCGGACGTTTTGAATTGATATTTGGTGATTTTGGGGATCGTACCCATTGTTTTGGAGCTGCTTTCTAATCGGGTCAATGTTTTTATTGAGTTCTTTACTTGATAAATCATACGCCTCTGCCAGTTTTTTGATGGTAATTCGGGGGTAGTCCATCCGATATTGATAATCTCCGAGAAATTTACACACCAGTCTTATTTCCTCCGGAGTTAACTTAAGCCGTTTACCTGTTTTTAAAAATTGGAGCCTGGTTTTAATAAGAGGGGAAAGCCTTTTTTTAAATGTCCGAAGATCATAACCGTAGCATTTCGCAAGGTCGCCCAGATAGAACCGTTTATTCTTCTGAAGATCCGATTCCATAAACTAAATGTTTTCTTATGATGCTTGCCTCTAAGGGCGTAAAATACCTTGGAGCAGGTATTCGTTCTATGCTTTCATACTTTCCCGTTGCATGGTTCATTTTTAAATCTGCAGGTTTTCCTTCCAAGACGCACCCTGCTTCAATTAAATCATAACGACAGCGCATATTTTTCTCAATATCTGTTCTAAGAGACCTATAATTCGGATAGCCAAGTTCAATAGCAAGATCTGTTCTCCCAATTCGCTTATAATTTAATTGTCGCCTGAGCTTTCCAAGAATTTTTTCATATTTTGCCCTGCTGGATGAATCCTTTTCAATTAAAGATTCAAGGTCTTGTAAATCATCGTAGTTCAACATATCCCCTCCTATTATTCTTTATGGAAATTCTTTATATTACTGGTTACTGTACGATTTAGGTCCTCACCGGCTAATTTTATCCTGGATACCAATTTTTTGAATTTAGAATGCCATTGTTCGGAATGAAACGGTTTGTCCCCCAGACAATCAATATAGCTGTTAATCGTTTTCAGACAAGATTCTATCTGGTCATGGATATTTCTGGTTGATCCGTTTTCTCGTACCTTGTTTATTTGAGGAACTTTTATCTCACTCGTATTTTCATTACTTTTCATGGTTTAATGGGTTTTGAGTTAATTTTAAATTAACTATTCTTAAAGAATCATTAAGTTTACTGGACAAAACCTGCTTTTCCAGCTCGATATAGGGACCATATCTACTCTTTAGATACCGAGCATACCTGGTCAGTGCTGCGTTATTCATCTTGATGACCTCGTTGTCCTGACACAAAATTTCCAGGTCACCAATTGTGTCAATCGCTAGCTTAAGAACATGGCTTACTTTTTCCAAATCTTGGTAAGATTTCAATTTTTTTTTCTCTTCCGGAGACGTGGCAAGGATCGAATTCAGAAGAGCGACGGCTTCATACAGCGCATCAATCGTGTTATTACTGATAGTTATTTGAACCATTTTATCTTATTCCTCCTGAATTGCTTGTCTGTCACAACAGATTTATCATGAAAATACCTGACATGGTTAAATAATTGATTTTGTGAACGAAAACCGTGTCATGTCAGTGCGTATATATATATATATCCAGGTTCTGACATGGCCATATTTTTTGTGTGACATGGTAAACTTTTATAATATATACATTTATAGTTAATTAACCGTGTCATGTCAAAAACCATGTCATTATATAAGTAGAGTGACATACATATTGTTAAAAGTTCATAATCAATTTTGATTTGGAGTCCCCACCGACATCTTTAATAAACTCCTTTTCAATGTGATAATCGGTATACTCTCTGATTTTGTGATCACCTATCCCTAAATTGAATTGTTCCTGTTTAATTTTAAAAATCTTATAATAGTAGGTTTTCGAATATTCCTTTTGATCTTTAAAAATCTCCTTTATAAGATTTTTGTGTGTCTGGTCATCAATTTGACTGGGTGTTGACATACGAATTCTTTGTTTTTTGTCTACCACAAATGGTTGATTATCTTCAAATCCAAATGTAAATTCTTTGAATTCAAGATCTCTCAGGGCATATGGTTCAATGACCGAATAACTTCCATTTTCTTTGTCTTTATAAGCCCGGATTACTGACTCGCATTTGTTGGTTAGTTCGGCGCCAAAATGACCTCTGGCATTCCGATCCTGTTTGTTTTCGTGAAGGACATTTAAGATGTGAATGTCCTTTTTGTGTGAAAGGCGCATGAGTAAATTAACAATTTCGATAGATTGACCGGCATCATTATAATCGACTACGAGATCTCTTGACCCATCAATAATGACGAAACCTACATTTTTTTCATTATTAATTACGTACTCGACAATTTTTGCACGTTCTTTGTTAGTGTGAGGTTTTAGCTGAAAGAATTTGATGTATTGACATTCCGAATCTTTTGGTAATCCTGCCAGATCATAAATCCTGTTTTGTACCCGACGAAGGTGAAAATTACCTTGCTCTGTTTCAAAATAAAGTACAACCTTTTTTTTATCGGGGAGCCTTGCTTTAAATTTTAAGCAAGAACCGACTGAATCATGCTGTGAAGATTTTATAAGAGCTGCCGCAATGAATGAGATGACCATGGTTTTCCTTGACTTGGGCGGTCCCTGGAATAAGGACTGGTTACCAAAAGTGCAAAGAATTGATTTTTTGTCCTCTTCTTCAATCCAGATCACCTCTTGTAGATCAGGGATTTGATCCGTGATCATTAACCTGGACTCGTTTGCTTTTTCCGAGATGTTAAAATTTATATCGGTTCTTTTCATAGAAAAAAAACAAAGACCCCCGGTGATGGCCGGGGGTGAAATATTTATTTTTCCTGAAGGGTTCGGAAATATTTTCTCAATTCATTGAGGGTGAAAATGCATTGAAGATCATGCTCGCCAAACTCCTTTTCTCCCGTGCCAGCAAAAAGAACAATTTCTAAAATGCGTTCAAGGTGATCGGTATAGTCTTTGGGGTCTGCCGCGTCTATTATCTCGGCCAGGAATTTTAATTGAGCCTCCGTAAGATTGGTTGAAATCAATTCATTTGATGAAAGATCGCCATTATGCCTTTGGATTATTCCGAGAAATTCGCTATTTTTGTTCTCCATAAGTTTAATTTTTTTAGGGTTAAAGTTTTTAAATGATGAAGCCCCGCTGGTTCCGGGGCTTTTTCTTAGATAATTATTCTAATTTCTCCAATCTTTTCGCATTTTTCATCAAAAAGGATTTTAAACAATAAACCAGATTCCTTCAAAATATCGGTTTCGGCGGGTATCATTTCCTCACTGTTACTATCAACAGGCAAAATCGATGAACCATCATTTGAAACCAGGTAAAAATCTGCCGGGCCAAGTCCAAAGCCTAATGTGGATTGGACAAATTCTCTTAGCCGATTCTCCGCTTCAAAAACATTAATTTTTTTCATTTGTTTAGGTTTTAGGTGAATAAATAATGGTTAGTAGATTAATATTCATTTATTTTTCTTTTGGAACTTCTGTAAATCATCAAGAAAAAACCGGATTTGACCGGTATAAACAGTTTTGTGATATTTTATGAGTTTTTCGGCTACCGCCATGATCCTAAGTTGATCTTCAGAAATACCTAGAATCTTGGCTGCAGATTCAAGGCTAATGGATTGTTTGGTTTTTTTCATAGGCAAAATTCATTGTAAATTAATCCAACCTGGGCAAACCTTCCCCTCCTCCTCCAGGATTTCAGGGGTATTTGGGATTAAGTGTTTTTCATAAAAGCTTCTAATCTCAATGGGGTTAGTTCCCCGCCCCTTGGGGCGAATAGAAAAAATTCCCGTGATACCCCGCTGCTCTGCGGCGGGGTCATTCATTTCAAGGCTTGATATACGACCACCTTTGTCAACTTTAATTTTACCTTCTTTAATCCACCTGTCAACCGTTTTATCTGCACGTTTCAATAACTTGGCAACTCGGTGTTTTGAATAATAGTGAACGATCTGTTTTTGTTTCTCTTCATCATGTTCCTTTAGCACCTCAAACAGAAGTACTTTCATTTCGGAACGATTAATTATTCCAATACCTGTATCCATAATTAAAAAATGTTTTATATTTATCAGAATTAAAATAATAAAATATTCAGTATGAAAATAATTCATACAAAATTAAATCATTTTATACTTCATGTCAAGTAAACTAAACATTAGTTATTAACAATCAGACGTTAGTCACAATGGGAATTAATGATAAACTTCAACAATTAATTGATGATAAGAATATTACGGTCATCGATTTATCAAAAACACTCAATAAAACCAGGGCAACCATTTACAGCTATTTAAGAGGAGATAGCCAAATAGATGTTGAAAGCCTTGTAAAAATATGCGAGGAATATTCGGTACCCATATCCTATTTCATAAAAGACGAGGAAAAAAAAGAGCTGTTTAATAGAATTGAAGAGTTAGAAGAGAAAATTAGGGAAAGGGAGTTTTATTTATCCATGTTACTTTATGACACTATTGATGTATCCAAAAGTGAAATTCCCCCTCCAGAAAATTGGTATAATTTTCCAAAGATCACTGAGCTTAGTTATAAATATCATCATGCAGTCCGGCCATTAAATAAAAAGAGGAAATCAGATAAAGATAACGAAGAATAAAGGTAAAAAGTTACCCAAAATCGTCGCAAAGAAAAGCCTTACCACCTGTACATAATGATAATCGTTAAAAAGGAAAATTATCAAGGATTGCCCTATACTCCACCGGATTTAATAACAAAAATAAGTCAATATTCTAAATCTTTCATTAAACCTGAGGTTTTAAGGCCTTTTACCGAATTTGCGTTCATTAAATAAAAGCCTGGTTCCCGTCTGAGTTTGGCAAAATGTTTCGCAATTGTTTCACAAAACATAATGCCAGATGAGCCCCACTTACAACATTTTCCTTCGTTCTGCCTTCCCGAAAAATGGGATCAGTTTTTATTTATCGCAGAATAATAATAATCCGAAAGAAAAAAGACTATGCTCTTGGTGTCGATGTTTGAACCTGAAAATTTTGGGGTCCCGAAAAGGATTTCGGAAACAGACCGTCATGAATATACCATCGAATCAGGTCATTAACAAAAATTTAAAAACCATTGCAAACCTCAAAATATCGTTTTAATAACCTTATCAACCCCATTTATTATGTCATCAATTTCCTCTTTCTTGGGTTCTCTTTCTTTGTTATGGTCACATAAATTTCTGATATCTACTAAGTGCTGAATAAATCTCCAATTTGGAATATCTATCACATTTTCTTTCTTTAATAATTCATTTAAATCGGAAATACCGGGATTTGGCTTTTTGATTGTTACCATGTGATTTGTCGCTACTTGTTTTAAATGTCTTTCGAGAACGACACCGCAAATAGCTCCTGATCCTCTTAAAAATCCCTTTTTAAGCAATTCCTTAGCCGCATCCAATTCCGAGTCAAACAAATCTGACTGAATAATTTGCTTGATATCAAAAAGAGAGCTTTCAAATTTTCTTTCAGCCGATTTTAGAATGTCAATTTGTTGTTGAAACTTTGAAAATGCGGCTTTACTGTCAATAACTGTTACAAAATCTCTTACGATTCTAATCTCAATGGGGTTAGTTCCCCGCCCCTTGGGGCGAATAGAAAAAATTCCCGTGATACCCCGCTGCTCTGCGGCGGGGTCATTCATTACCAATAATTGCATCGGAAATTGTATATGTTAACTGATCGGTTTGCTTACGCTTATCGTTTTTATACAAAAGCATGAAATCATTTAATCTATCAGGTATCAATTGCTTTATAACTTGGCAAGCTTCTGTATACCACACTTCATAATTTCTGCGAAAATCTAATCTCAATGGGGTTAGTTCCCCGCCCCTTGGGGCGAATAGAAAAAATTCCCGTGATACCCCGCTGCTCTGCGGCGGGGTCATTCATTGGCTTTATTTTTTCAAGAATTTCCTTTTTATCAGCAATTGAATTAAGTGATCAGTCTCTTTTAAAAATCCTTCTTGAAGTCGCATAGATTTGCTTAATAAGTCATCAAGGTCTTTTTTAAATCTGTCTAAGTTATTGTTTGCCATTTGGTTTTTGCTTAATAGTTTGTAGTGTCATCTTTATTATTTTTGCAAACGGTCCACCGGTAGCCGAAGTACGGGATTTACATGTTGTTTCTTTCCCTTTCCATTATTATTTGCATGTTTGATGAATGCCAGCCTCCGAAAACCGCCCACATTGAAAGCTGACGGTTTGTTGCATAGTTTTTTATTAATAACGTTTTTCAATTATGCGTGACTTTATTTTAGCAACTAACTCATCATGATTACTTGAGGTTTCATAAAATAAATCCACTCCATTTTTTGTTGCTAAAAATAGTTTCCGTTTATCTCGTTCAACATTTTTTTCAAATTCTTTTATTCCGTTAACTGGTTCGAAATGATATAATCCTTGGTATTCAATTGCGATATTATATTCAGGAATCCAAATATCGAAATGTTGTTTGCCTAACCACACAGGTCTACCATGTAACACAACTTTTATTCCAGGAAATTCTTTTCGGATTCTCCTAAATAAAAGCGTTTCTGTTCTCCATTTTTCTGCAATAGGTGATAATCCATATTCATTACGAATTACATTTTCAGCTTTTGTTGATAAATTCTTTATTGTTGCATGTAATTCCTTCATGGCGACACTTACATAATCTATTATATGAATTTTAAAAGAAGGAATCGTTTTCCCCCATAGATTATTTGTTTTAAAGGAACCCCGATATAGACCTTTTTGCAAAACTCCTATTTTTTTATTTTCAAGTATTGAAAACCAACCCCCTTTATCTTTTGCATAAGAATCAAAAATCTCTGATATTTTAATTTCGAAAAGTTTTGCGTTTGACTTTACAATTTTTGATTGAATGGGGAAATGTGTTCGATAGATATCTATTGGATTAGCCTCTTCCCCTATATATTTTTGAACTGATAATCGAATATTGGTCCTTTCGATATCATTAATAGAATATATTTTTTCTGGAGTTGAATAATCAAGATATTCTCTATATTTTTCCAGAGCTAAGAGACATTCACAGATTAATTCATTACAAACCGAGTAGACAGTATGGTTTTTGTATTTTTTAGATAATTTACGTACATGATAGAGACAATCTAATACACGATTCAAGCCCAAAGTCTCCCACTTATTAACACATTCAATAAATATATAAGGATTTTTTTGACTTGTTAAAAACTGCGAAAATTCATTGGACTCAACAGCCATATCCAAATAGAAATTTTCCATTTTTTCTTAAGGATATTTGCGAAAGTTAAAAAAATCAATTATAAAAAAGGGTTCATCACAATAATCCGTACCTGTTCTCATGAAGGGCATATATTTTCAAAGCGAAGTATTCCATATCTCTGTAGCCATATGCTTTTCTCTTGAGTACTTTGATTTTATTATTAAAGCCCTC
>Ga0172367_10006120_pt1 | contig 14280 bp, 14 predicted proteins | sample Lak10m_FD_114542 | JGI IMG/M metagenome (GOLD analysis project Ga0172367, IMG submission 114542) | Freshwater microbial communities from Kabuno Bay, South-Kivu, Congo - kab_022012_10m | ecosystem: Environmental > Aquatic > Freshwater > Lake | place: Democratic Republic of the Congo: South-Kivu... | reverse complement strand
GTTGATCACCGCCACCTCGAAGACCGCGCCACTGAGCCACCAACCCAGCAGCGTGAGCAGCGCAAGCCCCAGCACCACGGGCACGAAGACGGCGCTCACCTTGTCCACCAGGCGCTGGATCGGCGCCTTGGCCGCCTGCGCATCTTCCACCAGGCGGATGATGCCCGCCAGCACGGTGTCGACGCCGGTCGCCGTGACCCGGACGATGACGCGGCCGTCGCCATTGAGCGTCCCGCCAGTCACCTTGTCCTTGAGCGTTTTACCCACCGGCAGCGGCTCGCCGGTGAGCATCGATTCATCGACCTGGGTCTGGCCCTCGATCACGCGGCCATCGACAGCGAAGCGTTCGCCCGGGCGCACCACCAGCTCGTCGCCCACCAGCACCTCGTCGATCGGCACATCGACCTCGCCGTCGAGCCCAAGCAGGTGTGCGGTTTCGGGGCGCAAGGCGTGCAGCGCGCGGATGGCCGAGGTGGTCTGGCGCTTGGCCCGGGCTTCGAGCCATTTGCCCAGCAGCACCAGCGTGATGACCACGGCAGAGGCTTCGAAGTACAGGTGCGGCATAGTGCCAGCGGAAGCGCTGAGCCACAGCCACACCGACAGCGCCCAGCCGGCGCTGGTACCCATGGCCACCAGCAGGTCCATGTTGCCGCTGAGCGATTTGAGCGAATGCCAGCCTGCCTTGTAAAAGCGCGCCCCCAGAATGAATTGCACCGGTGTCGCCAGAGCAAACTGGACCCAGGCGGGCAACATCCAGTGCCGGCCCAGCAGGTCACCGAGCATGGGTAACATCAAGGGCAGGGACAGCGCAATGCCCAGCGCCACCGGTGCAAATCCGGCCCAATCCGATTTGCTCGGCGCATCGATGGCGGCATTGGCGGCCACCGGCTCGTAACCCGCATCGCGCACGGCGCGCCTGAGCCGAGCCTCGATCTGCTCGGACGGTCGCACCATCACGCGGGCTGACTCGGTGGCCAGATTGACGCTCACTTCCTGCACGCCGGGCACTTTTTTCAGGGCGCGCTCGGCGCGTCCCACGCACGATGCGCAGGTCATGCCGTGAATGCCGATGTCCACGCGCAAGGCTTCGTCAGAGAGTTGAGCTGTTGACATAATGATTCGGGTCTGAAATGAATCGCAAGGTTCACAATACGCGCTTTTGCGACCCCCGCATTTTCCAAGGAATTGAAATGAAGCAAATCTTTACCGTCACCGGCATGACCTGTGAACATTGTGAAAAAGCCGTGGTGCGTGCCGTGCGCCAGCTCGACCGCGCAGCCGAGGTGCATGCCGATCGCACGCAAAACCGGGTCGAAGTGGACTCCGAGCAGCCGCGTGAAGCACTGGCCCAGGCCATTGCCGAGGAAGGCTACACGGTTGCCACCTGAGTTTTACACAGCACGCCGCTGAAATGAGTAAGATGCTGCGCACGGTGACCCAAGGTAGTTGCAACTGACGCTGTCATGGTGCACACCGGTATTTTCAACGACACCTCAAGGAGTTTTCATGAAATCAAACGTCGGCGGCATCGACCGCATTTTGCGAATCGTCGCAGGACTGGTGTTGATCGGCTTGACATTGACTGACAACATTGGGGTTTGGGGCTGGCTCGGTCTGGTGCCGTTGGCCACAGGCGTCATTGGCTGGTGCCCGCCGTACGCCATTTTTGGCTGGAACACCTGCTCGACGAAGAAGTGAATTAGGTAGGCGTCGGCTCGCCTCCCAGCGCTTCGAGCAGCGCTGGGAGCGCCTTTTGCAGCTCGCCGGTGGCAATCGCCGCATCGGCATCGAAGTCGTCTTCCTGGCGCTGGCTGGCGTTCTCGAAGACGACATCAAGAAAAGCCAGTTTTTTCAGTTGCAGCCCCTCGGTGAGCACGAACGAGACGCGGTCGCCCCAGATCAGCGCCAGCCGGGTCGGCATTTTGCCGCCCTCGATGTGCTGCTTGACCTCGTCGGTGTCGAGCCGGTGGCGGGCGTATCGCACCACCGCTTTGGATTCGTCGGCGGCCTTGAGTTCGCATTCGCGGTCCACGCTGAAGCCAGGCGGTGCTTCCTGATGGACCAGCCAGTCGGCCATGGCGGCGCTCGGTGAAATCTGGTTGTCGATCAGACTCAAGGCCAGACCCGGCAAGCCTTGCACCAGCAGCGTGACCAGTTCATCGGCACGGGCCTGGCTGCTGGCATCCACCACCAGCATATTTGCCTTGCGGTCGATCCAGACCCAGGTGCTGGCCTGCTTGGTGAAAGCCATCGGCAACAGTTCCAGCCGGATGTCGTCTTTCAGGTCGCGGGTCTCCTTCTTGCCGGGTTTGCGCCCGGTGCTGGCCTCGATCTGAGCCACGCGCTCCTGCGCCTTGCGGTTGACCACCGAAGCGGGCAGGGCACGCACCTCGGTCATCAGTCTCAAGAGCCACTGGCCTGCCACCACCTCGAGCAACGGGCCGTGGGCCTCGCCACGCGGCTCGATCCAGCCGATCGACTTTTCCTGGCTGGCACCGCATTCGACAAAGCGGTTGGCTTGCAGGCGGGCTTCCACTTCTTCGGCGCTCAGGCTCCAGCCCGGGGCGATGCGGTACATGATGACGTTCTTGAACACGAAAAGACCTCTCAAAAATCAATATATCGGAACCGACGATCATCCCATCAAATCGTGCACCATCGCCCGACAAAACTTTACAAAGCTTTCACGTAGCCTCATCCACGCGTTACATGGCCGGCGCACACTTCTCTTCACGCCGATGCCACTGTCCGGTCATTGGTTTTAACTGGAAGGAAATGATCATGAAAACCAATCTCAAAATTTCTTTGGTCGCTGGTTTGCTGATGGCTGCCGGCCTGGCTTACTCACAAGGCCCCATGGGCGGCGCCCAGTGCGACATGACAGGGCCTTATGGTGCGATGCAAGGCCAGGCGATGAGCCACCGCGGCATGGGCCAAAAAGACCCGGCCAAAATGCAGGCCAGGATGGACGCACGCCACGCGGCCCTGAAGGAACAACTCAAGCTCACGCCCGAGCAGGAAGCCGCCTGGGCCAGCTTTGCCGCCAGTCACAAGGTGCCAGCTGGCATGAAAGGCCAGCCAATGGAAATGCCCGATTTGTCCAAGCTCACCACACCCGAACGGATTGACAAGATGAAAGAATTGCGTGCTCAGCGCATGGCCGAGCGCACCGCTGCCATGGACCAGCGCGCCGAGGCGACCAAAGCGTTTTATGCGGCCTTGACGCCCGAGCAGCAAAAGGTGTTCGATGACCAGACCATGCTGCGCCGCGGCTCCCGCTTCGGCATGCAAGGCGGCAAGGGCATGATGCAGAACAGAATGTAAGTTCTGGCAGGCCAGCTTGCTGGTTCTGATCATCGGGGGCGGCATTCGCGTGGTGCGGATGCCGCCCCCGGTTTTTTATAACCCCTGCAACAAACCGACGGCCAGCTTGTGGCAACATCAGCGCGTTGCCATCTCTGACCAGCCATGCCCAAGCCTCTGTCATCAGCCCGCCCGTCTGCATTTTCCAGCGAAAATTTCCTTGTCCGCACTAGCTGGCACGCTTACCTCGATCTGCTCGATGTTGCTGGCTTGCCGAAACAGGAGTTGCGCTGATGTTTGGTTTTAGCGAAGAACAAATTGCCGCCTTCGGCATGAGCTTTGGCGTCGGCGGCCTGATGCTCTACATGCTGTTCATCATCGGCCAGCTGGCTTGGGAGTCGAAGGCAGGCAAATTCGGCTTCTTTGTGATGATGCTGGGGCTGGCCTTCGGCATGGTCGGCTTCATTGCCAAGTACATGATTCAGTGGGTGATGGACATCAAGTAGTTGCTGCCGATCAGCCGAAGGGCCGCACCCCGATCAGCAGCCCGTGCAGCCACAGCGTAAAGGCGATCCACAGCGCCACCCCCAGCGCAACCGTCACGCCGGTGGCACCGGTACTGCCCTGTGAATGAGGCGTGTTGTCCAGCGCATCGCGCCTGCGGGCGGCCATAAAGGCAAATACCGACCACAATAGAAACGTGCCGAACAGCAGCCCATGTGCCAGGGTGCCGGTGGTCAGCAAATGGGCCAGCGCCCACAGCTTGATGGCTGCCATCATGGGGTGGTGCAGGCGCGCCTTGATGCGGTTGCCCGGCACATAGGCCGCCGCCAGCAGCACAAAGCTCAACAGGGTCAGCAGCATCGCCAGGTGGCGCAGGGCCGGCGGCGGGTTCCAGAGCAGCCACGGGTTTTGCCGTGCCAGCCCAAAGCCCCACACGATCAGCGCAAAGCCCAGCAGCGACAGCACCGAGTACAACGCGCGCCAGCGCAAAGCGCCCAGCCTGGCGCGGCTACGGGTGCGCCAATCGTCAGCGACGATCCGCACGGAATGCGTACCCAAAAAAAGCAGCAGTCCCAGGATCAGATAAAGCATGAGTGTCGTGAAGTCGCGCCTTGATGGCGCGACACAGGGATGAGACAGAGCTGTGATTTGACCACAGGCCAGCTCCATGGTTACCCGCACGCAGGCAGCGGCTGCTACCAGTTCACTTCGCGCTCCGGCGATGCGCTGATTTTGTGGATGGACTGATCGGCGCCGTCGAATTCTTCTTCCTGGCTCAGGCGGATCCCCGTGGTCTTTTTGAGCAGGCCATACACCAGCAGGCCACCGCCAGCAGCCCAGGCCACCCCCGTGAGCGTGCCGATCACTTGGGCACCCAGAGTCACCCCACCCAGACCACCCAGCATTTGGCTGCCAAAGATGCCGGCGGCCAGACCGCCCCAGGTGCCGCACAAGCCGTGCAGCGGCCAGACGCCCAGCACGTCGTCGATCTTCCACTTGTTCTGCGTCAGCGTGAACATGACGACAAAAATTGCACCGGCCACCGCGCCCACCACCAGGGCGCCCAGCGGGTGCATCAGGTCCGAGCCCGCGCACACCGCCACCAGGCCCGCCAGCGGGCCGTTGTGGACAAAGCCCGGGTCATTCTTGCCCAGCGCCAGCGCGGCCAAGGTGCCGCCTGCCATGGCCATCAGCGAGTTCACCGCCACCAGGCCGGAAATCTTGTCGAGGGTTTGGGCGCTCATCACGTTAAAGCCGAACCAGCCGACCGTCAGTACCCAGGCGCCCAGCGCCAGAAACGGAATGCTGCTGGGCGGGTGTGCCAACATGGCACCGTCCTTGCGGTAGCGGTTGGCGCGCGCGCCCAGCAGCAGCACGGCGGGCAGCGCAATCCAGCCGCCCACCGCGTGCACCACCACGCTGCCGGCGAAGTCGTGAAACTCGGCCCCGGTCAGATCCTGGATCCAGCCCTGCACGCCAAAATGCTGGTTCCAGACGATGCCCTCGAAAAACGGATAAATCAGCCCGACGATGACGGCGGTGGCCATCAGTTGCGGCCAGAACCTGGCGCGCTCGGCAATGCCGCCGGAAATGATGGCGGGGATGGCAGCGGCAAAGGTTAGCAAGAAGAAAAACTTCACAAGCTCGTAGCCGTTTTTGGCGGCCAGTTGCTCGGCTCCGACGAAAAAGTGGGTGCCGTAGGCCACGCCATAGCCCACCGCAAAATAGACGATGGTGGACACCGAGAAATCCACCAGTATCTTGACCAGCGCGTTGACCTGGTTCTTGCGGCGCACCGTGCCCAACTCCAGAAATGCAAAACCGGCGTGCATGGCCAGCACCATGACGGCGCCGAGGAGAATGAACAGCGTGTCGGCGCCCTGTTTGAGTGCTTCCATAAAACCTCGTGAAGTGGATTGCTGCTAATTGGTGCGTTTTTATTGAATTATTAAGAAACGCACCAAATTAAAGCAAGAAGCGCGCCAATTGAAACATAACAAGTCCAAAAAGGTGTCGGCACAAGTTCTTGCAGTTTGTGATTTTGAGATTTTCCTGAAAGCTGTACAAAACAGAGCTTGGTGGAAGGTTTTGATTTTGGTCAATTTGTTGCGGAAAAAAATTGAACTGAAAGTAACTTCAAACTGCGAATTCTCATGCCGGGTGAATTTGATTTTTCTTAAATTGGAGCCGCGTCCGCAAATCCTTCTGGCCTGCCGGGCGCGCGGGCTGTTAACCGTTGATAAGGGGAAATAAATGTGCACTAGTTCAAATATGAGATGGGACTCGGCAAGGTCTCATTTACCCGCTCCGATCTTTTCCAAGACTGGCCTCCAGGATAAACAGATCAAATTACGGCGAACCCGCGCTACAGTCGCATTTTGCGCCGCGATGGCCGGAATTGGCTGGGTCGCCACAGCAAGCGCAGAGGGTGGCAGTTCGATCACTACAACGGTACCTGCGCCGACAGTGAGATGGACGACTGTCGTCAACAACAGCTTTGTGGCGCCGGACATGATCAATCCGGGTTCAGAAAAACTGTTCAACAGTTACAGCCCTGCGTCCGTTAACGACGTGGCTTTGGTTGTGTTTCGGGGACGTACTCAAGGCGGCGCCGAGAGCAGCCCCGAACTCTGCCTTGAGGTCTGCATTGAGGGTGTCGAGCAAGTCGGCGGCGGTGGGCGAGTTTCTGGTGTCTTCTCTCGTGACATGAAGACAAAAGCGCAAGTTCAAGCCATTGCAACGCAGGGCTCGCGCGTACCCTATCCGAACAATCTCGACGCGACGTTCACTGAGTTTCCATCATTTGCGCGCATTGACAGCGGCTCAAATCTGGTCGCCACCCGTGGTCAGTCGCAACCAGTCTGGGAGTACACCGATCCCATCACTGGCTTGGATACCAGGGCTGGAACGTCCGGCATCTTTGCCAGGTACGGCCGTGCGCTCTTCACCGGCGCGAGCCTGCTCGGCGCCGTGCCCTGGTTTTCATACTACCAGATCCCGCAACCTGCGGTGGGTAGCGATGGTCTGCGTTTTGACCAGATCCCCGGCGCGCCAGCAGCGTTTAGTGGCAAGTACATTGCCTTCAAGGGCAATTACACGGAAGGAACTGATGGCAAGACTGGAGTATTCTACCGAGACATTGCAGGCGGTGGTGGGACGGCAACCGGAGTGGGTGGAACGGCACCCAGCGTGGGTGGAACGGCACCCAGCGTGGGTGGAACGGCACCCAGCGTGCCCATTGCGTGGCGTGGCATGACGATGCCCAGAAATCAGTATGTTCCCGAGGGTACGGTGTTCGGTTCGACCGCGCCACCGAGTGCTGCCAAGGAGCAAGTCGTATTTACCGGACTCGACAATGAAGACGCGCCGACTGCCGGAGGCATTTATCGCGCCAAGGTCGTTAGGTCTGGATTTCCTGCCCTGACAACCTTGGTAAGTATTGGAGAAGCCGTGCCGACCGTCACCAACCCCAGCGGGAATACGCTGAATCATTTGGGAGAAGGTCTGTCTTTTGATGGCCGGTATGTCTCATTCTGGGGCGCTTGGGGCACTGAGAACCGCGCGATTACGCTGACCTGTCCGGTTGACGGAAACGTCGCGGTTCGCAACGCCTGCGCTCTTCAATCGCCATTGAAGCCTGACCTGCCTGTCGGTGCTGACGCCAATGATCCTAACAATCACACAGGGGTCACGACCCGCGAGGTGCCAGCTCATCAAGGCATCCTCCAGAAGGACACCCTGACGGGCAAGCTGAGACTGGTCGCACAGACGGGTGATACATACGAAGACTTTCTTTTCTGGAACTTCTCTGGCAACGCCGGTCAGGGAGGACAAGCAGAATCTGAGGAGGAGGAAGGTGCGCGCTGGCGTTCCGCTGCGTTCGTTGCCGCGGATGGGGTCAAGGTGGTCTTTAAGGCTACCGAGCCTGCTGCCGACACAGAACCGAACATTTTTGGTTTGTACCTCGATATGGGCAAAGGGCTTGGTTCCAATCCGCTGTTGACTTCGGCCATGTTTGGGGATGTTTTGGACCCAATGGGGGTGCAAATGCCAATTGTTGCGCTGTCAATTGAACGTGACTCCTTCCGCAATGGTTGGTTGGCGGTCAGTGCCAGTATGGCGAACGCAGAGAGCGGATGGGCGGGCATCTATCTGTCCAAAGTCTTGTAGCAGCCTATGGGCGAGGCGCTGAAGGTCATGGTGGTTGGGCGATGGCTATTGCAGTGTCAAGGTTGGCTGCCGGGTTAAGTTCTGGTGCATTGATGCAGGACCGAATCCGTGATCAGGACCGCTTGTGCGACCCGATTTATGGTAGCCAGCTGATGACGCAGCAAAGGCGCAGTGACTACCTGGTCGCCCAGAGATGGATCCCGGACCAGGTGTCGGGATTGGCGCCGGTTCGGGCCCATGTGCCGGCAACAAGAATTGTTGACTGCCTTTAGCACAAAGATTCACCCGTTCAGCCAGCGTCTGGATAGGTTCGGCGGCTACCATCGCCGAATGGAAGCTCTTTTAGTTTCAACCGGCATCGTGGCTCTGGCCGAAATGGGCGACAAGACCCAGTTGCTGGCCTTGGTGTTGGCGCTGCGCTTTCGCCAGCCCTGGCCGATCGTGTTCGGCATCTTCGTGGCCACCGTGGCCAATCACGCGCTGGCAGGTGCCGTGGGCGCCTGGGTCACCACCGTCCTCGGGCCTGAGGTACTGCGCTGGGTGCTGGGTGCTTCTTTCATCGTGATGGCGGTGTGGATGCTGATTCCGGACAGGATCGACGATGACGATGCAGGTCAAGCGCCGCGTCTGGGGGTATTCGGAACCACCGTGGTGGCATTTTTTCTGGCCGAGATGGGTGACAAAACGCAGGTCGCCACCGTCATGCTGGCGGCGCAATACAGCAGCACGGTCTGGGTGGTGGCGGGCACCACGCTGGGCATGATGCTGGCCAACGCGCCGGTGGTCTGGCTTGGCGAGCGCATGACGCGGCTGGTGCCGTTGCGCGTGGTGCACTTGGTGTCAGCCGCGCTATTCATGGGGCTGGGTTTGTGGGCCCTGTTCGGCTAGGCCGCGCGCGCGTTCAGCCCGTCAAAACAGGTGCTCATCACCAGCTTGATGATCTCCTCGTCGCTGTGTAATTCGCTTATTCTCAAAAACTCGAGCACCGGGTCGCAGGCGCGGGCATAGAGCGTGTAGAGCACGGCAATCGCGGGTAGCTTGGGGTTGAGGCTACCCTGCGCCTGCGCGGCCTCGATCCAGCCGCCGAGCCGGTCGCTGACCTCGATCAGCCCGTCCATGTAATCCTTGTTGTCGATCAGCGCCGCGCGCAAGCTCGAATTCTGGCTCGGCAGCGACGGCATTTCTCCTGCCAGCTTTAGGCCCATGGTCCACGCCACCACGGCGCGCAGCTTCTCCATCGGTGCGTCCTGCGGTGGCAGGCTGTCCAGGAACGCCTGCGCCCGGCGCATGACGCTGACCATGGCAGCAGCGGCCAAGCTTTCCTTGCTGGGAAAGTGCTTGTACAGGCTGGCCTTGGCGATGCCCACGTCGGCGGCCACTTCATCGACCGTCATGGCCTCGAATCCCTTGCTGGCGAGCAAATGGTTGACTGATTTGATGATGGCCTCTTCGCGCGCCTGCAGCATTTGTGCCTTGAAAGAGACTCTGGGACCCATGCGAGTAACCATATAAAGATTGTTGCCTTTGGAGAGCAAAAAGTGAAAAACCAGGTTGCCATAATACTATCAGGTTAAATAATTACCAATCAGTATTTAAATAGTACTCCTAGTCCAAAGGATTCAATGTGACGCTGAAAGTCGCCATCGTCGGTTCCGGCATCTCGGGTTTGGCCGCCACGCACGCCTTGTCCGGGCAGGCCGAAATCACGCTGTTCGAGGCGGGTGGCTATTTTGGCGGCCATACGCACACGGTGGAGGTGACGCTACCCACGCGTCACGGTGTCGTCACGCACGGGGTGGACACCGGCTTTCTGGTGCTCAATGAGCGCACCTATCCCAACTTGCTCAAGCTGTTTGCCGATCTGGGTGTGGTCACCGCCAAATCCGACATGTCGTTTTCAGTGCAGGCCTTCGATCAGGTGCATGAGCGCGCGCTGGAGTGGAGCGGTAGCAACCTCAACACCGTGTTTGCCCAGCGCCGCAACCTGGTGAATGGCCGCTTCTGGGGCATGTTGCGCGACCTGTTGCGCTTCAATGCCCTGTGCACCCGCATCGCCCAGGACGGCACCGAAGCCGAACTGACGCAGCCGCTGGGCGAATTCTTGCAGCAGCACCGCTTCGGCAGCGCCTTTTGCGAGTGGTACTTTTTGCCCATGATGGCCTGCATCTGGAGCTGCCCGACTGCCCAAATGCTGCAGTTTCCGGTGGCCACCATGGTTCGCTTCTGTCACAACCACGGTTTGCTGCAGATCACCAGCCGGCCGCAGTGGTGGACCGTGCAGGGCGGCGCCCGCCAGTATGTCGAAAAAATCACCGCTCGTATTGCCGACAAGCGCCTGAACACGCCGGTGCGCTGCATCGAGTCGGTGAGCGCCACGCCAACGCAGGCAGCCGGCGTGCGCATCAGCACCGACGCGGGTCACGAGCGCTTCGACAAGGTCATCATCGCCTGCCACGCCAACCAGGCGCTCGCGTTGCTGGCCACGCCGACCCGGCTCGAGCGCAGCACGCTGGGCGCCATCCGCACCCAGCCGAACCGGGCGGTATTGCACACCGACGTGTCGGTGCTGCCTACGCGTCGGACCGCCTGGGCGGCCTGGAATTACGAGCGCGCGCCGGCGACGGTCAAGGAAAATTCCCGGGTTTGCCTGCATTACCTGATCAACCGCTTGCAGCCCTTGCCCTGGCAGCAGCCGGTGCTGGTGTCGCTGAACCCCGCGCGCAACATCGACCCCGCCAAAATTCTGGGTGAGTTCGATTACGCGCACCCGGTGTTCGACCAGGCCGCTGTGCAGGCGCAAGCGCAGATGCACTTGCTGCAGGGCCTGCAAAACCGCTATTACTGCGGTGCCTGGATGGGCTACGGTTTTCATGAAGACGGGCTCAAGGCCGGGCTGGCGGCCGCCAGGCAAATGCTGAGCGACGCGGCAGCTTCGGGAGCGCGGGCATGACGGCGCAAGCACTGATCGGCTTTGGCGAGGTGCGCCACGCGCGCACGCGTCCGGTGGCCAATGCCTTTGTCTATCCCACTTTCTTTCTGATGTTGCCGCTGCGCAGCTTGAGCCGCGCGCCTGCGCCAGCCCACGGCAGCTGGGCCATCAACCGTCCCGGGCCCGTGAGTTTCTTCGATGTCGACCACGGCGATGGGCGCGCTCCCGCGCAAGGCGGTGCCGTGGCCTGGCTCGACGAATTGCTGCACAGCGCGGGCATTTTCGATGCCACGGGCGAAGCCTGGCTGCACACCTACCCGCGCGTGCTGGGTTACACCTTCAAGCCGGTGAGCTTCTGGTATTGCCACCGCGCCGCCAGCGACCAGGGCGGCGCGCTGCGCGCGATCGTGGTCGAGGTCAACAACACCTTTGGCGAACGGCACTGTTACCTGCTCGACCACCCCGAATACGGCGTCGAGCAGCGCGCCAGCAAGGTGTTTCATGTCTCGCCATTCTGTCAGGTGCAGGGGCATTACCGCTTCCGGCTGATGCGCACCTTCGGCCCCGAGCCGCAGCGCACCGTGGCGCGCATCGATTATTTTGACGCCGATGCCGCCGACCCCCATGCCGCGGCACTGCTGCACACCAGTGTCAGTGGCGCCCTGGAGCCCGTCACGCCGGCTGCCTTGCGCCGAGCCTTGTGGCGCTACCCCGCCATGACCTTCGGCGTGATCGCGCGCATCCACTGGCAGGCGCTGCAGCTGTGGCTGAAAAAGGTGCCTTTCTTCCGCAAGCCCGCGCCACCGCAAAGCTTTCTGACCCATTAAGCCCGACCACCTCCTGCCATGTTTCAACGCTCAGACCTGACCATGAACACCGCCACTTCTGTTGCCCCTCTTTACGCCATTCCCCAACACGCCCCCGCACCGGCCCGCGCCGGGCTGCGCGTGCTCGAGCAACTGCGCCATGGCGCGCTCACGCTGGTGTTGCCCGACGGCTCGCAGCGGCGCTATGGCGAGCACCCGCATCAGCACGCCCTGCCCAGCCCGCAGCATCCCAGCGCGACGCTTCGGCTGCACAACTGGAAGGTGTTTGCCGCGGCACTCAAGTCGGGCGACATCGGTTTTGCCGAAAGCTTTATCGCGGGCGGCTGGAGTACGCCTGACCTGACCGAATTGCTCAGGCTGTTTGCGGCCAACCGCGAGGCCATGGAGTCTGTCATCTACGGCACCTGGGGCGGGCGCCTGCTGTACCGCATCAAGCACCTGTTGCAGCACAACAGCCGCGCGAACAGCCGCAAGAACATCCATGCCCACTACGATCTGGGCAACGACTTCTACCGGCTGTGGCTCGACGAAACCATGAACTACTCGTCAGCCTGGTTCGATGGCGACTACGCGCAACCCATGGCGCAGGCGCAGACCGCCAAGGTGCGCCGCGCACTGCACATGGCCCGGGTCAAGCCGGGCGACCGGGTGCTGGAAATCGGTTGCGGCTGGGGCGCGCTGGCCGAACAGGTCACGACCGAATTCAAGGCTTCAGTGGTGGGTGTGACCCTGAGCACCGAGCAGCTTGCCTTTGCGCAGCAGCGCCTGCGGCGCCTGGGTGTCAGCACCGGTGCCGGTGCCAGCGCCGACCTGCGCCTGCAGGACTACCGCGACATCAGCGATGCGCCCTTCGATGCCATTTGCTCGATCGAGATGGTCGAGGCGGTCGGTCGCGCCTACTGGCCGCAGTACTTCCAGACCGTGAGTCGCCTGCTCAAACCCGGTGGCCGCGCCTGCGTGCAAAGCATCGTGATCAGCGACGCGCTGTTCGAGCGCTACATCGAGGGCACCGACTTCATCCAGCAGTACATCTTTCCCGGCGGCTGCCTGCCGTGCCCGCGCGAGTTTCGTCAGCAGGCGCAGGCCGCGGGGCTGGTGCTCGAAGACGAATTTGCCTTTGGCCTGGACTACGCCGAAACCCTGCGGCGCTGGCGCGCTGCGTTTCTGGCGCGTCAGGCTGAAGCGACCAAGCTGGGCTTCGATGCCCGCTTCATGCGAATCTGGGAGTTCTACCTGGCTTATTGCGAAGCCGCCTTCGAGGTCGGCACCATCGACCTGGTTCAATACACCCTGGTCAAGCCCGCGCGATGAAATCCCTGGCCAAACAGTCGCTGTTGACTTTCGCCGCAGGGCTGTCGAGCCTGCAGGTTTGGGCCAGCAGCGTGCCTGCCGAGCTGTGCGCGGCCTTGCCTGCTGCAGCGCTGGCGGGGCAGGCCAAGCTGACGTTTTGGGGTTTCGAGGTGTATCAGGCTTCGCTGTGGGTGGCGCCCGGCTTCAGCGCCGGTGCTTTTGCCGACCATGGCTTTGCGCTGGAACTTGCCTATCTGCGGGATTTTGCCGGGGCAGACATTGCCAAGCGTTCCCTGACCGAAATGGCGCGCCAGGCACCTCTGAGCGCCGACCAAGCCGCGCGCTGGGGCGAACAGATGCGTGCGCTTTTCCCCGATGTCATGGCGGGTGATCGCCTGACCGGCGTCCACCAGCCCGGCGTGGGGGCGCGCTTTTTGTTCAACGGCCAGCCTGTGGGTGAGATCGCCGATGCCGAATTCGCGCGCCGATTTTTCGGCATCTGGCTGTCACCGCAAACCTCGCAGCCGAGCTTGCGACTGGCGCTGTTGCAGCAGTTGATGCCCGTTGCCGGCGCGGCGCTGGCCACGACGCCATGACGATGCGGTGGCAAAAAGTGTCGCGTTCAGCTTGCCGGAAGATGCCATGAAAAGCCACGTCGCTTTCAGCGCGCGCGACGGATGGCGCTACGGCTTGCTGGGTTTGCCGCTGGCGTTTTGCGCCTTGCCGCTGTACGTGCTGATGCCCAACTTGTACGCCCGCGAGTGGGACGTGTCTTTGGCCGCACTGGGCGCGGTGCTGCTCGCCGCGCGGCTGCTCGATGCCGTGCTCGACCCCTGGGTGGGCCAGGTCTGCGACCGACTGTTTGCCCGCGGTATCGCCGCCGTGCTGGCCTTTGGCGCGCTTGCCGCACTGCTCCTGGGACTGGGGTTTTCGGCCATTTTTTTGCCACCGCTCGAGGAGCCGCAAGCCTTGCTGGTCTGGGCGGGCGGCTGGCTTGTGCTCACCTACCTGGCCTACAGCGCACTGGCCGTGGCGCACCAATCCTGGGGCGCCATGCTGGGCGGTGATGCGCTGCAGCGCAGCCGCGTGGTCGCATGGCGCGAAGGCCTGGGGCTGGTCGGTGTGGTGCTGGCATCGGTCACGTCCACGCTGCTCGGGGTGCCGGTGATGCTGGGCTTGCTGTGGCTGGCGCTGGCGCTGGGCTGGTGGGCGTGGTCGCAAGCGCCGCGACCCGAACCAGCCAGCCATGGCGAGCCG
>Ga0172367_10006119_pt1 | contig 14284 bp, 14 predicted proteins | sample Lak10m_FD_114542 | JGI IMG/M metagenome (GOLD analysis project Ga0172367, IMG submission 114542) | Freshwater microbial communities from Kabuno Bay, South-Kivu, Congo - kab_022012_10m | ecosystem: Environmental > Aquatic > Freshwater > Lake | place: Democratic Republic of the Congo: South-Kivu... | reverse complement strand
CCAATCGATCGTTATGCTAAAATATACTTTGCTTCTCGTTGCTTTATTAACTTTTGTTACCGGGTTTGCCCAGCAGAAACAAACTACCCGCGAAGAATACATTCAGAAATTTTATAAACTAGCCATTTCGGAAATGGAACGAAGTGGAATTCCGGCAAGTATAACACTGGCACAGGGTTGCTGGGAGTCGCAAAATGGCAATAGTAGATTGGCCACTGAAGGAAATAATCACTTCGGAATTAAATGCAAGGCCGAGTGGAAAGGCAAAAAAATTTACCACGACGACGATGCCAAGCACGAATGTTTCCGGAAATATGCTCACGCCGAAGCATCGTACATCGATCATTCCAATTTTTTGATGAACAGCAGCCGCTATAGCTTTTTGTTTCAGCTCGATCCGAAAGATTATGTGGGCTGGGCGCATGGGCTGAAAAAAGCCGGTTATGCTACCGACCCCACTTATGCCAGCAGGTTGATTAAAATTATTGAAGACTATAAACTTCATCTTTACGACGAATATGTGGATAACCGTCAGTTGGCATTAATAAAACAGGAACCATCGAAAATAACTTTGGGACCGTCAACTTTAGGAAAAACCAATGCCTCGCACAAAGTGGTATTGCGCAACGGTTTGAGAACAATTGTTGTGGAGGAAGGTGATACTTACGAAAGTATAACCAAAGACTTAGGCCTAAAGGACTGGGAATTATATGCCTACAATGATTTCGGGAAAGGGAGAAATCCAAGGACAAATGAAATTCTATATATTGAACCAAAGCTGAAAAAGTCAGGAAAAAATCACACCAAGCATGTTGCCGAAGATGGCGATACGATGCATTATATTGCACAACGTTACGGACTTAAACTAAAACCGTTGCTTAAAAGAAACCGGCTGAGTGAAGGCGAAGAACCGCAGTCGGGACAAATTATCTATCTGAGGGAAAAACGTCCGCGAAAAGCATAGTTTTAAAAGTACGAGCCACGAAATTCAATTTTCGTCGGTTGTTTTGCTCCATCTATTGAAAAGAAGTCGAAGAAGCACCCGGTCGGCAAAAAAGATAAAATTCAACAGAAAAGCAATCAGCACAACCGGAATGGTATTTTCGGTAACAAAACGGAAAGCCTGCAAAACAATGTCTTTGTTGACAAAATAGTAGAAGCCCAAAACCAGCGCAAATAACGAAAGCAGAACAGCTGAAATGGAAAGGTACTCGCGCAAATCAGCTTTCCATTGTCTTCTTCTCACAACGGTCATCACCACTTTTTGTGCAAAATCGGCAGAAAGTTTAAACTGGGGCTCAGCTTTCAGCGATTTATCTATGATTTGATCCAGTTCTTCATGTCTCATGGGTAATCTCCTTCACCAACTTTAAACTGTTTTCATCTACTACAAACTTAATTTTTTCTTTTAAAAGGGCTTTTGCCCTGAATAAATAACTTTTTATTGTTCCTTCAGGCATTCCGGTTATTTGCTCAATTTCCTGGTACGAAAATTCTTCGAGGTGGAATAAAGTCAAGACAGTTCGGTAATGAACCGGCAGATTTTCAATTTGTTCCCGAATATATCGGTGCAGATCTGCCTTTTCAAAATCATCCGATTTGTAATCCGTCAAATTTCGAAGTGCCGCAGAATCATCCGGATCGACCTCTTCCCCTTTTTTGAATTTTCGGAGGTAATTGATGCTTGTGTTATAGGCAATGGTGGCAATCCAGGTCGATAATTTACATTCGTTCCGGTATTTCCCCAGATTTTGATAAACCTTCAGAAACACCTCCTGGCAAACATCTTCGAGCTCGTCGTACCGCTGAATTAACCGACCGGTAATATGAACCACCAGCTTTTGGTACCGGTTGACCAAAAACGTAAAGGCATTCATATTCCCGCTTAAAATCTGGGCGATTAATTCAGAATCGTTCATACAGATGGTTTGACAGCAAACCTTTGTCAAATGTTGCAAAAAAACAGGCAAAAATTAAGGCTGCTAAACATTGTCTGCTAAAAAACTTCAAATTCAAACCTAAATCCATTTAAAAAAACATAAATTTACGTTCCGACATCAAACTCCAAATGACAATCAGACTGACCTTCATACTGCTCTTACTTTGCACAGCAAGTATTATTGTATTGGGGCAATATACTTACCCTCCCTACCGTCAGTACACTCTTCGTGACGGTTTGTCGCAAATGCAGGCCATGAAAATCATTCAGGACAGCCGCGGATACATTTGGGTTGGAACTAAAGAAGGACTTAACTGCTTTAATGGAGGTAAAATCATCAGTTTTTCAGAAAAAGATGGATTGGTGAGTGATTATATTCAGGATGTTGCAGAAGATAATACCGGGAAGATTTGGGTAAGTACAAGGATGGGTTTATCCACTTTTGACGGAAGTAAAATCATCTCGTATCCACATAAAGACCAATTATCTGTTGAGATAATACCTACTCCAGACGGAAAAATTTGGTACGCGGGAATGGATCATACACAAAAAACGATTATTGGATATTTCCATAACGGGAAATACTTTGATCAAACTTACCTGCTGCCGAATAAAAAAGGTGGATTTGTTTTCAGGTATTGTAAAAGCGAAAATTCATTCCTGATAGCCAACGTAAAAGATATTTTTGAACTGAAAGACGACAAGATCAATCACCTGTTGAGTTGCACGCACAATGCCCGTTTGGTCGATAATGATTCTTCAATATTAATAACGGATCATAAGTTCAACTTAGTCGCCAATATTTGGGAATATAGAGATCGAAAGGTTAGCTACATAGGCAGATGCGAGGGGGATAAGTTTGAACAGGTCAACAGGGCAAAAGGAAATTACACCTTCGTAGAAGGAACTTCCAACGATATAATAAGCCTGAATCCGGATGGGCTATTCAGAAATGAAATTGCCAGCATTACTGTTGCTAATTGCTTTGTTGACAGGGATAAACATTTATGGTTGGCCACAGAGGAAGGGGTTCTTCAGGTTTTTTCAGGAGGATTTGAAACCTACAAACGTGAATTTTTACCTGTAATTTGGTCGGTGGTTGAAGACCATAGTCACAATCTTTGGTTTGCCTCTTACAATTATGGAATCAAGAAATTCGATGGCAAAACATTTACTCATTATTCAGAGGAAATGCTGAAGAAATATGCCCTAAACTTCTATTTCCAACCTCAGGTCGATCAACGCGGAATGCTTTATTTCCCCAACAACTACGGTATTTTTTACACCGATGGTAAATCAGTTGGAGCTATCCGACACGAACCTTGTCTGGCCACTTTCTACGATAAGGAAAGAGACCTCCTGTTTGGTGGCTATCGCATATTTGTTGAAGTTTATGACAAAAACCACCAGCTTGTAAGAAAAATTACAGAAAGTGATGGTCTGGAGTTTAAAGGATATATTTCATCGTTCGGAAAAGATCTGTCGGGAGATATCTGGATGGGCGGTTTTTCAGGACTTTGCCGGTATAACTGGGAGACTGGCAAAGTAATCAACTATAATCAAAGTAATAAAAAGTTACCTTCAGAGGGAGTTTTGTCAATTTTTACGACACCTGACGGAAGGACTTGGTTTGGCGGAACGGATGGATTGCTGTGGTATGACTCCCACGCCGATTCCATCCGGAAAATTGAGCAGGAAGATATTTCCGGAAGTGTAAGTTTTGTAACTGCGGTCGACAGTACCTGGCTGGTATTCAGTCAATCAACCGGGATTTACCTGATGAACCTGAAGAAATTCAACCAAAACCAAGAAGTTGAACTGTTTTTCTTTAACGAGAACAATGGATTTTTAGGAATCGATCCGGGACAAAACGGTGCCTTTGCTGATTCAAAAGGAAATATTTGGATCACTTCAAGTACAGAAATAGTAAAACTCGACCCCCGAAAGCTTGACTTTAAAGATTATTCAGTTACTACACGAATTTCACACTTCAACGGTCAGCGATTACCTTTCGACAACCAGTCCATTACATTGCCCAAGAATGACAGATCGGCTGTTATTCAATTTGAAACTATTTGTTTTAATCGTCCCAAAGCGGCTCAGTTCTCATGGAAAATCGGAGACAACGATAATGAATGGTCGCCCTGGCAGGAAGAAAATTACGCTGTTTTAACCAACCTGAATGATGGAAAATTCATTCTTCAGGTGAGATCGAGAATTGCGGGACTCCCCGGCTCAGAAACGATTGTAGCTGTTCCGCTCACGGTTGATCTTGCGCTCTGGAAACAAGATTGGTTTTTTCCGGCGTTACTTGGTTTGGTTTCTTTGCTTGTATTATTTGCCATTCTTCTTCTGTTTCAGGCACGAATCAAGATGATGCAGACCAACAAACAGGCTAAAATGTTTCAGTTACAAGCCATCCTTTCACAGATGAATCCGCATTTTATATTCAATGTCATGGCTTCACTGCAATCAATGATAATCACGGCAAACATCGAAAAGGCCAATGAATACCTTGTAAAAATGTCAAATTTGGTAAGAGGATTTCTCGAAGCATCAATCTCCACCAGCACCTATAAAACCGCCGATTTGAGACAGAGTGAACTTCCGTTACAAAATGCGCTGGAAGTTATTCACAACTACGTACAATTTCAACAACTAATTTATCCTGATCGCTTTGATTACGAGCTTTTTATTGATCCGGAAATCGATCCGGAGAAACAAACGCTTCCCCCAATGTTAGTGCAGCCATTTGTCGAAAATGCCATCAGGCACGGATTACTACAAAAGAAAGATAAAGGCACACTTAAAATCGCCATTACGCTAACTGCCCGAAGACATCTGAATATTGAAATCGCCGACAATGGAATTGGTATTCAGAAAGCAGGAGAAATGATTCGACGATCGAACTTATTATACACCTCAAGAGGAAAAGAACTAACGCTAAACCGAATACGACTGCTGAATGAAATTGGCTACGACATTCATTTCGAAACCACTAGTTCGGAGCAGGGAACCAAAGTAATAATTACAATTGGCTATGATGAAAAATAAAATTACCGCCATTATTGTTGAAGACATTAAGGATTACCATCATGTAATCGAAACTTTTTTAAGCGAAGTTTCACCAAATGTACAAATTGTGGGAAATGCCTATTCGTTAAAGGAAGCCGAGTCATTGATAAAGAAATTATCACCGAATTTGCTTTTTCTTGATATTCAGTTCGAAGCTGAAGGGCAAACCGCGTTCGATCTTTTGAGCAAGTTTTCTTCACAAAGCGAATTTCGGTTTCAGGTCATCATTACCACCGCGCACAATGAGCAAAAATATTATGCCGAAGCCTTTAATTTTGGTGCATTGCATTTCTTAACCAAACCTATCGACAAACAAAAGCTAAAAGAAGCTGTCGAACGTGTTGATCAGAACTATAGTTTTGAAAATCAGAAGCAATGGACAGATCAGTTTATACAATTCCAACAATATCATGATCTGTTTCATTCTGAAAAGTCGGCAAAAAGGATCATTATTGAAGGAATGCATTACACCGAAGTGATTAATTCAAGCGATGTTGTTTACCTTGAAGCATCTGGTCGTTACACGCTAATTTACCTTTTGCATAGTGGAATAAAACCCGTTTGTTCATCGCAAAACCTGGGTGAATACGAGAAAAAACTAAATCAAAATTCAGATTTTTTCAGGATTCACCGAAACACAATCGTTAATATCAATTATATCATGAGGTTTTCGAAGAAGGATTATTCAATCGTATTGCCGCTCCCCTTTGAAAAAATTTACGCTTCAAAAGATCGTTTTAAGGATTTCATGAAATTCATGGAAACTCGGATCGGATTATAGCATCCAAAATGTTGTTGACGAAATTTCACGTAAAAAATCTGTTTGGTTGCAACATTTTTGAATCACCTGCTGTCACATCTTTCAAACACTTAAAACTGAAAATTATGAACGACGTATTAATGGCAGCGGTAGTCTTTTTTGCTTTCTACCAAATCATCAAAAATTTCACTGACTTTTTACTGCGTAGAAAGATTATAAAAGCAGGACATTTTGAAAATGCCGGGATTTTGGACCAAAAAATTGCTTCAGTAAGCTCCGAAAATCAAGAGGCAAATAAATATCCATCACTGAAATGGGGTTTGGTGGCATTCTTTGCAGGATTAGGCTTTATAATTATCAATCAGATCAGTCCCGCCCTCAGCAACAGCAATGGAAACTACTGGGAAAGCAGTCACAACAATTTTATGGAGCATAGCCTACTCCCCTTTGGAATAGAATTGGTTTCCATATCATGCGGGTTTATTATTTACTTTCTGATTGTGAACTTCAGCAAAAAGAAGTAAGGCATTGGAAGTAATCAATAGTCATTGGGAAAATTTTAAAGCAATTTTTCCCAATGACTATTTCCCAATGACTAAATTTTCACCCGCCACTCGCCCAATTCCTGAAATCCTCTCAGCAACTCATCAATTTTCATTCGTTTTCGTCCCGAAAGCTGAATTTCATTGATCGAGAGCCAACCATCCGGACAGGCAATTTTCAGGTATTTTTTTCCGTCGGTCAGCAAAGTACCCGGCTTGGCCGTCATACTCTCGGTATCTCGTTTTGCCAAATATATTTTGGCGGTAATAATTTCGTCTTTCTCCGGATGAAAAAGTTCTGTCCATGCCGTGGGATAGGGCGACAACCCCCGAATCAGGTTTCTGACCGACTCACAATCTCTGGTCCAGTCAATTTTGCAATCTTCCTTGAATATTTTTGGTGCGTGTTTAATCTGCTCCTGATTTTCGATCATTTGACCCTGATCAATCGCCTGAACATTTCCTACGGCAAGTGCATCAACTGTTTTCAGCACAAGCCCGGCCCCAATGTCCATCAACTGATCGTGAATGTCTCCAACAGTATCGTTTTCATGAATCGGTATTCGTTCCTGAAAAATAACTTTCCCGGTATCAATTTCGTGCGAAAGCAGGAAAGTGGTCACACCTGTTTCTGTTTCACCATTTATAATTGCCCAATTCAGCGGAGCAGCTCCACGGTATTGCGGAAGCAATGATCCGTGCAAGTTGAAGGTTCCCATTGCGGGCATATTCCAAACAACTTCGGGCAACATCCGGAAAGCGACCACAATTTGCAGATCGGCCTTCAGACTTTGTAATTCGGAAAGGAATTCAGGATTCTTCAATTTTTCGGGCTGAAGCACGTTCAGTTTTTGCTCAACGGCATATTGCTTGACTGCCGATTCGCTCAACTGTCGGCCACGACCAGCGGGTTTGTCGGGAGCCGTAATAACTCCAACAATTGTATATCCTCCCTCCACCAGAGCTTTTAAGCTTGCTACTGCAAAATCGGGAGTTCCCATAAATATGATGCGGACTTCTTTCGGATTCATGTCAATTTTTTAGCAAAGATAAGGCATAGTACTGAACCGTAAAGACTGAAATCGGGAAAGATTAATTATTTGAACAGACCGAAATATTTACCTGAAAATGAGGGGCTTAATTTTCAGTTAACACAAAGTGTTGAAATCATAAAACGATAGTAATCAGAATGTTAGATATTTTTAAAGTTAAATTATTGTCAACGTATTGCTAAATAATTTGCATACAGCAACTTATGGATTTTCCCTTCAATCTTTTCCCATATTTTTGCGGTATCAAATTATTCTTTGAATCAAAAACTTACGTTATGAGCTTAAAAAAACAATTCCTAAAATCGAAACCAGTGTGCAAGGTTTCTTTCCGTTTGGAAGCATCTGAAGCTGCCGGAGCTACCAAAGTTCAGTTGCTTGGTGATTTCAACAATTGGGATGAATCGGTTGAACCAATGACCGCATTAAAGTCGAATGACTTTACCGCCACTCTTGAATTGGAAGCCGGAAAAGAATACCAGTTCCGTTATTTAGTTGATGGTTCGATCTGGAAAAATGACACTCAGGCTGACTCATTTGTGGCCAACAGTTTTGGTGAAGAAAACAGTGTTGTTTCAACGCAAATCTAGTTGATTACAGTTAGTTGCTAATTGTATAAAAAGCCGGAACGCGAGTTTTTTCGTAGTTCCGGCTTTTTAATTTGAAATGGGTACAAGCCATTATTTGTATTTGTTCTCTATTTCAGACCGAAGTTTTCGGTTTCCTTTAACTGCTTTGGGCGAATAAGGGCAGTGTTTGCATCCGTTTGAGCAGCAATAACCTCGTTTGACCAGATAAAATTCGGTCATAACCCTGAAGCCTTTCGGGTCGAGATAATAATCTACGCCTTCAACCGAATTATCTCCGTAACCTGAATCAAATAAGTGGTCGAACATTCCCATTTTTAGTATTTAAACTTTTGAAGAAAGTGCCCCATCCGGTCGCGTTTGGTTTTGAGGTATTGCTGGTTGTATTCGTTGGGCTGAATTTCGATATTGATAGTTTCAACTACATTCAGGTCATAAGCTTCGAGTCCGACACGTTTTACCGGATTGTTGGTCATCAGCCGCATATTGGTTACGCCTAAATTGCGCAATATCTGTGCACCAACACCGTAGTCGCGTTCATCGGCATCAAAACCTAAATGTATATTGGCTTCAACAGTATCTAATCCTTCGTCCTGAAGTTTATAAGCGGCTATCTTATTCATCAGGCCAATTCCGCGGCCCTCCTGCATCATGTAAACAATGACTCCTTTTCCTGCTGCATCAATTTGTTTCATGGCATATTCGAGCTGATCGCCGCATTCGCAGCGCATCGAACCAAAGATATCGCCGGTCATGCACGATGAATGAACACGCACCAATATTGGTTCGTCATGCTGCCATTCACCTTTAATCAGCGCGATATGTTCCACCCCGTTCGATAACTGGCGGAAAGGTACAATCTTAAAATTTCCGAATCGGGTAGGGAGATTGACCACTTCGCCGCGTTCAATTAAACTTTCGCTTTGCAAACGGTAAGTGATTAAATCCTTGATGGAAACCAGTTTCAGATTAAATCGCTGTGCCAATGCATACAACTCGGGCAGACGCGACATGGTTCCATCCTCATTCATAATTTCAATCAATACGCCTGCAGGAGTTAATCCGGCTAATTTGGCCAAATCAACAGCTGCCTCGGTATGTCCTGAACGACGCAATACGCCACGACTTTTCGCCTTTAACGGAAAAATATGTCCCGGACGACCCAGTTCTTCGGGTTTTGTTTCAGGATTAGCTAAAGCATTTAATGTTTTTGCCCGGTCGCTGGCCGAAATTCCGGTAGTACAACCATAACCCAGCAAATCGACCGAAACGGTAAATGGAGTTTCGTGTGATGATGTATTTTTTCCGACCATCATTTCGAGTTCAAGCTGCTCGCAAATTTCTTCGCTGATCGGTGCACAGACTAGTCCACGTCCGTACATTGTCATAAAATTAACCATTTCCGGAGTTACCTTCTCGGCAGCAGCAATAAAATCGCCTTCGTTTTCGCGATCCTCATCGTCCACCACTATAATCAACTCTCCATTCCGGATAGCTTCAATAGCTTCTGGTATTGTATTCAATTTTATCTCTTCGCTCATTTGTATGTTTTGAGTTACAAATTTCGCCGCAAAACTAACGAAAAATATCCACTTACTACTCTAAAAACAGGTCAGGCTCTTTGCGCTTTTTCCCAAAGCACGGTTTGTTTGCCTTTCAGAAACCTGAAAAAACCCTTGAACATGGCATAGTTCATGGCAGTGAAGTAGAAAGGGGCATAAATGAAACGGATGCGCATAGGGCGACTCTGTGTAAGAAAACCAAAAATGGCCAGTGCGTAGAAAAGCAATTGCAAAACAAGCAGAATAAAGTACACCGAAAAAGATGAATTTTCCTCGACCGAATAGGTGAGTATAATGCTGGAAATTAACAATATTGGAAGCGCCAACGGGGCTAAAGTCCACCGAAGCACTTTATGCGAAACGTATTGAAAGAAAAGTCGGAATTTAAAAAATGGGTTCAACAATTTGGGCAAACGAAATAGCGACTGGTAACATCCGGCGGCAATCCGCACCTTGCGTTTAAGTTCCTCCTTAACGCTAGACGAGCCGTGTTCGGTTGCCACCGCCAATGGTTCGTAGGCCACGCGATAGCCCTGCTCGGTGGCACGCATTGAAATGATAAAATCATCGAGCAGCGTGTCGGGCTCAACCTGGTGAAATAATTCGCGTCGAATAGCAAATAGCTCACCAGTGGCGCCAATCGTGCTGTAGAACTGGTAATCCAGATGTTTTAGCCACGACTCAATCTTCCAGTAAAAGCCTTCGCCCACAGCTGCAACCGGCTGATTTTGATCTGCAATAAACTGTTTCTCTCCAGCTACGCAACCTACCGTCTTGTCCTGAAAATGTCGGGTAACAGCCATCAAAGAGCCTTTTGCAAGCATAGTATTGGCATCGCTGAAAACAAGGATGGGGGCGGTTGAGTGGGCGACTCCGCGGTTCATGCCTTCTATTTTTCCGCTCCTTACCGGATTGTGAAGCAATGTTACTTCAGGATAATTGGCTACCAAATCGGGAGTTCCATCGTCGGAACCATCGTTGACCCAGACAACAGAAAGCTTACCCTTTGGGTAATCTAACGAAAGGGAGTTTTTTATTTTCTGGTCAACGTAGTCTTTCTCGTTGTACGCGGCAATAATCAAACATACTTCAGGTAAATCTTCGTCCGAAATTTGTTGGAATTTGCTTTTCGGTTTGAAAAACAGATTTTTAAGCTTCAGGAAAATAAGCAAAAGAACTCCGTATCCACCAAAAGTATAAACAATGATGCATCCTGAGATCCAAAACACTATTTCCCAACTATTATTCAAGATTTTGTGTTGCTTGTTTTGATTGAATATGGTTTCGGTAAAAATCGATCAAAGCACCTGCCTGAGAGAGGTTGTCAAATCGTTCCTGAATAAATCCAATGGCATTTTTCCCGATTTGATCGGCCAGTTCACGGTCGTTGATCAAACGGGTTATGGCTGCAGTAAATTCATTGGCATCGTTGGCTATCAGGATATTATTTCCGTTTTCGGTCGGGATACCTTCGGTGCCAATGTCAGTTGTAACAATGGGCTTTCCGAGAGCCATTCCTTCAATAATCTTGATACGCATTCCACTTCCGGAGAAAAGCGGAACCACCATTACTGCTTTTGAATTGATAAAATCGTAAGCATCGTTAATTTCGCCCAGGTATTCTACCCCTTGAACTTTTACAAGTCGTTCAAACCATTCGGGTGCATTTCTTCCGGCCAGGTAAAATTTCAGTTGCGGATTTTCCTGATGCAGTTTTGGCCAGCAATTGTTGAAGAACCAGATTAAGCCCTCCTGATTTGGTGCCCAATCGAGTGCCCCAATATGAAACAGCGACGGAAATTCAAGTTTTTTAGCTGTTGGAACCAGCGATGCAAAATCGATACCTGTTTGGGAGGTGTGCCGGGGTTTGTTGTTCCCCAATTTGTCCAGAATCAAGCCATCCCGATCGGTAATCGGAACAAGAATATCATAGGCATTCAGGTAGCTGACTTCAAAGCGGCGAATCCGGTTCGACAGATTTTTAATGTACATTGACCGAAGTCCTTCTGAGAGTTTGGCGGTTCTTTCCCAAATTTCGTATTCAATATTGTGGGCCCGATAAGCAATCAAAGCTTCAGAATATTTTCGGATAACCGGAATATACGGGCAGAGATATAAACCTTCAAGTTGGATAATATCGAATTGTTTTTCGGTTAAAAGTTTGATTAATTCCATGCTGAAATCGTCGGAAATAAACCGCTGGGCATTGTAAGGCAGTTTGGAAAACAGCAGGTTAAGGGCAGCTTCAATCCAATTTATTGAAGCAGGAACTTCAACAAGCCTAAATTCGGCTCTGTTTCTGATTTGCGCTGGCATGTCTTTAATTCGCACATGATGTTTGGAGGTATTCATGCACAAAACTGTTACTTCGTGCCCAAGCATAGAAAACCCCTTTGTCATATTCATGCAGGCAATGGCTCCTCCGTCTTTAGGGGGCCAGGGCACTTTATTCATTAATTGAAGTATTCGCATCGATTTAACTTTCAGATTTTCTGTTTTTCAGAAAACTTAAATTGGCCAATTTCTTGAAAAACAATTGATAACTTTCCATATTCATAACTCCCGAGTCGGTGGCTGCTTTGTAGGTTAACCAGAACCCCAGTGGTAAAAAGACCGACGATGCAAACCACATTCCTTGTATCATCGGCCACGCATCCTCGCGGGCAAACTTCTCTCCGGTAATCATTAGCACATAATAGGCAATAAACATTAGAATCGAAACAACAACCGGCATTCCGAGACCACCCTTCCGGATAATCGCCCCAAGAGGAGCACCGATAAAGAAAAAGATAAGACACGCAAAAGATAATGTAAATTTACGGTGCCATTCCATGGCATAAGCATTCACCATCTTTTTTCGTGACGCCATTTCGTCCAGCTGTTGTGAGATCATTTGAGTGTTGGTTCTCACATTTCCAATGGCCCGTTGGTAAAGTTCTTCTTTTTCAAAAGTGCCAAGCGATGCAATAATCTGATCAACATCAATTAGTGTATCGGCTTTCACGTGTGGATTTACTCTCAGTGTGTCGTAGGGGTTTGCCAACCAGCTAACTTGTTTCGAAACATCACTGGCGTAATTCATCGACGTGACAAATCTCCAGGTTCTGAGTTTATAATCAGTAAAAAGCGAGTCCCCCCTGTTGATTAACTGATTGATATTCATTGCTCTGGCTCCGTGCGAGAATAGTCTCTCATCACTTCGGTTGAATTCAAAATCGAGCATACTGATGTTGATAACTTCTTTCTGAAATAACTCGCGCCGAAATGGGAATCGCCGGTCGTTACCCTGCTTGTTTTCACGCTGTTCGGTGTAATTATGCCCGTTAAACAAAGTAATCGTCATAAATTTTTTGTCGGGCGTTAATTCCATTTTTCCCGAATCTGCAATGGTAACATTTACATTTCCATCATTGCTTGTGTGGTCATAAATCATCACATCATAAAGCATATTGTTATTCTTCCCTTTACGCTCCACCTTAATGCTGTAGTTGGGCATGTCGTTCGAAAATATTCCTTCCTTAATAACCATCTCGGGTTTTTGTTGCTTAACGCTGTAAAGCAGAGCGTAAAATTCGAGGTTGGTCTTGGGTAATATGTTATTCGAGAAATAAAAGGCGATGGAAGTCAAGATAATTGCCACAACAAGGAGAGGCCGCATAATCCGGAAAAGAGATATTCCTGAAGCTTTCATAGCTACCAGCTCGTAGTTCTCCCCAAGGTTACCGAATGTCATTATTGAGGCCAATAGCATGGCCAGAGGAAAGGCCAGAGGAACGAGGCCAAATGAAGCATAGAGTAGAAGTTCTGCAACAATATTCCATTCAAGCCCTTTTCCGACCAGATCATCAATGTATTTCCACAAAAATTGCATCAACAGAATAAATACACAGATGAAGAAGGTCATAAAAAACGGACCCAGAAAACTTTTAATAATAAACCGGTGCAGTCGCTTCATGCTATTGGCTTGCCTAGTAAAAACGATTACAAAACTAAGGTATTTTGAATAATTAAAAAGTGAAAGAAGTAGGCCTTATAAATATTTAGGAGTAATTAACTTATAGCATCTGTTTGCTCCACTATGGTTCAGGAGCCAAGAAGCTGTTTTAATTTTGCAATCTGAGTATTCCAAAGGTCGGTTGTCTCTTTTACTTCGTCATCATCAGCAAAGTCAACGACCAGAAGAGACACGTCGTTGGTCAGGTCGTCCTGTGTGATCACAAATTCAAAGTAATTTTCATCTTTAGATAAATCATTATCAACCCACTCAAAACGAACCATTTTATTTTCCCTATGATTCTTCTTTTCAGCTACCTGATTCGTCTTCCCCCAAACGAAAGTAAACAGATTGCCTTTCACACGAACATCATCAGCAAACCATTCAGTCAATCCTGCAGCTGTACTAAGCCTGTTGAACAGCACTTTAGGAGAGCAGTTAACTAAGTATTCCAATTGCAACTTTATTTTTCCGGACATAGGTTCTTTGATTTTCTGCAAGATAGAGATTTAAACACAAAAATACAAAGCTCATCCAGCAGCAGTCTTAAAAAAGAAAAATATTTATCTGAGATGTTTCAGGAATGAATAAAGTACTATATTTGCAACCGCAAAAAAGGCATGATGATTTGTCTTTTGTAGTTCATAAAATGTTGGCGAGGTAGCTCAGCTGGTTAGAGCGCATGATTCATAATCATGAGGTCGGCGGACCATGCCCGCCTCTCGCTACTTTAAAATCAAGCAGTTAAGAAAAAACTTAACTGCTTTTTTCTTTTT